>Ga0210057_1000788_pt1 | contig 51472 bp, 52 predicted proteins | sample CryGeyCG2114_010_2_FD_183968 | JGI IMG/M metagenome (GOLD analysis project Ga0210057, IMG submission 183968) | Groundwater microbial communities from aquifer - Crystal Geyser CG10_big_fil_rev_8/21/14_0.10 (SPAdes) (version 2) | ecosystem: Environmental > Aquatic > Deep subsurface > Groundwater ...
TACACAGGGTTTGTAGCTGGCAGTGATGTTTATAATAAAGAAAAACAGGAGGAATTTATTAAAAACAAGGCTGAGATTACTCAAAAATATAATATCTCTTCTTTTCATATGCATACTGTTTATTCTGATGGGATAAAAACTATTGATGAGTTGATTAATGATTCCTTTAAAGAGGATTATTCTATTATTGCTGTTAGTGACCACAATAACAATAATTTTTTTAATATTCTTGAGTCCTGTGCTGATAAAGAATCAGGTTTTAATTTTGATTTAGAAAAAGTTAATAATTATACATTAAAGATTATTGACTCATTTGATAATGATAATGACAATAAAAAAGATATTGTTTATTTATTAAAAGCATCAGAAATAATGGCGCAGGAGGGTGTTGAAGTTTTGGGAATTGGTTATGCTAATAAGCCAGACAGCTACCAGCCATTAGAAAATATTATTAATGAGCTTAAGGAGCAGGGTGCCCTGATTATGGCTCCACATCCAGCAGTTCTTATACTGGGGGGTATGGGGGAAGAAAATATAAAAAAATATGCAGATATTCTTGATGGCATAGAGATTAATGGCTCAATACCTGTTTCCTGCCTGCTATTTTTACAATAAAAAAGCAGAGAAATGGTCAGAAAAATACAATATTCCGCTTGTTTCAAATCCTGATGCGCATATAATTGGCATTTATTTTAATACTTATGCAAACCTGATAAGCAAAGAAAACTTTGATGAAAATAACCTAAATGATTATATAAGAAAAAACATTAAAGAAGGCAAATATATGCTTATCCAGTTTAAGCCAGAATCCCTTAGGCTGCATCCATGGGTTATTAATATTCTTCTAAGGAAATTAGTTAGAAATATGAATAACTAAAGCTTTTAGAATCTTTGGCATAGATTGCAAATCCTCTCATAAAATTTGATAGAAACCAGGGATTAGGATTACTTTATTATTTATTGTTCTATTAAATATCCCCATGTATGTAATTTATCACTATCTTCAGACCAGCTTTCTCCGATATCATCTCTATAATACATATGGGGAATAGATATATTCTTAATCCTTTGGTAAGCCTGATGTCTTGCTTGCTGCATAGTTTGTCCGCATCCGCATACAACTAATACGACTCCTGAAGTTCCAGTAACCACCCACTCATCATTTACTAATTTAACATCTTCAATATGCACTCCCTCAGTAGGTTTTTTAAAGTATATTATAGAGTCTTTGGATTTTACTTCAAAAGTTTCTTTATCTGTAAATGGGAAGGGAGGCACAACAATTCTAATGCCTATTTGGAATCCTGATTTTACTTTTAAATTAGGTGAATTCCCTTGAGCAAGCCCGTACAAAAAATCACCTATGGGACTTAACATACCCTCCTCTTGTATAAATATGCAAGGATATCCAAATCTGCTTGTAAATTCAAGAGGATAAATGCCCCTACTATTGACAATACAATTTAAATCAATATAACCAATATACCCTTCTTCTGCAAGTTTAGGTTCCATTTTTTTCAAAGTCATATTAAACAACTTATTCGGACAAGACCAGAACATTGATGTTCCCATTTCTCCTGTTGAAGGTCCTAAGTTCCCTGGAAAAAGCTTCTTATGTTCAAAATTTACATTAATTGGATATATAAACGATTTTCCGTTAAAGAAAGCTCCAACAGCAATTTCTACACCAAATATCCATTTTTGCAATTGAAATGAAGGAATCTTCTTTGACCAAGCCTTGTGATAATCTCCAAGTACTTGTATAACATCCCTGCCATCCTTTTCCTCCCCTATAAAAAGGAGTCCTTTGATATTGGCGGCCTCACCGCAAGGTTTTAGCACATACCTATCAGGATTTTCTTTAACAAATTGAATTGCTTCTTCAAAACTTGTGAATATCCTTGAAGGAAGTATGTTTATACCCAGTTTTTTTAATTCCTCTTGCCCAAAATTTCTATCATCCTCAAGCCTGTCAGTATAAGGAGTTCCGCCTACAACTAACTTTCCTTTATCTCTCAGTTCCTTTGCTTTTGCTCCTTGACCTAACACATCATCAAAAACAATAATATCGGCCCAGTCTACCTCTTTTTTCCAGTCTTCTATCATATCAACAAAACCCATCCCAACTTCCTTGTCATCAGGATTCTTTACATAATACTTGACCTGATGACCCTCTATTTTAATACGCCAAGCAATATTTGCTATAAGGTTATCAATAGTCACAAAAAGAAATTTTTTTGGATTTTGTGTTTTTTTATTTTGATTTTGGTGATTGTTTTCACTAATTATTTTATTATATTTTTCTATCTCGTTCATTTTGACTTCTGCGTTTTTTATATCAATATGCTGTATTTTTAATAAGTATTTATATTTTACGCTTAAACTCAAACGCTACACTCACTCAGCAAACTTCATAAACAGCATATGTTATATGAAATTTCTAACCTTCTTATCAGGATTATATCCAGCATCTCACTCTTTTTTTGTATTCCAAATATTTCTTTCCAAAGGCCTTTTCCATGTTTTTCTCTTCTTGTGGGATAAAAAGAATTTCCATTAATGCAACAAAAACAAAAGAAAGTACAAAAGCAGTCAAAAAGCCCATGATTAATGCGGCTCCAAACAAAATCAAGAACATTCCCAAGTACATTGGATGCCTGCTTATTTTGAATGGGCCTGAAACATGAAAAGAGCTTGGTATTAAATATGGCTTAACAGTTGTCCTGCTTTTTGTGAACATTGAGTCTGCCTTAAGGTTAAGAAAAATTCCAAAGATTATCAGCAAAATACCTATATAATTGTAAGGAAAATAAGAAAATCTAACTAAAGGAAAAAAGAAATGAAGCAAAACAGACAAAGCAAGCAAAAACATAAAATAGGTTGGAGGCATTATTCTCTTCATTTTATTTTCTACTGAATAAGATATTATATAAATTTAACTATAACCCTAATGGTATTTCTCCAGTATTTTGTATGAGACAAAATAAGCCAGTATAATCCCGCATACAAAAAAACTCATGAACATATGGTATGAAAGAGTTATTGTTTTTATCCCGTCACAGACCATGATGATAAATGCAGCCAAGATTATCATGATAAATGTAATTCGGTTTGCTTTTGCAGCAATAAAATAGTTTCTTTCGTCAGCTTTCCTTTCTTTTTTACTTAAAGTTCTTATTGTTACAATCATCAGAGAAACAAATCCAATGTAAATCAGCCAGTTTCCAACACTGCCAAAGCTAAGAAAATTCCTGCTTCCTACATTAAATGAATTAAACAATACTCCGAGAGCTAAAAATAAGACTGACATTCCATACCTTAATATTGTTCCTTTTGATTTTTCCATTTTAACACCTCACAGGCTGAATAAGTCCTCTACTCTGCATTTGAAGATTTTTGCAAGCTTTAATGCCAGCTGTAAAGACGGCACATACCTGCTGCTTTCTATTGAAATTATTGTCTGCCTTGTGACTCCTGCCTTTTCAGCAAGCTTTTCCTGGCTCAAATAAGCTTTTTTCCTGCAATCCTGCAATTTATTTTTCCTGAGTTCCATCTTCAAATGTAAAGTATGCTTAACGTAAAGTAAGCTTTACTATTTAAATCTTTCGGTAATAAAAGGAGTGTATAAGTTTAACTGAAAAATAGCTGATTAAGTAAATAATTCCATATAAATACGAAAAGTATATAAATAAGTAATGTTTTTGTGGAAATATGAACTTATCAAAACCTGAATTAAGGGTGCTTGAGCAGATTGCAAGCGGAAATACAAAAATTACTGAAATAGCCCATGCTATAAAAAAAAGTGATAAGCAAATATACAGAACAAGCAAAAATCTTATAGAAAAGGGGTTTATAGAAGTATCAAGAGGGATAATAACAGCAAAAAAAACAACACATAATGCTTTTTTATTAAATTTATTATCACAACATCCTAACCTTATAAAAGTGTTATCAGGAAATGGAATTAAGATACTTGTTGCAATATTAAGTCCAAAAAACATTAAGCAAATCGCAAAAGAAATAAATCTTAAAAAGAGCGTTATTTATCAAAAGATGAAGCAATTCTACAATATGAGCATAGTAAGAAAAGAAAAGAAAAATTATGTTTTAAATATAAAAGTATGGGATAAACTAAAAGAATTTCTTGAAGAATACAACAAGTTTTTAGAAACCATTGATAAAAAAATTCCTGCAAATTCAATAATATACAAAAAAACAGACAAAGAATTAGTTTTTGCAAATAAAAGCAAGATAAATGCAACTCTAACTGCATTCTCCTGTTTTGAAAATTTTGGGATAAAATTGTTCCTTACAACAAACTATTACACCCTCCCTAAAAGAAAATTATCAAAAAAGATTATTTTTATGCATTCATTAGATATAGCTGAAAAAGAAAAAACAGTAAGATACTTAATATTTATTTCATTGTTTTACCTTAAATTCAAAAAAGAGCTATTAGTAAAACATCCTATAATTGATAGACTAAACTTAATTTTGAAAGGCAATAAATTTTCAAATTATCCAACACTTCAGGAAATAAAAGAAAGGGCAGATATGTATGATATCAGAATTTAAGCAGATAGAGAAATTGTTTAAAGAGATAGATGCTTCATTAAGAAAGAAAGTAAAAATCTTTGTGATAGGTGGAGCAGTGTTGCTACAGCAGGGATTAAAACCAGCAACAAAAGATATAGATTTAGTTATAGAAACAAAAGAAGAATTTATGATTTTAAAAAACGCATTAAATTCTATAAACTTCACAGTAAAAATTCCCAATATTGAATATAAGAATATGAACTTAAACCAGATATTCATAAGGGATGACTTTAGGATTGATCTGTTCCAGAAAGAAATTTGCGGAAGATTTTCTATTTCAAATGGGATGATGGAAAGAGCAATTACCTTTATTGATCTTGAAAAAATTAAACTAAATTTTTGCTCCAATGAGGATATTTTCCTATTCAAAACAATGACTGAAAGAGAAGGTGACTTAGAAGACTGCATTAGTCTCGCAAAGAGAGGAATAAAATGGGAAATTATTCTTAATGAATTAAAAAATCAAATCAAAAAAAGCAGACAGGATGTATGGATTACATGGGTTGGAGAACGGCTTGATATTCTTGAAGAAAAAGGAGTTAATATTCCTATTATGAAGGAAATAAATCAGCTAAGAGAAAGATATTTTAAAGAATATGAAAAGGAACATGATTTCTAAAGAAGATATAAACTTGAAGCCATGATAAGCATTCCTGTTATTAAACCAAGGATTGGCACATGACTACTATCTTCCTTAAAGCATATTGGCAACAATTCATCAAAGCTTATGAAAACCATTATGCCTGCAACAAATGCCAAAAAGAAAAACAATATCTGCGGCGTTAAAAAAGGAAGCAGTATTAAGATTCCAATCAAAGCTCCTAATGGCTCTGCAAGGCCTGAAAGAAGCGAAAATTTAAAGGCCTTTTTCCTGTCTTTTGTTGCATAATAAATAGGCATTGCAACTGCTATGCCTTCCGGAATATTATGTATTGCTATTGCAACAGCTAATGGAATTCCTAAGGATAAGTCACTTAAAGAACTCATAAACACAGCAATTCCTTCGGGAAAGTTGTGTATTGCAATTCCCACAGCAGTAAAAACACCTGCCTTCATGAGCCTGCGCTCTCTCTTGCATACATTCTTACTGACATGCTCTTCTATATACTCATGAGGAATTTTAAAATCAATAAATAAAATAAAAAAAATCCCTATAAAGAATCCTGCATTTCCAAGAATAAACCCAAGGTTTTCAACTGCCTCAGGAAGAAGTTCTGCAAAAGAGACATAAATCATTACGCCCGCTGATAATCCAAGAAAAAAGTGAAGGTAACTGTCTTTAAACTTTTTGATAAAAAGGGAAATGAGGCTTCCTATTCCTGTGGATATGCCTGCAAGAAAAGTAATAAACAAAGGTATCCAGATTTGGGAAGCATCCATTTATTTTTGCCTAAGCTTTTTTAAATTTGTTGTAAATCATTCCAATTGCAACGATTATTAAAACCATTGGCACCCATGGAATATTCACCATGATTACATTCAAATCATTCAAAAGCCATATTATTCCAACCACAAGCAAAATAACTGCAAATGTTGGAAATCCTCCACAACACCTTTCTTTAACTTTTGCCATAATATCACCTCTTTAATTAAAATAATACTTATTATTTATAAGGTTTTTTGTTTAAGAATTAATTCAAAAAGCTCTGTTAAGTTTAATTCAAGGGCTGCAACTGGCATCTCCAATTCCCAGTTTGTTATGACCTCTGGCGATAGTTCTCCTATGTAGGCCAGCTTCTTTCCATCAACAACAACACGGCCAACCCTTCCCCTGATAAAGCTTGTATGTTCTGTATCTTCAGTTTTGTATTCCAGGCAAAGAATATTAAACAAATAATCAAGCATTTGTTTTATTTCTGTGAAGTTTGCTTTTGTATGTGAGATTAAAACAGCCAGCCTTGTGAATTCTTCAACTCCGGTCTCTGTTTCATTGTTTTCTTTAAAGCATATTCCCATCTCAAATATTTTCTGGGGAAATTCCCTGTTTCTGTTGTTCCTTAAAACATCCATTAAACTTGGAGTTATCCATGACCTCAAGACATCATAATCAGTTGTAAGCGCATTTGAAAGCTCAACACAGCTAAGCTCAAGATTCATTTTTTTATTCAAACTTTCTTTATTGGTTATATGATAAGTATTTGTCTCAATCATTCCAAGACCAACAAGAAGTTCAGCTATCTTACTCTTGAATTTTTCAAATGGATTTTCCTCTGCGATTGTAACAAGGTTTGGTATCTCTGGCTGAAAATTTTCATAGCCGTATGCAATTGCAGCTGCTTCAACAACATCAACCGGATGGATTATATCACCACGGTAAGCAGGAATCAATACTTCCTTATCATAGCCAAGGCCCATTTTTGAGAGCAGTTCCTCAAATTCTTTTTGCTTTAAACTAAGCCCCAATAGCTTATTAACATAACTTAACTCAACTTTCATTTTTCTCGGGATTAAATCAGGGCTAACAATCCCGCCGACATCAAGAGAATAAATCTCTGCTCCCCTATCTGCTAAGCTTGCAACCAAAATATTCAAAGCTTGTGTAACTGCATTGACATCAGTTCCAGTCACGTCAACAAAAAGATTTTTTGTTTCTTCTCTGACCTGTGTTACAATCCCATTGATAATCGGCGGAAAAGAGACAACATCATTTTTTGCATCAATTATCACAGGATATTTTTCAAGCCCATCCAAGCAGAATGCATAATCCCTTCCCTTTGGATGTTTTGACAGGATCTGAGCAAGATTCATCTCAGCTGTCATGCCTAATGGAACAAAGGATATTAAATCTGGTTTTACAGCTTTGTAAACCAATGGAAATTTTATAACATCAAAGTCATGAACACCTATTGCAACTTTTCTTCTTTTTCTTCCATGTGTTAAGTGCAGTTTTTCCTGCAGCTGCATTAAACTCTTTATTGCCTCATCACTAAGATTAACATTTTTAAGAACAGCGCATCTTATGAAAGGCCTCACATTTTCAACAGACTTTTCAACCTTAACCTTAAACAAAGATTTCTTGACATCATATTTTCTTAATCCTGTCTTAACCCCAATAAAAGATGATAATGCCCTTGCAAAGCCCTCTTCAGACAATAAATCAGGCCTGTTGGGAAATATTTCTACTATAATCTCAGAATCACTAACCTTTTCCAAGTCAGTTCCAAGCATTGAGATTCTGTCTTTCAGCCTGTCATCAGGGATTTCCTTTCCAACAAGTTTCATTACATCCTTTTTGTCTAAAGTTATTGTAGGCATTTTATTTCAACCATGCTTTCATTTCCCTTAATTGCTTTAAATCATTTCTGTACAAATCGCGAATATCATTTATATTGTAATACATTGAGATTGCCCTTTCCATTCCCAAGCCCCATGCCAGGACAGGAACCTCAATTCCTAATAATGGCTTTACAACCTCTGGCCTGAATATTCCAGAACCCCCAAGTTCAACCCACTCTTTTCTTACAGGATGAAAAACATCCACTTCTGCGCTCATCTCTGTGTATGGAAAATAGCCTGGCCTTATCCTTACTTTATCATAACCGAGCTTTTTGTAAAACTCTGTCAAATATCCGACAAGATTTTTGAAATTAACATCTGGGTCAACAACAATTCCCTCAACCTGGCATAATTCAAACAAGTGGCACCAGTCAACTGTCTCATTTCTGAAGCATTTTCCGACTGTAAAATATTTTGCAGGCAGGTCATCTTTTTTCAGAGAAGCAATTGTTCTTGCAGACAAAACAGTTGTATGCGTTCTCAGAACATTTTTCATTGCTGTTTCTGGATTCCATTTATAGCGCCAGCCCAAGCTTCCTGTTTTAAAGCCGTTTTCATGTGCATTTTTTACTCCGTCAACAAACCTTTTTTCAGGAAGCTTTCCTTTCTCAGGATTTTTGATAAAGAAAGTGTCCTGCATCTCCCTGGCAGGATGATCCTGTGCTGTAAATAATGCATCAAAATTCCAGAATGATGTCTGCAATAAAGGGCCCTGCATCTCCTTAAAGCCCATCTCAAGCCACACTTTTTTTATGTATTCAACTGCCTCGTTTACAAAATGCCTTCTTCCTCCTGAGATAGAAGGAACATTAATCTTTATGTCATATCTCCTGAAGCTTTTGTTTCTCCATGAGCTGTCTTTTATTATTGCCGGAGAAAGCTCGTCGATTATGTTCTTAAATGAAATCTTTGCTTTTATCAGATCATTGTAAAGCCCTGCTAGTTCAATATTTCTTTCTGTAACAATATCTGTTTTTATTATTCCTTTTCTTTTCTTTAACTCATTAAAGGCATACTTCTGCTCCTGTGTTAAGTTTTTTGATTCAAGAGGCAGCTGCTTTAGGAAAAGCTCTTCAAAACCTGGCTTTTGCAGTAATTTTTTTCCATTATCAGTTATCTTGATTTTCATTCCAGGTATTATCTCTATTGCTGCTTTTCTTCTTAACAGTCCCAGGCAGACGTTTATCTCGTCTTTTTCAAGGCCAGCTTTTTCCTTTATTTTGTCAACAGAAATTATTCCATTAATTGCCTTAAGAAATCTTTTTTCAGGCAAGTCATTCTGCAGATACAACTTGCCATTACTGCCCAGGCTTATAACCTCTTTAAGCTCTTTTTTTATTGAAAGAATATTCTTGTTCTCAAGCCACTGCAATGCCCTCATAACCTCTATTTCCTGCATTTTTGAGGCCTTTACTAACTCTTTTAATGATTTGTTATCTTTAAGAAATGGAAGAATCTTTCTCTCATAAGGATGCAATGTTTCAGCCAGCTCTCTTATCTCTTTTGGTATCTCTTCTTTTTCCATCTTAACTTCTTCTGAAAATTTTTTTTCAATCTCTTCAATGTTTTTTGGCAGCTCTTTTCCTATATATTTTGATTTCTTAAGGTATTTATCTCCACTTCTTACAGTATGAAACAGATACCAGTATTTTTGGCCTTTTATCTCAACCTGTTTCCTGTAAACCATGTTAATTACCACATATGTTTAATAGCAATCCTTTATACTTTTAATTACCACATGTATTAATAATAACTATTAATTACCACTTATTTATAAGTTTTACTGTTAATTACCACTAAAATAATCTAGTTTGGAGTTAATTACCACAAAAAATAAATATTTAATTAATTAGATTTTGGAGGAGATGAATTACCAATAAGATATATAAAGATTAACTATATGATGATTCATATGGAACAAATAAAAATAATCGGAATAAAGGAATTGGATGACAAAGAGGTAGAGACTGTTAACAGGCTGGCCAAGGAATATTATGGAAAGATACAGAGGGCTATTAAGAATTTAACTTCTGTTGTAATGCATATAAAGAGTTATGAAAAGACAGGTAACAGGAAAAAATATAGTGTAAGTTTAAAGGTTGTTGCGCCTACAAGAACATTTGATTCAAAGGCAGCTGAGTGGGAGCTTGCAAAGGCATTGCATATGGCCTTTAATAAGGTTGAAAGAATGATTGAGCACAGGTTTCATGATTAGATTGCCTGCTTAAAATTATTTATTCTTTCTCTTGATTTTATTATTGCAAACGCAGCCATTCCTCCACAAATTGCTGTTGTGAACTGCAGGATACCCATTGTTTTAAGGAATATTTCTGGTATTAGATTTAATTTAAAGAAAAGTAGGGCTGTTAAAAAAAGGAAAATGGCCTTTGCAAAACTGCCTGATAATAGTGTGACAAAATAGTTTGTTTTACTTTTTAGGTAAAGGCCTTTAAAGAACATTGCAAGCATGAAGTTTCCAGCCCATATGAAAGGGATGAAGTAAACCAAGAAGATTGTAAAAGGCCCAAAAATCATCCCTCTTGACAGGACTGCGATGCTTGGCATGAAGATAACAGGCAATAGAAAGTTTCTTTTTAGCGAAAGGCTGGATAGTATCAATGCCATATTAACAGCTGTTCCGACTAACAGCTGCGGGTGGCCTACAAAGAAAGGGATAAAAAAGGCAATAAGAGAATAAGCAACCAGCTCAATAACCTGCTGTTTGTATTTTGTCTCAAACAAGGTTAAATCAAAGAGTTTTGAAATATACATATTTAGCTTAAAACTTTATTTGTTTATTAAATTTGTGTTTTATTAAAATAAGATAAAAGATAATAAAAGTTAAATGAGAAAAAATAATCTACAATCGCTTCAAGAGTCTCGTGGGACTGAAGCGAAGCGAAATGTCGCACACTTTGGGTTCTATCCTTTTGTAAAGGATAGCGGGGAAAGGATTTGAACCTTTGACCTATGGGTTATGGGCCCATCGGGCACTCCTGACTGCCCCACCCCGCTGTAATAATGGGGTTTTTATGCTTGTTTATAAGTTTTTTGTATGATTCAGTATTTCCGATTGCAGATGTAATCTGCAAGCAGAAATCTATGATTTTTGCATTAACCTATAAAGCTGTTATACCATTCATGTTGTTTACACAACATAAGTACCGGTACTTATTTTATTTTTATTTTTCTCTAAACTTAAAAGTAGCTATTTTCTAATTGGAGGTACTGATAATTAATAAAAATAGTTACTAAGCAATAAATTTTTATATTATTAAACTAAACTACAGATTATGGAGCTAATATTGTTTTTAGCAGGAGTATTTTTATTAACATTTCTTCTTGGAAGGCTATTAGAAAAAATACGTATTCCATGGATTTTTTCAGCTTTATTAATTGGGCTTGGCTTGGCAGCCTATAATCCATTTACGGAAGTCACTGATTCCTCTTCATTTATTTTTTTAGCAGAATTAGGCATGTTTTTTCTTCTCTTCATTATTGGATTTGAATTAGATATAAAGAAATTACTAAAGAACCGAGGTTTTATATTTAAAACTACTTTTGTTATTATTTTTACAGAAACTTTATTTGGAACATTATTGGTTCATTATGTTTTTGGAGTTTCATGGCTTATTTCAGTTTTAGTGGCCTCATCATTTGCAACAGTTGGGGAAGCAGTTCTCTTGCCAATACTTGATGAGTTCAACCTTACAAAAACAAAACTTGGGCAGACAATTCTTAGTATTGGTGTTTTAGATGATATTATTGAAGTCTTGACTATTGTTGTTGCTTCAGTAATAATAGGCCGTTCAGTGGGTCATACTCATTTTAATATCTGGATAAACCTATTAATATTATGTTCACTCTTTGGATTAGTTTTTATATTAACTAGATTCCGTAAGTCCTTAACATCATTTAAATACAAGGATATACCATCATTCTTTCTCTTAGTCATATTTTTTATTTTTTTGTTTATTGGAATAGGGCAGTTTGTTGAGTCAGCAGCATTAGGTGCACTCTTAGCAGGAATTGCCCTGAAAAATATAATTCCTGACAAAATCCTTAATTTAATTGGTTCAGAAATCAGAACAATGGCTTATGGGCTTTTTGCACCAGTATTCTTCCTGTGGGTAGGAGCAGATACTGATATAGGTTACCTCTTAAAATTTCCCATGTTAATTCTTCTTATCATGGTTATGACAAATATAGCTAAGATATCAGGCAGCTACTTGGTGGGAAAGAAAGAATTAGGCACAAAAAAATCAATTGTGTTGGGAGTTAGCCTATGTGTAAAATTAAGCACAAGTATTGTGATTATAAAGCTATTATTTGAAAAAGGATTGATACAATTAGGTTTATATTCTGTATTAATCGGAGCCACAATAGCATTTAATTTTATAGTTCCTTTCCTTCTGTCTTATTTAATAACCAGATGGAAGGTAGGAGTTTCAAAAATAAATACTTCAAATTAATTTTTTTATCTTGTAACCTTAAAGCTTTTGACTTTTTCAAGAAGTTCATTTGCTTTTTTGTTTTTTTCAAAATGTTCTCTTACTGGCTCTACAAGCTTGTTTATGTAAGTTGCAACTGCTGGCTTTAAATCCATTGGATGCAAATCACCTTTCTCAAAAACTTTGACAAGCTCATCATAACCATTAAGTTCAAGGTCGCCGCCAAACTTTTTTTGCCTCTCAATTTTCATTTTATCAAACTTCTCAAAGATAATGTATTTTGCATATTCTATCAATGGATTTTCATCTATTATTTTCTCAGGACAGTATGCTTTGTTGATTTTTCTTTTTATTTCCTCTTCTGAATCTGTCATGAATATTGCAGCATCTGGTTTTGATTTTGACATTTTTAAGTCAATAGCACGCTCAACTCCGGTTTTGTTGCTTGCAGGCTTTCCAAGACCGAGAAGCATATGATGATTTATAACAACTGGTTTCCACCAACCAATCTTTGGGCCAATCTCACGGGCAAGGATATTTACTTTTCTCTGATCCATGCCAAGCTCGGTTATATCTGCCTTAAGCTCAAATACATCAGCACACTGCATGCAGGGATAAAGTATTTGGGATGCCTGTTGCATCTCAGCATCATTTCTTCCCATTATTTGGCCGCATCTTGTTATTCTTTTTATTGTAGTGTTTCTTGCAACCTGCATTACCTTTTTCCAGTATTCCATGCTATTTACAATCTCAGAAGCTCTTATGAACTTAACCTTATCAACATTCATACCACAAACTTTCCATATTTCAATGAAATAATCCCCGCATGTTTGTATTTTCTCTAAATCTCCCCCCAGCTTATTATTTGCCCAGCCATGCCAATCTGCTACATACATCTTAAAGTCAATGCCAGCCTTAATCATCTTATTAACATTAATAGCCCTCATAACCCCCTGGGCAACGTGTATCTGTCCAGAAGGCTCAAAACCGTCGTAAGCTGTTGGATGCTCTTTTGTTTCCAATAATGTTTTCAGCTCTTCTTCTGTAAGAATTTCCTCTCCAACCTGCTTTATAAGCTCTAATTTTGCAGTTATATCCATTTTAATTAGAATAAATAGTGGATAACATTAAAAGTTTTTTGGTTTTTACCCCATATTAAGATTTTATTTCCAAAAGATTTAAATATAACTTAACCATTTAAGATAACATTAAAAATCATGTAAGGGTGGATGTAATGGCTGAAGAAGATAAAAAATTCTCAAAACAATTAATAGGTAAAACTGTTGTTAGCAAAACTGGAAAGCGATTTGGTGAGGTAGGGGATATTATATTTGAAACAAGATCTGGAGAACTTATCAACATAGTCTTAGGCAATCCAACAACATACACAGAAAAGCTAGAGCTTGAAAAAAACAAGGAAGGCGAAATACTAATACCTTTCAGTGCAGTAATAGCTATGGGAGATTTTATTGTTATAGCAGAAGAGGATATAATTTAATTCTTTTTTTGGGATAAATATTTAAATAAAGCTTATTTAGCTTCCTTTATGGAAAACACAATCTGGACTGAAAAATATAGGCCAAAAGAATTCTCTGATATAAAAGGCCAAAAGGAAATAGTCAAAAAGGCAAAGGCATTTGTTAAGCAAAAAAATATGCCTCATTTATTGTTTTCTGGGCCAGCAGGGACAGGCAAGACAAGCCTGGCTTTGGTAATATCAAAAAAATTGTTTGGTGACAGCTGGCACGAGAATATTCTTGAATTAAATGCCTCTGATGAAAGAGGGATTGATGTTGTAAGAAACAAGGTAAAGGATTTTGCCAGGACAAGGGCAATTGGCGATGTGCCGTTTAAGATAATCTACCTTGATGAGTCAGATGCCTTGACAAAAGAAGCACAGCAGGCTTTAAGAAGGACAATGGAGAATTACACTCGCACATGCAGATTTATTCTCAGCTGCAACTACAGCAGTAAAATTATAGAACCAATACAATCAAGATGTGCTATATTTAGGTTTAAGTTTTTAATTAAAAAAGATATTATAGAGATCATTGAGAGTATTGTAAAATCAGAATCATTGAAAATGAATGATGAAGCAAAAGAAGCATTATATGAAATCAGCAACGGGGACTGCAGGAGGATGGAAAACATACTGCAAAGCTGTGCAGCACTCTCAAATGAGATAACAGAGGAACTTATTTATTCAATGGCCTCTGTTGCAAGGCCAAAAGAAATAGATGAAGTATTAAACCTTGCCTTAAAAAATAAATTCAAGGATGCAAGAAACAAATTATTGGATATAATGCTTGAGTATGGATTGTCTGGCTTTGATGTAATAAAGCAGATTCAGAAAGAAATATTAAACCTTGATATTGAGCCAAGAAAAAAGATGTTTTTAATAGACAAATGCGGCGAGATAGAGTTCAGGATGGTTGAAGGCTCTGACGAATTTTTGCAGCTAGAAGCGCTTCTAAGTCAGGTTACTTTAATAGGAATAAAAAAAGAAAATTAAGTAGAATGTTTTACCAAAACCTGTGTTGATATATCTTCTTCATAATCATATTCTAATTTTATATTAACTGGTTTTTCAAAGTTTGTGTTTGTTTCTGTATCCTGGGTGCAGGTTATCGTACGTTCTCCGCTATATAAAGTTATATAACCACTTGTAGCGCCACCATCTAAACCAACACAGGTTAAGCCACTCATTCCTGTATCAACGCTCACAAAAATCTTGTTTTCATTTGCCCTTGTATACTCGCAGTTAGAATCTTTTTTGTATATTCCCCCATTTCCCTTAGGTTTTATTGTAAACTGAAAGTTAAACTTATTACTCCCTTTAGGAGTTTCTTTAAAGCTTGTAACCTGTACTGGTCCGCCTGAGTTAAAAACAGCTTTTTCCTCAGTAATCTTACAGATATCTCCTTCTTTATCAATCTGGCCTTTTTTTATGCAAAGCATTGAGTTTATATCTGTTGCATAATTATAACATACCTCTGCCCTTACTGTATAAGGAGTGTTCCCAATTAAGCTTTCACGGTGATTTAATCCAGAAAATACCACCCAAGTTGTTGTTCCTTCTATCTTGTTTCCCTCAGAATCCTTGTAAGTCTTTTCTAAGTCCTCATCAGGGTGTTTAACAAAATTTGAATCTGATAATCCAAATTCCCTTGGGTCAATTCCACTAAGGCTTACCTCCACCTTATCCTTGCTTACACTTTGTTCGCCATCATTCTTTAGCTTGACAACAACTTCAAAATCAAAGTCTCCTCCATCATAGACCTCTGCAGGAGGTGCACCCTCATCATAACTTATCAAAAGACCTGTTGTTCCGCCAATAAATGGGCTTTCCTTAGAAGGAGCTGTTTCTTTTCCGCATCCAGATGCAAAAATCAGTAAAGCCAATATTAATATTATATTAACATAATTTTTCATTTTTCAAGCCTCCGGTTTTTAATACATTATTTGATTATATAAATTTTTCTGTTAATCAGGGTGTGTTTAATATTTCAACACTTCTTTGTATTGATGATGAATAGCCATACTCTAATTTAACCTGCAATGGGGTGGTATATGCTGACTTGCTCATTGCTGGTTTTGGAACAGTGCATACAACACTTCCCTCTCCATTTATTAAATTAATTGGGTTATTTGGCTTGCAGCTGAGGCTGTAGCCAGAAACACGGCCGCTTACATAAACCTTATTGAGGTTTGTATAGTCCAGCGAATATGGGCAGTCAATATTAAGCCTATTCTTGTCAACAATCTTGCCGTCTCCAAGATTCTTTATATATACCTTGAATTGTATTTTGTTTGAGAGCACAGCCTCTTCTATTTTTGTTACAGCAACAGGAGCACCCTGGCCTCCTGATAAAGAATAACTAGGTGGGATGGTACAAACTTTTGTTTTTTCCTTTGCTGAATAGGGCTCTGGATCAACACAGATTGTTTGGGAAGTTATTGTTTCATAATTATAGCATGATGTAACAAGAAAGTTTGCATTATAACTATCAATATTCCTGCTGTCAAAATTTATTATATTGCCCCTAAATGAAATCACATCATAACCTCCTTCCAGGTTGTAAGGGTTTTTCCCCTCAAGGTTAGAAACTGACATCTGTTTTGGCATGCCCATTATAAGGGTGTCATCAAAACCACTTAAATAAAAGGTTCCAATCCCATTTGTGCCAGAGGTTGTGATAATTGCCCAGCCAGTAATGCTTGTTGGCTGTGGATAAGCCCCTTTGTTTTTTATCTCTACAACAAGGTCAATTGGCATATCATCATACATCTTGGCTGGAGGTATATCTGTCATGAAATTCATAACAATTCCCTGAGTCCCAGTTCTGTAATCAACATCAGTTTCTCCTGTTTTTGTGGTGCATCCAAAACTTAAGAACAAGAATAATATAAGGATTACCAATATAATTTTTCTCATTTTGTTATATAATCCCTTGATTTGTATTTAAAACTTTCTATTAAAAACTATTTTCTTATTACAACCTTAGTTGATATAGAGTATGTATAGCCATAGTCCAGCTCAATTGTCAATGGACTAGTATAGGTTGCCCTGTCTTTTGGAATGCCTTTCTCAAGAATGCACCTAACCTCATCTTCATTAGATTTTAGCTTTAAAGGTGTTGGCTTGCATTCAAGCTCTTCATTGGAAAGCATGACTTTTATATCAACTGTATTTAATTCCTTATAATCTACTGGCTCTGATGAGCATATATCAGATATCTTACCCTTGTCAATAACCTCCCCATTGCCAACATTCTTTATCTGAATTTTAAATGCTGGCTTTATTAGGTTATCATCCTCTGCTGGAAGCATCTCGCTCTCTATCTTTGTTATTGCAACAGGAGCTCCCTGAGGAGTTAAGGTTATGTCTTTAATATTACATACTTTTTGCATTTCTTTAAGATTATAAATATCTGTATCTATACAGATTGTAACATCTTTTTTTGTTTGGTATTGATAGCACACATTTGCTAATACTGTTGAATCATGTTTTTCACTTTGTTCGTCTATTTTTTTTGTATTTGCTTTTATTATTTTTACTAACTGGTCTCCTGTTGGGAGGGAAACAGACTTGCCCTTTAGGCTAAAGCTAACAACATCATCATTTTGGTTCATTAGCTCCATATAATCCTCTTCAATTGTGAAAGAAATAAAACCATTTTTGGTATCATATGCTCCAACATTTTCTAAAATAACCCCTACCTGGAATGGGTACTCTTCATATGTCTCACTTGGAGGGGCATTAGTCAAGAATTCCATTAGTATTCCCTGGCTTCCTGTTCTGAAGTCATCCTGCGTTGTTGTTTTTACAAAAGGATTTTGTATGCATCCTGAGAAAATTAATGTAGTTATAATTAATAAAATAATTCCAGTATTTTTATTTTGCTTAATATTCATCTTCTTAATCAAATCCCTGTTCTTTTATGTTGTTTCTAACCCTCTCAACATATCCAGCGATTATTTCATTCTGACATCCAAAACCGTTATAAGCTCTTAATGCCATATTCCAACAACCATATTCATAGGAGTATGATTTATATTTTTCATTAAAAATAGGATTTATACATCCATTTTCTTCATCATCCACTTTATTTCTAAATCTTTCACTTCCTGATACTGAACAAAAATTATTATAATGGTTTTTTAATATCTTAATACTACACTCTATGTTTTTATTTATGTCAAACAATTCATCTTTACTTTCAAGATTACATTCATTCTTATGCAAACCAAAATTTATTTGCATTAAACCTATACTATCACCTTCATCACCAATCAAATCTTTATTAAATGTGCCTCCAGTTTCAGTATAAGCTACTCCTAATAAAATTTCTGGGGGGATATTATTTTCTTGAGCAGCCTCCCTTAGTTTAGCTTTTACTTCACTTTCATCATAATCTTTCCATTCCTCTTTTTTGAGAAAACCCATCATACATTTATTATCATACCATTGGCATTCAATATTATAATCTCTAAAATTACAAATATCTTTTTCACAATAATCTTCGGCAAGGTATATATTGCAGTAATCTTCCCTTGGTAGATCTTGAATAGTCATATAATATGGGCATTCCTTGCATGAATCATAGGAAACTTCATCACCACTTTTCTCGAAAGCTGAATAACAGTCTAAATTACAAGGGTTTGTATCACACCAAGTCTGATCATTAAAGCCGAGCTTGTCATAATAGTTTGCATCATAATCACTGCATTTGCTTATTACATTGCATGCAATCTCATTATTTGTTTTTCCATCTACCATCTCATTCAGTTTATCCTTAAATTCTTGTGCTTTCTCATCTGAAGTCATTACCTCTTCTTCTGGGCTTTTGTAGTCTTCTACTTTTTCAACCTCGACTGGCACTGATTTTTCAAGCTCATAAACATAGCTGGCTGTAACCCTAAAATATCTTGTTGTTATTGGCTCATTGCCAAGCAGGCTCTTTGGGTCAACAGGGTTTAACCTGCACTGGATAGAATGGAATTTTCTTGTTTTTATGTCTTCTGTTCTCTTGTCAGGAACAAGGCTATATATATTATAACCATCCTCATTTTCCTTGAACTCAAACACATGGTCACAGTTTGTCAGCTCTAAGCTGTCATGAACCTGAATTTCCAAACCTGTCACTTTTTTGATTGTTCCTTCCCAGTTGTTTTCTATGGTTATTCCAAAGAAAAAAGGGATATTTTCTTTATCACTGTAAACCCCTACCGGCAAAGGCTCAGCTGTTCTCATTCCTATGCCTACAGGACCATTTGTATATATTGCTATTGGGTTTATATTGCTGATTTTGTAATGGCTGAATACATCAATTCCCTCTCTTGTCAAAGCCCTTAGACTTTCCTTATCCATAAAATATGTCTTAAGGTAAGCCATTGTCTCAAAATTAAATTCTGCATTAAAAGTTACATCCATCTTGCCAGGATTAAGCTTATCAAATGTACAGTCAAGATATTCTTCTTCTTCTGTTGCTATGTTAAATTCATTCTGGGGAATTATACTCCCTCCTACTTTTTTATTCCCTTCTTTTGCATAGCATGAAACATTTATGTTTATTTCTTTATCCCCCAATGTTTTTGCTTTTAGAACAGCCCAGACTGTTATTTTCTCTCCCTCAAAGAATTTTGAATCGGCTGCCTGCAGGTCCTCAAGATAAACACCCACTGGCTCATCCTCATACTCATCAACCTTTCCAGTGTAATAATCACCTGTGGCTGTTTTTATAAGGCTATTATAGGCATCTTTCCATGCTTTTCCAATATTTGTTAAGGCACTATTAACTCCATAGCTTAAATCCCTCATAGTATTTGAGATTGTTTGCTGCACATTAATGCCTGTTTCAATTTCACCTATTCTCAAATCATTTATAAATCCATTAATAATAGTCGGAAAAACAAGAAACAATAATAATAATACTATAATCCACCTGCATATAATAATAAACCAATTTTGCCCCATTGCAAAACAAAGGAACAGTACCCAAGCTGGAAAAAATATAATTGCTGTCTGAAATGATTGTGAACTGCCTAAAAAAGGGAGAACTCCCCCTAAATAAGGAGCAAATATTGCAATTGATGATAATATAACAGGGACTTTAATGTTGGCAATATTAATAACTCCTGGATTTTCTTGGTCTTTAAACAGGCTAAGCCATGCAGCTATTGTTAATACTAAATAAGCAAATATTCTAAAATTAGTATTTCTGAAGTCTGAAAAAACATCAATTAAATGAATAACAAGACTAATAACAATAAAAAGGGTTATTGAAGGATTAGCAGTCAAACCTTTATTCATCCAACTTAAAAAATTTTTCCCAACATCCTTTGCACTTGCCATAAATCCCTCTTTTTAGAAAAATAAAAAATTATTTTTCAAGCTCCACTTTCAGCTCAATAATATCAAGCATTGACAATGGCTCTATTTTTATGAAGTTGTTGCCTTCTCTTAGGTAATCATCTATTTTTTTCAAATATTTTGCTTCCTCTGTATCGACAGAAGTCATTCTGTTGTTTATATTGAGATTCATTTCCTTGTTTTTTTTGTCATCAACAAATTCAATAGAGAGTACAGCATCATATGTGTCTCCTTTAATTTTTTCAATTGTTGTTTCATTAATCTCAAAATAATAGGTGGGGTATATTAGCTCTCTAAGGCTTGTCTGCACCTTTATCTGCTCAATAAGGTAAGAGCCTTTATCTGTTTTAAAAACAATGTTATTATCCCCAGTATACAAAACATTTGTTGAAAAACTATAAACATTTATGCCCCCGCAATCAGGCACGCCAGAAAAAACATTTTGGTAATTAATTAAAATATCAAGCTTCCCAACATCCTCTGGTTTGCATTGAGGCAAAAATCTGAGTTTGGCTATCTCAAGATTTAGTTTTTCATTCTCGCTTATGAAGAATATGTTTTTGCTTTCCTGCCTGCTTATATCAGCAACATCACCAACTATCCTAATGTCATCAAGGCTGTAAATATTTGTTGACCAGAACTTAGCTCCTGTTCCGGAAACACTAAACTCTAACATATTATCCTCTTCAAGATAATCTTTTTTGAGTTTTATTGGCTTTGGATTTGATGTTGTTATCTCGCTCTCAAATATATTAACATCATTTAATTTTATAGTTAGTAATCCATTATACTTTTTTGCTGTAAATGATAATAAAACATTTTCTGTATTTTTCAAGTCTGATATCTTAAAAGGAACATCTTTTATTACCTCATCAAATAGGCCATGCCTTATTATAAATGGATTGATTGTATCAAGCTCCTCTGCATTTGTTGTTTTATATAAATAAAAAGGCGAGATATCATGCTCATACTCTTTTTCTTTCAGGTAATCAATCCTTCCTGGATACTCAAGCAATAAAACATTTTCTTCAGTTTCTACACTAACATTATCTTCTTCTTCAACACTCTCATTTTCCCCTAATAATTTTGCCCTTTCCCCTGGTGGCAGAAATATGATATATAATATAATCAATCCAACCATAAGGGATATAAATCCCATTGCACCACCAGCGCTAGTAATAGTATTGCCGTTAGCTTTTTTGCTTTTTATATGTAAACTCATTTATAATCACCTGTCTTAAATAGATAACTTAATATATATAAGTTTTCCTATTTTAGAGGTATGAAACAAATATCCTTTGATTTGAAGAAAGGAGAAGCAAAATTCAAAATAGAGAATATGGATGACCTTTGGTGTTTAAGCCATATAATAGAGCCAGAAGATCTTGTTAGAGGCAAGACTGTAAGGAAAATAAAAATTGGCGAGAGCGACCAAAGAAAGGTGAATATTGTTAAGAAAACTATTTTCATTGAAATAAGGGTTGAAAATGTTGAATTTCATGAATATTCTTCAATTTTAAGGGTTTCCGGAACTATAACGCAGGGTCCGGAAGACATACAAAAAGGTTCTTATCATACATTCAACCTTGAGCCAGGAACTGTTATTACTGTTATAAAAAAGCAATGGCTAAGCTTTCAGATTGAAAAAATAAAACAGGCATCAGTTGAAACCAAGAAAATACTTATCTGCGTTCTTGACAGGGATGAAGTATGCTTTGGCCTTCTAAAAAAACAGGGATTTAGCCTGCTGTCTGAGATTAAGGGAGATGTTGAGAAAAAAGCAGACCTGAAAGCAAAAACAGGAAATTTTTATGGTGATGTTGTAAACAAGCTTTATGATTATGCTGAGCGATATAAAATTGAAAATATAATACTGGCAAGCCCTGCATTCTGGAAAGAGGATTTGATGAAAAACATAAAGAATGATGAAATCAAGAAAAAAATCACATTGGCAACATGCTCCTGCTCTGGAAAAGAGGCAATTGATGAAGTCCTGAAAAGGCCTGAAGTAAAAAATGTCCTGAGCCAGCAGAGGGTTGCAAAAGAGCTGAAACTTGTTGAATTGTTATTAGAGGAAATCTCAAAAAACAGCCTTGCTGTTTATGGCCTTAAAGAAACAGAAAAAGCTGTTACTGCAGGGGCTGTTGAAAAACTATTGGTTACAGACGGCCTAATACAAAAGACAAGATTAAACAAAACTTATGAAAAAATAGACCCGATGATGAAAAACACAGAAAGCATGAAAGGCACTGTTAATATAATCGGCTCAGATCATGACGGCGGCAAGAAGCTGGACGGCCTTGGCGGGATAGCTGCAATCCTAAGATACAAGTTAAATTATTAATTTTTAATTACTTTACCAGCTCAAAGGTCTCTCTTGCTATCTGGAGTTCTTCGTTTGTTGGGATTACCATGGCCTTGATTTTAGAATTATCTGCTGAGATTATTGTTTCATTGTTTTTGTTTCTTGTTTTATTAATCTTAAGGCCAAGATATTCAAAATGCTTCAGAACCCTCTCCCTTATATAGAATGCGTTTTCCCCTATTCCTGCTGTAAACACAATTGCATCAACACCGTTCATTGCAGCTATGTAAGCTCCAATGTATTTTGCAATCCTATACCCAAGAATATCAAGTGCAAGGCCTGCTTTTTTATTTCCTTTTTTTTCACTGGACCATAAAACCCTGACATCAGGGCTTATCCCGGATATTCCGAATAAGCCTGATTTTTTATTTAACATGTCATCAATTTCCTTGACAGAAAGCTTTTCCTTTTTCATCAAAAAAGGAATTATTGCAGGGTCAATATCGCCAGACCTTGTCCCCATGACAATTCCTTCAAGGGGAGTAAATCCCATTGAGGTATCAATGCTCTTGCCGTTCATAACAGCAGCAATGCTTGAGCCATTGCCAAGATGGCAGGATATTATCTTTAATTTTTTATAATCTTTGTTTAAGATTTCAGCTGCTTTTTTTGAAACATAATGATGCGATGTCCCGTGAAAACCATAGCGCCTTATGCCATATTTTTTATAATATGTATATGGAATCCCATAGATAAATGCTTTTTCATGCATACTACTATGAAATCCAGTGTCAAAAACAGCAACCTGTTTTATCTTAGACAAAAGCTCTTTGCATACTTTCATCCCAATAAGGTTTGCAGGGTTATGCAATGGAGCAAGACTGCTTAACTCATCTATCTTTTTCATAACCTTATCATTGACTATAACAGGCTCTTTAAAATCCTCGCCGCCATGAACTGCCCTGTGGCCTATTGCTTTTATTTCATTAAATGAGTTGATTATATCCTCAGCCAAAATTATATCAAGAACATCCTTTAATGCTTCCCTATGATTTTTAATTTTCTTTTTTATCCTCTTTATTTTGTTTTTTATTTCATATAAAATAAAAGAATCTTTTAAACCAATGCCGTCAGCAATTCCCTTAATCAGAACATCTTCTTTTTCTTTAATCTCAAAAAGCTGGAATTTCAGAGAACTTGAGCCAGAGTTTAATACTAATATTTTCATTCTATCACTTTTTTATATTCTGGGCCTGCACAACTGTTATTGCAGTTAGGTCAACAATATCCTGAACAGAGCATCCCCTTGAAAGATCGTTCATTGGCTTTTTAAGGCCCTGCAATATTGGTCCAACTGCCCTTACCTCTCCTAACCTTTCAACAAGCTTGTATGAGATATTGCTTGAGTTAAGGCCTGGAAACACAAGCACATTGATTTTTTCCCTGCAATTAATTTCAGGGCATTTTATTTCGCAGACATTTTCTATAAGCGCAGCGTCTGCCTGGATTTCACCAACAACATTTAATCCGGATTTTCTGGCAATCTTTACAGCCTCTCTTACCCTTTCCACATCCTCTCCGTTTCCAGAGCCAGCTGTTGAATATGAGAGCATGCCTGCCTTTGCTTTTTTATTAAAAAGATTTTCAAAGGTTTCAATTGATAGTCTTGCTATCTCAGCTAACTCATCTGAAGTTGGATCTGGAATAACAGCGCAGTCAGCAAAGAGCAGAACTTTTTCATCTTTTATCATGAGCATTGCCCCGGATACTTTTTTGACACTTTTTTTTGTTTTTATTATCTGGAAAGCAGCCCTTATTGTGTCTGCGGTTGAATGTGATGCCCCTCCAATGAGACCATCAGCATCACCAGTCTGCAGCATCATTGTGCCGAAATAAAGCCCATTTTTCAGCATTTTCTTGGCATCATCCAAACTTATGCCTTTTTCTTTTCTCAGCTCAAAAAGCTTTTCTGCATAAAAATCAAATTTTTCTGATTTAAGGTGATTAATAATTTCAACACCCTTCAGGTTTAGCTTAAGTGCATCAATCTTTCTTAAGATTTCTTTTGGATTGCCCAGAAGAATAACCTTGGCAATCCCCTGCTTTAAAATAATCTCAGAAGCCCTTAAAATCCTTTCATCTAGTGCTTCTGGAAAAACAATTTTCTTGGGATTTTTTACGGCCTTTTTTATTATACTATCCAAAACCCTCATAATCAGACTGACTTTCTTTTATTTATTTAAAACTTTTCATTTAAAATCATAAACAAAAACTTTTGCTGTAAAACTGAATAATCTGGAACATAACCTAAAATTATTAATCTATTTATAAGTAGCAACAAACCAAAAGTTTTATAAACTTCATTTGTTTTATATAACTTGATTTATTCATCGAGGGGTTTAAATGATATTATTTTGTTGTGATTCAGGATTAGATTTAGAAGAGATATTAAGAAGAAAAAAAATTAAAACTAAGTTAAGAAAATATAATTATGAGAAATTATATAAGCTTGCTACATCTAACCCTAAACCAAAGGGCATAAGTGTTATTAATTCCTTTGTGAAGATATTTTCTCTGCGGAACTTCGGAGAAGAAGCTGCTGAAGAATATAATGCTCGGGTGATGAGCACTTTAGCAATAAAGGTTATAGCAGAAAAATATCCCAATCTTAAACAGCCAACTCAACTGGAAAATTACTTATAATATGGGGTTAATTTATGTATAATAAATCTTTAAGAGGGACTTAAATGAGTTCAGGACCAAATTTAGGAGAGATATCAATAGGAAAACAAATTAGAACTCAACTAGAAAAATGCACTTATGAGCAAGTATATGATATTGCTATATGCCCATCTAAAGAGTATAAGTACCCTGGTGCTTTTAATCCCTTAGGTATTATACATTCAATTCTTTCTCCAGTAGTCAGTGGAGGAGAAGCTGCTGAAGAATATATAAATTTGGGAATGAGAAATTTAGCAAGAAATCTGGCAATAGAAGTTATAGCAGAAAAATTTCCTGATCATAAACAGCCAACCAAGCTGGAAGATTACTTATAAAATTATGTTTATTTTATGCATATTTAGTTTATTAAGGGGGGTTTAAAATGCTAAGAGAATTTATTAACAAATTTTATGGATCTGAAAAAATAAAAGAGGAGATAATAGGTTATAATGCTGCCATTAAAATCCTAGAAGAGTTAAGAAAAAGAGATATTATGAATGGAATAAATGTTAAACTTTACGGGGGATTTGATAGTGATTTAGATACCTTTCTAGGAGGAGCTATTTATGCTTCATCTTTTGGTATTATTCCTTCGAGGAATCTGTTTGGAATGCCCGCTGAAGATGTAGTTAAATACCTAAATGAAAAATTTAAAAAGAAATATCTTTGGGAAGTAGACCATGATTTTATTGTAAAACACCAAATCTTTAATGGGAAAACCAGCATGAGGGATTCTAGTAACCATCTCTTTAATGTTGATATAGAAAAACACTATATTGATTTTATAGCAGGATTTTATGAATCCTTTGGTTCAAAGAGAGCATTTAAAAGAAGTTCTTATCTTTCTCCAAAAATCTCTATTGACTACTTAATTAAGGGTGTTCGTTAAACCACTTAAAAACTAATTTATGTGAGAAAATATATATAGATAACTAGCTTAGTTAGAGAAGTAATAGAAGAAAAATATACCCATCGCAAACAGCCGACCAAGCTGGAAGATTACTTATAATATCATGCTTCTCCTTTAAGCTTCTTTTCACGTGGAAAAAAACCCGAAAAAGGGAAACTGTTTGGTATTAACTCGTGTATTATAACCTGCCACTGTCTATGACTCTAGTTTAAATTAGAACTAATCCATACCTTCTATGAATTCATGCAATATTCTTAATCTTTCTATTTCAACAGGCCACCCAACCAAGGCCCTATCTATTTTTGTTGTCCTTATCTTTTTGTTTTTTCTTAGGATGTCAAAATGATACTTTATTTTAGAAATGTTGGACACATTTGGTTCTATATTAAGCTTTCTGCATACCTCAGAAGGGTGTATTGGCCAGCTTTTCTTGATTATCTTGTATACTTCACTGTTTAATTTTTTGCCTCTTAGCTTGTCCATAGTTGTTATTACAATCTCAAGAATATTTAAAATCTTCTATTTAAGGGCTGTTAATGCTTTTCATTCTGTCCCATTTTTCATAGGTTAAGCTTTGGTCTGCCTCAGTTTGTACTTCTATGGAATCCAAGAACATTTTTGACATAGGATTTCCTTTTAGAATTAGTTTAATGGTTTTTTTTAATGTCAAACAAAACTTTTTTGCCTTTTTTTCATCCACAAAATGTGCATTCATAGCCAAGGGAGATTCAGTCATTACTTCAAAAAACCCGCCATTTTCAAATATGAACCTTTCATATGTTTTTGATTCAATAATGTCCATGCCCATATAGTATATTGATTCCTTATAATTTTTCTCAAGCTCATCAATGAATTTAACAAGCTCAGCCCTGGCTCTTTCCTGCTCCTTTATGTTCTCCTGCAATTTTCCTTTTTTCTTGATAACAAATGGCAAGAGCTCTCCAATGTCTAATACTGGCACAAAGATATGTTTTGTTTTCATTTTTTATCTTTATTTTTAGGAACTCTTAATAAATATATAAATCAAAATCCTCCTTTATATATTTTTACATTTTATTATGTACGTTTTAAACAAATTTATAATCCCTGATTGATATCTTAAGCATATCATTTAAGGGACTTACCCTTACTCCTGATTCCTTAAACAATAAGTCATATTTTTTATACTTTTTATTATCCATTCCTAACCCAATTGTATGTATGTTTTCTATATATTCTGAAAGAATTGTTTTTACATCACTAATTTCTTTGAATGGAGTAACAGTTACAACTCTCTGCCCGCTTCGAGGCAACTCAAAATTTCCTTTCTTTTGGTATATTACCCCTCCAACAATTCTTTTGTTCTCATCAGTAACAGAAAAATAATCCACAAAACCAGATATCCTCTTTAGCTCTGCAGACCTGTGAGTCTGGGCAAATCTTGCATAATCATCACCAGAAAAATCACCTACTGGCAATATATGTTGAGCAATCTGGGTCATTTTAATACTTAATAAACTTGCAAAATCTTCCGGAGCAAATTCCCCCCCTCTTTCTGCTAAAACTCCCTGTGGAGAGAAGCAGGCATTCCTATTGTACATAGATATATTAAATGCACAATTATTGGCTGTAGTATCAATATTTTCTTTTGATAAATACTCTTTCCCAATAATGATAATTCCTATTCCTTTGCTATATTGAATCAATTCTGATTCCTTGTTTTTTAGAGAATCAATTTTTGAAGCAGTCTTAGATGAACCAAATACAACCACTGCATCCCTCTTTCCAAGCCCACTATAAAGAATCTTTTCAAGACTTGCGTTCTCCTTATCACCTCCTTCCCAAGGAACTGCTGATACTGATTTTGCTAGTTGTTTGTCAACATCTTCTAATGACTTAGCGTATAAAGCACTAAAAATAGGTTCCTCATATGGGGATTTGCAAAATATAGGTGTTCTATTAAACAATGAGTGTAATACTGTAATTACTTGGGGCCCGGGGATATTAGGGTATACTACAACTGCAAGCTCCTTTGAGTCCCATGTTTTTTTCAAATCATTTAAATCCTTTTTTAATATACTAAATATTCCATTTAGAGTAGTTTCAACCATTTGCGGGGAATATCCGAGGGTTATAGGCAGGATATCCTGAGCACATTTTCTGGGCCCATAATTCTTATCTAACCATAATCCTAAGTTTGTGTTAAATAGATTTAGAAGTTCTTTGTCTGTTTTGGATGCTAAACTCTCTTTGGACAGCCTTAAATTGCTTAAAACACATTCAAGAGTTTCAGAATTTAATTTTGGCATTTTAACTTTGACTTTTCCCAGAGAATTCTCAACTAATTTAGTTTCTAATTCTATTTCAGTATCAGAAATGCTATTTATGTAATAACCATTAACCAGTGTATTGTTTTTCATTTTTGGATTGTCTCTCTGAAATATAACCAAATAAATAAAAATTACTTAGTTTTTCTCTTTGATTCAACTTCAGTCATAAGTTGTTCCTGTCTGAGAGCACAGCCCCTTGGGTCACCTGCTCTTCGAACATATTCAATAGTTGCACCATATCTACCACAGCTGCATTTTTCATCTTGACTAATAGTCAGCTTTCCTACATCTCCAGTAACAATATATGCTGGGAAGGATGATATTAATGGGTCTAAAAATGCTATTAAACCGTCCTTTCCAATAGCAACATCTGTCTTCCAACTAGGATCATTTAAATCTCTTATAGAAACCTCTATCCATGGTGGAACATGTTTATTTCCATATTGGCATTCAACTAGTATAGACATTATATCTGTTAATCCAAGGCCATCTCTAATTTCCTGCGGAGCAATGCCAAATGCCTTTTGGATTTTTTCTTTCAGTTCTGAAGGGCTGATTGCTTCGTCTTTAAATGATTTCCAACCGCCTGTGGTGATTGCTTTGCTTTCAGGATCAAGCCTCATTTCCAATCCGAGATTAGACATCTGCTCACATAGTTGGTTATAAGCATATGGCGGTCCGTAAAGGTGCCTTGTTCTGCCCTTAGCTTTTGTCAGTTTATTAACAATAGACTTAGTATCAAAAATATTATCTTGGATGGCAAAATCTAATTGAGAATCTGTGTCTTTAAAAATCCCTTTCATTGTCAAGTACATCCCTTGAACCATCCCTGTATCAGCCTTATCTGTAGAGGGAGTTAAAAATAACATGTAATCATCTGATTTTAGGCCACCTACCTTTTTAAAAATAATTGCATTCGATCTGTTTATTGTTCCAAGACTTCTTCCATCATAAGGATAAATACTTGGTTGCCCTCCAGTTCCGCTTGTTGTAAAATACCTGGCTATTTGCTCATCAGGAACACTGGATATATGCACTAAATCTTCATGGCGGCCTGTTGCTGACACGTCCCTAAAAAAATCAGAGGGAACAAGAGGAATTAAGACTAAATCTTCATAATTCTTAATATCTGCTGGTGAAACATTTGCTAACTCACAAAATCCCTTATAAACCTTGTTGTTAAGGTAATGGTGCTCAAAACTTGCTTTTAAGGACTTAAACCTTAACTCTCTAGAGATTGAGGGCTCTATGTTGAAGGGGTCTTCAAAACCCAAAATTTTTTCTATACTTTCATAATCCATCAAATTTTTGTTATTCATTTTTTACTCCTCCATAACCTTCTTTGTTTTTCACCTCTTTTTTTCACTTTTTTGAAAATGATATTCAATCGCTTATTAATTTTTTACCTGCAACCATTGAAACAACACTAAGAGTATGCTTGCCATCTAATATTTCACCATATCCGAAGAACCCTACAAAAGGAATATTTTTCAGGTTCTTCTTAATTAATTCAACACTTTTTGCAGCATGTTTTCCTATGAACCATCTGTGAAGGGCACAGTCAAAAATCAGTGAAAATGAAGCCTCGTTGTCCACTTGTTTCAAGCTCCCTATTACAGATTCAGGTCCTGCATTCAAAGATTTTTCCTTATTTGTTTTCATGAGGTATAAGACATTTTCTTGTGGGACCTTTTCAGTAAACCTCAAATATTTATTGTCAATAACAGAATCTATTGCCTTAATCCAGAATCTTCCCTTTACATATGGTTTATATTCGACTAGGGCTAGAGGGGAATTGCAGTTAAGTCCTATCACAGGTGATAATTTCATAACATCTATTCCAAGTTTTTTTGCAAAAGACATAAACGCTGTAGAGATACTTCCTAGTTTTTGGAGTTTCATTGTTTTGGGCCATATATTCTCTTTAGTTTTCCCAATAACCTCAGAATAGCGATCAAAAGCATTTTTTTTATCCATTTCATAAACTGTATAATCTTGTGCTTTATTAATAAAAACAGATTTCTCAGTCGGGAGGTACCCATGGCTAACATAACTGCCTATTTTTATGCTGCTGCTGATGATTGTGCAGATAACACTATCTTCATAAACTAAGCCATTGAGAAAAGAATAAGTCTTCTTTAAGTTAAAATCATCTCCAGAACTGCCTCCAATAATGGGAATTCTATATCCTATAATATTTACTATTCCCTCAATAATATCGTCTTCATTCCCTCTTTTTTTTGCTGTGAAGCCTGTGTTTAACATCATAACTGAATAGGGCCTCATTTGGATTAATTCTGAGTTAGGCAATTTTTTTTCTGCAAGGTATCTTACATATGGTTCGATATATTTATCTGTTTTTATATTCTTAAGAGCATCCTTAATAGCTCTCTGGCCAGCTTCCTTAGGCCTAAGGTTTATGTTTTTTCCAACACCTACACCAAAATGAATATATTGAGAATTAATAATCATAGCAACACAAGAATCTGTTGAGAACCCATAATTGCTTATTTCACCTGCTGTTGTGCAGCCAATCCATTTGCAGTTCTTGTTTGCAGCCATAAAAGCATCATGTGCTCCCTCGACAAGTTTTTTTATTCTTTTATCATTATTTCCGTATTTTCCGCCAGAGCAAAACACAACACCAAACTCAGGAGATTTGCCTGCTTTCTCTATTGCCATCTCAACAGCTTCCTTTCCTGCCTTGTATGGGTCATCATCCCGGCTTATCCCTGTTCCAGCATAAACATTCTTTTTTTCCATTTTGCCTCGCCTCTTTTTTATTTTATAACAAACTCGTAATAATCAAACTCTTGCTTAGATGCTAATTGCTTTGCATCAACATCTTTGTTAAACAAAAATGAAAACATTCCTGACATTGCTGCTGTAAGTATCTGTGATTTACCTATCTCTTTTACAAGGGGGCAATCATAAACCCTTATGATACACGTCTTCTTTTTGTTATCATTATTCACTACTTCCATCCTGCCCAATCCAAATGTTTCAAAAATATCAGTCACATTTTTGAACATTCCTTCCTCCCCGCTCCCAATTTTTTTTGCATAATCCTTAACGCTTTCCATAAAAATCTTTTTTAGGAATTTATACTCTGTCTTTGGGCTAACTCTCTCTAAATCAGATACAATCTCTTGTGGTAACATCACCTGCCTTTTTCCGAGTATCTCTATTTTTCCGTCTGTCATGAAAAATTGCCTTACAAAAAGCAATTTTTTCAAAAATGTGGAGAGCATTTACTACTGTGATATGTAAGCATATAAAAAGGTTTCTTTATTTTTTCCAACATGTTTTAATTAATCTTCATATTTTTTACAACATATTAAAAATTTAAGAAAGATATTACAGAAAAATCCTTTAATGATGAATTTTAAATAATAGAACTTGAATTTTAATACTTTGTTTTTAGAACACTTATACCTGACTTTCCAATAGACATTGGAATAGGTCCCCTAACATGGTTTGTTTGTCTCATTTTTATGATTCTTATTGCTCTATCTGATTCACCACCTATTCCAGCATAGTGTAATATTATGAGACTATCACACAAAAATTCCTCTATACCAAACCTTGAAAATCCTCCAACAGAATCAGAATCAATGTTTTCATTGCTTGGTATCTCTGATACTAATATTGAAGTGCATTTCAACCTTTTTAGAAGTTTAATAATATTAACAATTTCTTTTTTTCTTTCAAAGTCATCTTCCAGTGGCATTACAAGGGCTGTTAAAGAATCAATAACAATCCTATCTGGTTTAAATTTTTCTATCTGTTCCCTAAGAGGATCTAAGAAATTAGTTATCCCATAAGGAGGCATGTACATAAATTTGACATTCTTAGAAACTTTTTTGAAATCCATACCAAGTTTTTCAACATCTGCTTTAAGACTCTCCTCTGGTTCTTCCAATGAGATGTACAATCCCTTTTCATTGAACTGCTTTGCTCCGTTGAATAAGAACTGCAAACTAAAAATACTTTTTCCTGTACCTGTACCCCCGGAAAGAAGGTTTACTGAATTATCAACTAATCCACCCTCCATTACTTTATCCAATCCAGGTATTCCTGTCTTTATTCTTTTCACCATTTTATTTTAAAAAACTATTTAAGAGGTTATCCAAAGTTTTCTCCTCTTTGGATAGCGTATTTTGGTAAGTTACAACAACTGCAATCAATACAATTATGCCAAAAATAAAGAGGATATTGATATAAATTTGAGGCAATATGTTGTTGGTTTTGCTTAAATAAGTAATTATTATAAATGTGATGAAAATCAAGAACCCTTTATTGAGAAGAGCCATAGAGCGTTCCCTTTGAATCTTTGATTTTTCAATAAGGATAAATATTAATTGTTTTTCAACTTCAGCAAGTCTTCGTTTAGGGAGTATTTGAAACCTATCCATCATTTCTTCTTTTTCAAAATCCAATTCCTCTTTTTTAGAACCCATTATTTTTATTCTAAGCGTAACTTATTTATAAATGTATTGTTTTGTCGGTGCTGTCAACTTAAGTGAGCAAAATCATTCTGGTTTATAAATTGTTTTTAAGTAAAACCTACAAAACATATTTAAGTTGATACAATCTATTTTGCCAATTCCCAAAACACAAAATTTTAAACAAAAATACTTTCAAACAAATAATTGCAATTACTAACTTCAGTTATTGCCTAAAAAAAGATAACATTTAAATAATAGTTCTACATCGTAATCATTATATTTTTTGACTGTGTAGTTACATATGCAAAATAATAACTATTAAATGTTAAAAAAACAGAATATGTTAATAGTAGTTAATATTAAAAAAATAAAAGAGGGAGGGTGAAACCAATGATAGTCAAGGAAGAATTTTTGAGCAAACTAAGGCTGTATTTTTCTCTAAACCTTTACGAAGTAAAGATATGGACAGCTCTTTTATCAAGAGGAGTTTCAACAGCTGGCGAGCTGAGTGATATAGCAAATGTCCCAAGATCAAGAAGCTATGATGTTCTTGAGTCACTGGAGAAGAAGGGATTTGTTGTTATGAAGTTTGGAAAGCCAATAAAATACCTGGCAGTTCCACCTGAAGAGGTTGTTGAAAGGGCTAAGAAAAATATGAGGGTAGATGCAGAAACCAAGGTAAAAAGATTAGAAGAGTTGAAAAAAACAGAGGTCTTGGGTGAGCTAAAAACACTTTTTACGCAAGGAGTTGAGCTGGTTGAGCCAAGTGATCTCTCAGGTTCCCTAAGGGGGCGTCATAACCTTTACAATCACCTTGATTTTACAATAAGGGGTGCTGAGAAAACAGTTACAATAGTAACAACAACATCTGGCTTGATAAGAAAGGTGGAATCTCTCAAAGGAACCCTTGAAAAGGTAAAGAAGAGGGGCGTTAAAATAAGAATTGCAGCACCAATAACAAAAGAGTGTAAGGCAGCTGTTAATGACTTAAATGGAATTGCAGAAATAAGGCATATTGAAAAGCTAAATGCAAGATTTATAGTTATTGACGGCAAAGAATTAATTTTTATGGTTCTAGATGATAAAGAAGTGCATCCAACATATGATGTTGGAATTTGGGTAAACACTCCATTCTTTGCATCCGCCCTGGAGAACTTATTTGAGCTTGCATGGAAAGATATGGTCCCTGCGCTTAAAATGATTAAGGCATAAATCTTTTTTATTTTTTTATTTTTCACGCAACATTTAAATAAGTCTATTATTCTTTAATTTTTATGGTGTTGATATTAGGCATTGATGAAGCAGGCAGGGGCCCTGTTATTGGGCCATTGGTTATAGCAGGGGTATCTATAGATGAAAAAGATCTTTATAAACTAAAAAAATTAGGGGTAAAGGATTCCAAACTGCTGAGCCCAAAGCAAAGGGAAGAAATGTTTGATAAAATAATCAATACTATAAAGGGATATAAATCAATAATAATCCAGCCAGAAGAGATAGATTCTGCCCTTAAGTCAGAAAGCCTTAACCTTAACTGGTTAGAGGCTATTAAGTCTGCAGAGATTATAAACTCTTTAAAGCCAGAAAAAGCAATAGTTGACTGCCCTAGCAACAATATCCCGGCATATAAAAATTTTTTAAAAGGGTATTTGAAAAACATAAAAACAGAGCTTGTTGTAGAGCATAAAGCAGATTTTAAATATGCTGTTGTGTCAGCAGCATCAATAATTGCAAAGGTTACAAGAGATAAAGAAATAAAAGAAATACAAAAGAAAATAAAAGAGCCAATTGGCTCTGGATATCCCTCTGATCCTGTCACAATAGATTTTCTGAAAAAAAACTATGATAATTATCCGAAAATTTTCAGGAAAGAGTGGGCTTCATGGAAAAATATTAATAAAAAAAAGAAACAAAAGAGCTTAAAAGATTTTTAGTAAAAATTACTCTTCTGCTAATTCTTCCGGAGCTTTTTCAAGAACAGCTTCATAGTATTTTACAGGCTTTATATCTGTTATGACTGTCTTGTGCATAACAAACTTTCCATCCTTACTCTTTAAAACCTTGCTCTCAACTATTGGCATGTTCTTTATCTGTTCCAGTCTTTTCTCGCTAAATTCCATTTTTTAACCTCCTAAATTTTTTAATCTTCTTTTTAAAAAAGATTATACAATAAAGTTAGAAATAATTCTTTATATGGGTTTTTCAAAAAAAATAAGCATATTTTCAGGATACTTAAAGAAATTACGAAAACTATGGCAATGTTCTGTATTTTGTATTTATCATGCCCCACTCAAGAAACAATAGTGCCAGGGCAGTCATCATAAAACCCATTGATAAGTCTATAGGTATTTTTTCTTCTGTAGAGGAGGAGATATCATCAAAAGCATTGGCTAATTCTTCCTCATTCTCAGCCTTATAGTATTTCCCTCCGGTTTTTTGAGCTATTTCAATCAATGTTGGCTCATCAAGTTTTGAAAGCAAGTCACCTTTTATGAATGTCCCCCCTTCTTCTGTACCAATGCCTATAGTGTTAATTGTTACATAATTTTTGTTTGCATATTCAATAGCCACATCGAGAGGTGTTCCAACAGTACTCTGCCCATCTGTCAGCAGGATAATAACCCTTGAGTTTTCCTGATTTAACAAAAGGTTTGTTGAAGTTGTTATTGCACCCCCTATATCAGTTCCTCCAACACTCTTAATTCTTATATTATTAATAACCTCTTCTGTCTTTTTCATATTATCTATTAAATCCTGCTCAACAAAGCTTGTTCCTGCAAAAGAAACAATGCCTACCATTGTTCTTGCTTTTAAGCTTTCAACAAACAATGAAGAAGCCTTTCTCGCAGCATCAAGCCTGTACGGTATAAAATCATCTGCCAACATTGAACTTGAAGCATCTATAGCAAGGACAAAATCAAACTCACTGCCCTGGCCGCTGTACCACAGGACAGGGCCTGCTACAGAGAATATAAGGAGCAATAAAACAAAAATTCTTACAATCAATAAAAACATATTTTTTGATATTGTTCTTGTATTTTTTATATCAAATTTTGTTCCGGTAACCCTTTTTATAGCTTCAAAATTAGCAAACTTTACTGCCCTTCTCTTAAGGTAACCTAAAACAAAGAAGTGGGTTATAATAAGCAGAGGTATGCTTACCAAAAGCCAGAGGTAATAAATGTTAGTAAAGTTTATTGTAATCATATTCGCCTCTTATTCCTCATCAAAAAAAATTTTATTATATAATCTAGGAAAGGCTTATCTGTTCTTAACTCTAAAAAATCTGATTTTGAATTTATAAAAGTCTCTTTTATATGTTTTATTTGCTCTTTAACAACAGATTCATATTCATCTTTTATTTTTGCTGTATCTATCAATACCTCTTTGTCAGAATAAGGGTCTGAAATAACAATCTGGCCAACATCTGCTGGTATTTCATAATCTCTAGGATCTCTAACCATTATGCCAATTACTTCAAATTTTTCAGATACAGCTCTTAAATAATTTTCCCAATCTTTACCAAGCCCAATAAAGTCCGATACAATAACAATTATTGCCCCTTTTTTGAAAGAATTTATCAAATCATTTATCACCTTTATAAAATCAAATTTTCCGTCATAGAGTTTTGGGTTAGACAATGAGTTTATTATCATGAAATATTGCTTATTGCCCATATTTGGAGGAAGGAATTTGACTATCTTATCATTAAACATAACCAAACCAACTGAATCACCTGCCTGTATAGCTGCAAAACTCAACGAGGCAACAAGCTCTGCTGCATACTCATTTTTCAGCTTATCAATGGATGCAAAAGACATGCTTGAACTAACATCAACTAAAAAGACAATATTAACATTCCTTTCCTCCACAAGAATCTTAACTAATAAATCCTGTGACCTCAAGGTTGCTTTCCAGTCAATCATATTAGCGTCATCACCAATATCATAAGGTCTGTATCCTACAAAGTCAAGACCCTTGCCTTTAAATGTGCTTTTATAAGAGCCTGTTAAAGTGCTTGTAAGCCCTCTTTTAGTATGTACTTCCAATCTTTTAATAAGGGGTTTTAAGTTTAGCTTTAATTCTTCCATTTTTTAAATATAATTTATGGAACAGGCACTCTTGCTAGAATCTCTGAGATTACATCTTCAATCTTTATGTTCTCTGACTGCGCTTCATAATTTAAACTAATCCTGTGCCTTAGAACATCATATGCAACCTCTTTTACATATTGAGGTGTTACAAATGTTTTTCCCTGCATTAATGCCTCTGCCTTTGATGCAATAAACAGTCCAATGGATGCCCTTGGGGAAGCACCCCATTCTATATAATGTCCTAGCTTAATCTTGTACTTATCAGGATTCCTTGTTGCATCAACTATCTGGATAATATACTTTTCAATCTTCTTGTCGAGGTAAATCTTTTTTACATCTGCCTGCAATTCCAAGATTTTTTCAGGAGATACCATTGATTTTAAGTTGAAATCATCAAACTTCTTTATTGTTATATTGTTATTAAGTATAATTTGTTCTTCCTTAATGTTTGGGTAGCTTATGTTAATCTTGAACAAGAACCTGTCAATCTGTGCCTCTGGCAGTGGATAAACACCTATCTGCTCCAATGGATTTTGTGTTGCAAGAACAAAAAAAGGTGGGGGCATATTAAATGTTTCTTTCCCAATAGTTACCTGTTTTTCCTGCATGCATTCAAGCAAGGCAGACTGCACTTTTGGAGGAGCCCTGTTTATCTCATCAGCAAGAATAAAATTGCTGAATATTGGCCCCTTAAGAACATAAAAACCCTTTTCCCTTTCATAAGCTGTTATACCTATTATATCTGTTGGTAAAAGGTCTGGAGTGAACTGAATCCTGCTAAAGTCACAGCCCATAACACTAGATAATGTCCTTACAATAAGTGTTTTAGCAAGCCCAGGAACGCCCTCTACAAGCACATGGCCATCTGATAACAGAGCTCTTAAGAATCCATTAATCACTTTTTCTTGGCCAACAACTACATTTGAGATTTCTTTCTTTATTTTATCAATAAGTTTCTGGTTATTGATTATTTTTTCAGCAAACTTTTTCTCATCCATACATTAATCAAGCAATTCCTAATATTTATATTTTGTTGTTCTACTTAAAAAGAGTAAAATATTACACGATAGATTTATATATGAATATTTAATAATCTAAACTAAGATGTATTTAAATCTTTTCAAGAGAAAAAAAAAGAAACCTGACAGGCTTGAACTAGTAAAAAATAATACTCTTAAAAGAATAGGGGCATTCAGAAAACATTTTTCTAAAAAAAATAAAGATGACAATTTTATACAATTTTTTCATGTTATAAGGCTTTTTTTTGCTGAATTATTCAAGATTAAGTATGAATTTACATTTGAGGAGTTAGGCAATGAGTTAGAGAGAAGAAGGATAGACAAAAATTTGAAAGAAAAAATAATTTTTTTCTTAAAAAAATTGTCTGTTGTTGAATATAGCGATGAAAGATTGCCTGATTCAGAGTTAAAGAAATTATTAAATGAATTTTTAAAATTATTTGAAAAATTGACATTTAATGAACAGAAAGTTAAAGAGACAAGGCTTGATAAAATACTAAAATTCCTTAGAATTAATAAACCAGCAATGCAAAAAAAAGAATCTGGGAAGAAACAAAATATTTTATTAATCTTAATACAGCCTATACTCTCAAAACTTAAAATACATTTTGGAAAAAGCAAATTAGAGCAAGTGCATGGAATGCTCATCAAGGCATTGGATATGCTTGATAACAATAAAATCCAAAAGAGCAAGCAGCTGTATGTAAAGATTAAAGAAAAATACAACCAGTTAGATGTTGAAGATAAAAAAGATGTTTATGATGATATCCTCCTCTTGTATACAGAGATTGTTTCTGCTAATAAGGATTAATGCACTCTTCTATGACTTCTCTTTGGTCCACTACGAGCAATTAAATAAAGAAGCAATATTATAATAAACAATATCCCTATGCCTGCTGCAATAATCTTTGTTCTTTCTCCAATAGGTTTCTCAGTGGTTGGTTCTTCTATTATTGGCTCTTTTGTGGTTATTAAATATTTGCAGGTATCAACAACTGACTGTATTAACAACTGTGCTCTCTTATAATCAGATTTTTCCATTAATCTTTGCGCTTCTATAAGCTGTTCATTCAGTTCAAGGCACTCTGGATTTTCCTCAAGCAAATCCCTTGTGAATGCTATTTTTGTGTCAAACTCATTTTGGCTCCATTGGCCAAGCTCTATAGAGCTCATAAGGAACTTGGCAGAATCATTAAACTCCGGGTCTTTTACATTTGCAAACACAACTACCTCATAAGAACCAAGGGCAGTATATGCTTCTATGATAAGGCTTGTTTCAACAGAGCTCTTTTTTTCTATTGTTGCAAAATAGTCTTTTGTAAACCTTAACTTAATAATAGTGTTGTTAACAGATGCACTAAGGCTTATTTCATTTAATGTATTCTCCCCATAATTGTTTAAGGTTATTGGTGCAATTACTGTGTCATTTTGGTACATAGTCATTGTTTGCGGAGTGATTAAGTTAAATGAATATGGTTTTTCTACTTCCACTTTTTTTGTCTTGATTATTGTTGTTGATGATCCCCCTCCTCCGCCACTACTATAGATTATTGTTGCACCAGGTGTTATACCTTCATATTCCACAAATGTCAATGTTATGTCATTGCTTCTTGTTGTATTATAGCTGTCATTCATTGTAAAGAATATTGTTTCTGAGCCATACCAGTCACTTACAGGGGTGAGCATAACCTGATGGGTGGTAGTTCCTATGGATATATCTATATATAAGTTTCCACTAACATCATATGTTATTGTGTCATCTGCATCATCTTCATAAAAATAATCATCAAGGTCTACCCAATTGACATATATTGTGTTTTCATTGCCTGTGAAATCAGATATAACATAATTAATTGTTATATCATGCAAGGTTGGTGTTACAGAGGTGTTTGTTGTTGTGAGATTTGCCCTGTATTGTATATATTGATAATCCTCAGATTCAACTAATGAATTATTAATATAGACAGAACTCCAGCTTGCATTAGTTAAGCCAGCTTCTGTTGCTGATGTTCTTGTTTGTAGTGTTATATTTGTTCCAGCAGGCATCGTTGCTGTCCAGTTGATATAGGTTATATTCATATTGCCCTCTGCCAAAAGATCTATTGCAGAAGAAGTGAATGTGCCAGATGCATAATAATTGGTTCCATCCTGTTTATTTAGTATTACATCTCCACTCTGTACTGTTGTGTTTGTGTTGCTATTTGTTCCAGAGCTGAAATCTGCTTCAGTTGTTTGTGTATTTATCCCAAACCTTGGAAGCCTGTTTGTATTGCTGACACTAGCATTCCATGTTACGCTGTCTGTTTCATTAGAGTTATCAGAAACTATTACTGTTATGTTATGTTGCCCAGCTGCTGCAAAGTCAGGCTCATAAAGCCATGAGTGGTTTGATGACTGGTTAACAGAATCTAGATACCATGTATATGCTAAACTATCCCCATGAATTAAATCCTCATCTTCTGCTGTTGTGTTAAACTGCAATGATGAATTCTCTGCTGTGTTTGGTGTTAAGTTAACAGGAGTGTATGAGATTATATTTGGGGCATTGTTAATGTTTAATATTGTGAGTATTATAACAGAGCTTGCTATGCTATTGTTGTCAGTTACTGAAATGTTTATTGAATAATTCCCAACATCATCATTTGTTGGGGTAAAAGATATAACTCCTGTATTAGGATCAATAGTAAACAAGGCTGTGTTATTGTTGCTGAAAGTTAATGTATCACCTTCTTCATCTGTTGCATTAATATCATAATAAAATAAGATTCCTTCTATTGCTGTCTGATTTGCAAGAGCAGGATAAAAATAAGGGGCATCATTTACCTCGCTGATATTCAGCCAGAAAGTTGCTGTTCCTGTTGCGTTGTCACTATCTGTTGCATTGATTTGTATCTGATAAACACCAACCTGGCTTGCATTTGGTATAAAGCTGATAAATCCTGTTGAAGAATTAATATCAAAAAAAGAAGCATTGTCACTAAATATTAAGGGATCTTCATCAAGGTCAGATGCTGTTACTGTTAGATTGAATTCTGAGTCTTCTGTTGCAGTTTGGTTACCTATAGGGTCAATTACAGGAGCCCTATTTTTTGTGACTTCAAATATCACAACTTCATAATCTATTTTTGGTATTGTTGCATCATCTGTTACTGAAATATTTACTGAATGGTTTCCTTCATCACCATCATCTGGGGTAAACCCAATCATGCCTGTTGACCAATGTATTGTAAAAAGGGCAGTATCATTATTACTAAACATTAATGTATCACCATTGTCAGGATCAGATGCATTTGCTTTTAAGCTGAATGTATGGTTTATTTTTGCTATCCTGTTTCCTATTGGATCAAGCACAGGAGGGTTATTGACATCTATTACCTCAAGTACAAAGGTTGTTGAATCTGTTGCACCTCTTGCATCAGTTACTGTGACAAGTATTGTATGGTTTCCATTATCTCCGTCAAGAGGAGTAAAGCTGAATTTTGCAGATGTTGCATTGCTCCATATAGGATTCAGCATTTTGCTATAATTGCTTGAGAATGCAAGGATATCCCCATCAGCATCAGATCCATTTACTGTTAATTCAAATAAGGTGTTCTCTTCAACATTCTGGTTAGCTATTGGATCAATTACTGGAACAGTATTATTAAGAATTGAAAGACTCATTAATGTAGATGCATTATCTATTTCATCACCTACTGTTATATTTATTGAGTAATTGCCAATATTATCAGCTGTTGGAGTAAAGCTAATAAGCCCTGTTATTGAGCTAATGTTAAACAAGGTTGTGTTATCATAATATGTTAATATATCATTATCAGTGTCAGATGCATTTACCTGATAACTAAACAAAACATAGGTATATGCTTGTTGGTCTGGTATTAACTCTATTTCTGGAGGATCCTGAACATTAGTAACATTTAATGTTAAATTGTTGCTATCTGCTGTTGCATAGCTATCATCTATTGTGAAAAATACTTCTTCTGTACCAAACCAGTCTGAGTCAGGATAAAAGCTTACACTATGTGGTGTTGATGAGTCTATGCTTATTGTTATGTTTGTGTTGCCTGTTGATGAAAAGCTTGGATTATCACCACACTCGCTATAATCAGAGTCATAGAAATAATTGTCTAGGCTTATATTATTTATTAAATTATTATCTTCCTCCCAAAGTATATTATTGATTGTTCCATTCCATGCCGGCTCTCTATTGACATTGGTTATGCTTAGATTCCATGTTACAATATTTGTCTCATTTGATGTATCACTTACTTCAAGGGTTATATTTCTATTGCGGGGCTCGCAAAATCCTGTTGTAAAGCTCCAAGAGCCGCTGGTTTCATTAACTGTTATTGAATCAATAACTCCATCAACAATCCATCTTGTAATTAAAATATCACCATATGGCAAGTCTGGATCTGTTGCATTATACTCAAATGAGAAACCAATGCTGTTGTTTTCTGTTGTCCCTGGAGTCAGGCTTACTGGTGTCCAGTTTACTATATGTGGTGGATCATTAACATTAATCACACTGAAAATAACATTCTCTGTTACAGGATCATTAATGCTATCCTCAATACTAATTCCTACTGTATGACCACCAACATCATCATTTGTTGGTGTGAAAGAAATAAAGCCAGTGCCATTCATACTAAATACTAACCAGTTAACTTCAGGCGCATCAGAATTATCTGTAAAGATAATTGTATCATTATCTGGGTCAGTTGCATTTAACTGAACCTCAAAGAGCACATCTTCTGTAAGGTTATAATCAGGGGGACTTGGGTCAAAATATGGTTGGTTGTTGGCAAAGATTGTAGCAAAGCCAGTTATGCTTGGGTTTCGGACAAAATTAATAAGGTTATTTGTGCCCTTGCTAATCCCTTGTATAAAGGGTTCAACCCCTCTTTGGTTTGTTAGGGCAACAGAATATATAACACTAAGTACTAAAAACAGAGTTACTATTGACTTCAACTGTTTCTTATTTATTTCTTTTTTTGCCTTTTTCATTTTTAATTGTTTAATTTATTTTAATCTTACCCAGCTCTTTTTCCTTTATCTTGCCATATAGCCCAGCAATTTTTTTATAGATTTTTCTTTTTTTATTAACAGGCAGCTCTTCATAAAGCTCTTTTATCCTGAGGTAAGCAAGCTTTACAGAATCAATATCTGATTCTCTTATTGATTTTTTTGCTTTAATCAAATCCTTGTATATTTCCAGCATTAACATGGATTCTTTCTTAATCTTTTGTTTTTTCTTTAATCCCTTTTCCTTTGGCTCTTCTTTTTCTGTTTTCCCTTCCAAGTATTCCTCTGAGCCAAACTTGACTATAATTTTTGCCTCTTTAATTAATTCCTTTAACTCTGGCTTTTTCATCTTATAGCCCTTGTAGCTTATTTCAGATATTTTTTTGAAAAAGGTTATGAGCATTATCCTTAATGGCATTGAAATTTTGTGTTTTTCTATTTCCTTGCAGAATTCCTCATATGTAAACTCATAATCTATCTTTAGCAGTTCATTCAAGAAATCTCTAATTATTCTAACAAATTCCTTTGAAAGCTCTTCTATGCTTTTCTTATCAATGTTTTTCTCAAGCTTGTCTAATCTTGATAATATTGATTCCCTTACTCTTAATTCCTCTGGCACAATCTTTTTCTTTCTCTTAAACAACTCAATTAAAGGCATAAACTTCATTAATATTTTTGCAATGAAAGGCTGGTAATACTTATGATATTTGATTATAACAAATATTGTTGCTGAAATAAGCATACCTAATAGTAAAATAGTTGGCCATACAGCTCTTTTAACAACAGCAGGAATTTCTATTTCCTTGCATACCGAGCATGGTCCTCCACAATCTACACCTTCTTCACACAGACTATCATGGCAGTTTTTTATTCCATCAGAACAGCTTGGGCATGCAGGGCAAGGCCCGCCGCAATCAATCCCTGTTTCGCCCTGGTTTTGTATGCCGTCAAAACATGTTTTACATAGAGGGCATGGGCCGCCGCAATCAATCCCTGTTTCGCCCTGGTTTTGTATGCCGTCAAAACATGTTGGACAGGCAGGACATGATCCTCCGCAATCTACACCTATTTCACATAAATCTTCATGGCAGTTTTTTATAAGGTCAGAGCATGTTCCAATATACTCACAGTCCATGCTCTCAAATGGTTTCTTAAACTCTGTTCCACATTCCGCAAGATCATTGCATGTTCTTGTCTTTATCCCTGATGGAAGGCATGCTCCCCAATTAGTACATTCCCAATATTCCTCACATATTATTCTTGTTCCCCCTCCACCACCACCTCCACTAGTAGAAGGAGTAGGTTCTGGGACGTCTATTACAAACAAATAAACTATATTGCTTTCTGCTCTGGCATTATGAGGATCATATGCATAAAACTTTATTGTCCTGTTGCCATAGAAATTTGCCTGAGGAATATATGTAACAACATGTGTTACATTGTTTATTGAAACATTAATATTTGGAATGCTTGTACTTATGAATGTTAATGTTTCTCCATCAGGCTCTATAAAGTAATCATCCAGGTCACGGCCAGTAAGTATTGTGTCCTCATTCCATATCTCATTGGGCATAATTGAGATTAAAACAGGATCCCTGTTGGTTATTGTGAAATTATCTGTTTTGCTTATTGTTCCAAGATTATAATAAGAATCATTACAGAAAACAATGTAATTAAATGTTCCTGGCGAGCTAAAAGACCTGTTATATTCATATAATAAAGAACTGTGATTAAAGTTCATATCAATAAAGGATGTATAGTCACCTGTCAGGTTGAATTTAATATTGCAGTATGTTCCTGTTCCATTAATAGGATTGGCATAAGCACTGTCACTAAGATTAGCAAAAAATGTTACATTTTCATTTATGTATTTTGTAATATTCTCTGGCTGGTACCATATATTAAGATTTAAACTTGCATTCTCAACAGAAGAATAGGAATATAAGAAATCTGTTACACTAAATACCAAATTTCCATTGGAATAATTTATTATTGTGCATTGAGGGCTTGAGCAATTTTCACTATCTGCTAGTATTTTTGGCTGTATAAAGCTTATATTATTTAAAGTCAGTATTGCGGGCCTATTCAGGCATGGCAGTGCATCAGCAGATGAATCAAGGCTGATATAATTAAATGATATGTTAATATGTGAATCAAAGTCAGCATCATCAAAGTTTATTGTTTGAGCTAAGAAATTTATTAATCCTTTTTCTAGAATACCAATTGTTGCATTTTCTATCATTGTCCAATCGCCTAGTTCTAATGAGTTTTCAAACTCTGAGAAATTAGTTGTTAGATTATTCTTGAAATTATTCCAGGTTGGCTCAACATCTATGTTGTTTACTGAAAAATAAGAATTAGAACCATCAGTGCCTGAAACTCCCCCACATACAGACTTGTTGCTATATGCCTGAGCAAATATTTTATAATTACAGTTTCCGTCATCTATTGCTGTTGTATCCCAGCTGTGGTTGTAATATATATCACTTTCATCAATATCAATTCCAATAAGGTGCTCAAAATTAGCATAAGTAAAAGTTAAGTTGGTATCTTCATCTTCATCTGCTTGTGTTGCAGTTGCATTCACAACTATTGTTCCGTTTATAACTTCCCCACCATCTGGGTAAATAACAGTTACATATGGTGGCGGTGCACCTATACAAAGACGGATTGTTGCTTCTGAAGCCTTGCCAGTTATTTTAGGAAGTTTAGCAGGAGTTTCTGTATTTTTATAAATAATCAAGTTAAAAAATAGAGATGTCAACATGAATAATAATACTAGCAAGGCAACTATATTATTTGAGAGATGGTGTTTGCTCTTTATTTTTCTCCAGCCATTTTCTCTTTCCTTTTTTCTTATTTTATTCCCCTTCATGTATCCTCAGAAATTTTTGAATAAAATATTTGACCTGCCATGTATTCAAAAATTCCTTTAACTCACTAAGCTTATTTATTGGAATCAAAACATTGTTTCTTCCAACAACATTTCCATTTAAATGGTCTAAGAAACCTTTTTGGCCTTTCCTCCCTTTCAATGCATAACCAAAAAGGGTTTTTTTAGAATGGTCAAGTGTCTTTAAATCATATGTCAATAAAACAAGGGTTTCTACATCAAGTGTTTTACTGATAAGCTTACTATTTTTTATGCTGAACCCATTTTGGACTAACTCCAAAAAAAGTGGCTCTTTAAACAAATCCTCAGCAAGCAAAGAATTAATATTAACCTTTGCTTGATTTTTATTAAAAATTTTTTTTATTTTAAGAAAAATCTTATTGTTATAATCAGTTTTTTTATCCTTAAAGACTATTGTCAAATCAATTTTGCTTGTTTTTTCTTTTTCACTACACCTTAGCAGAACTACATCAACAACCTCTTTTTCCCTGCAGATTTCTCTTAGTTGTTTTATCTCTTTTTTAATTTCTGAAAACATGGTTTATGTTTATTATCAACATAACTCATATATAAACCTTTTGTTGTTGATTATCAACTAAAATTATCAGAGCTAAAAATCCAGCAAATCATTTAAACAATTTTCTTAAAAGTAAATCTTGCTGTGCCAGTATAGTTGCCGTAAGCTGAACCTTCTGGTGCACTTGCTGAGAATGATAGTTTCTTTTCCTCACCTGGCTCTAAAATAAAGTAATTGTCTGATACAGTAACCCATTCTGCGAGTTTGCCATAAAAATTAATATAAACATTTAAGGGATAATCTTTTTTATTTGATACAAAAATATATCTTGTGCATGAATTGTCTCCAGGACTAGCCATCCCAAAGGCTAATCTCTCACTATCTACATCAAACCCAGCATGGTCCCCTACCATAAGAGTCATATTGAATTCTCTTATATCTACTATTATGTAAAATGAATAAAAAAGCATTGTTGCAGTTATGCTTATTATTGCAATAACAAACAATAAAATAAAAAAATAATTTTTTTTCACTGTAATCACTTCTTTCCTGTCTTTTGCTTTTCTTTACTTTTTCCTTTTTTGATAATCCAAACAATATCTATAATAATAAGCAGGATAATAATTAGTATTAAGATTGTTGTTGTACTAAGGCTTATTACACTTGGGTTTTCAACAAATGCTTCTTTTTTCTCAATGACATTAACCATGCCTGTTTCTACTGTTGTTTTGTCCTCATAATAAACTGTCATCTCAGCATCATAGGAGCCAATTTCAATATTGTTAGTATCCCAATAAGCAGTTATTGTTTTTTTCTCCCAAGAACCTAAATCTATGTTAGGTGTTTGAATACTTTTGTTATTTATCTTTATTTTACCATAAACATTCTCTATCTTATTGCCCCAGTCACTCTCTATCTCAACATCAAATTTATTTATTTTATCTTTTTCAAACTCTTTTGTATAATTAATTATTTTTATATTAAGCTCTCCTATTTTAAACGTATTATTGGCTTGTTTTGTTTTACCATCATAATTTAATTTTGCAATAGCCATATATGTTCCTGAAGGATATCCTGTTGTGCTAAGCTGTGCATGCAGGGTTTCCTCTGTGTTAGACTTTAATGGCTTTTCTTCTGTGTAAACCGTGGCAATCTTTTCATTATCCGGGCTGTAAACATCTATTGCTGCATTTATTTTGCTTATATCCTCCTTTCCAAAACTTTTTACATTAACAGCAAAATCAACTGGCTCATTAAGGTTGACATTTGGTGCACTGAGTTCAACCTCAACATACTTGTTTTCATTAAGAATATTAACCAAAATATAAACTATTACATTTGAAGAGGTTCCGACATTTCCCCCTGATTCTGCAGTGCCCAATATCTCTTTTGCTGATACCCATATTTTATGGTGCCCTGGCTTTAATCCTTCCTCTTTTTCCGGAAGTTTCACTGTTACTGTGAATGTCCTGTCTGTATCTTTTGATTTTATTAATTTCTTGCTGATAGCTGCATACTCTGACAAATAGCCATATATAGAAACATTAACATCATATCTTGAGGAAGTTACCTCAAAGTAAAAAGTTTTTTCAATCCCCGGCTCAAAATCAATTATCCTATTAGGAGATGCTATTAGGCCAACTGCAAAAACAGATTTTGCAAAAACAGATATAAAAATTAATACAAAAATAAAGAATACAGATTTACTTAATTTGCTCATTGCCTCCTCCTAAAAAAATTATTAAAAAAAGAAAAAAATGCTTAAATACCTGTTGCTGTAGCAGTTATTGTATCTGATTTTGTTCCTACTGCATCATCAGCTATTATTACCCTTACATCAAAGTTCATTGAATCTATACCTTCTCCTGCCTGGAAATTGCTACATACTTCTTTATGGGTAGTTGAACCACTATACCAAGTAGCGGCATCAAATCCTGCTGATTCAATACATGAACCTGGTTCAAGGTCGCTTGCATTCCATTGATATCCTGGGGCAGTTCCACCGATGAATCCAGCAGCATCCTTGCTGGTGCTTATATTCAGGGAAACATTCTTATTTCCAGTATTCTCCAAAACAAGACCATCAGTGTTTGGAGTAAAATCTGTGCAGTTTGCCGCATCAGGAGTAGCATAACTATTTAATTCACATCTTTTTTGGTAAACAACTGTTCCACTTCCCCAACCTATAGTACTTGTTGTCCAGTTGACTTGTGTTGTGTCACTTATTGTAACATCCAAAGTAGCCGTATCTGTTTCTGCAAATCCAGTTATACCTGGAATTCTTATCCTAGCCAACCTATTTAAACTGATTAATGTTCCTCCCAAAGAAATGACTATTGCTCCAATGAGCAAGATTGCCAATGTTTTATTTGATATCTCATCCATTTTTTATCCTCCTTATTTTATTTAATTGTTAACATAATAGTTGCTGTATCGTCTGTTTTTACCGGTTCATGCGGTTTCTCTATATTTAGGTTAATATTGCCTTGTGATGTTGAGGTCATTTCACCAGGAATTTTTTCTCCTTGACTTATAGACTCCAATACAGTCCATGTGCCTATTATTGAAACCAGAATTGTTAGAACAAGCAAAACAGCGATTGTTGCTTTTGGAATGTCTTTTGCCATTTGAAACCTCTTTTCTTTTAGTATTATTTACCAAATATATATACTAGTATATAAACTTTTTGTTTTTTTAAAAGATTTATATGCTCTTTTTTATTTTTTGTTTCTTATGTATTAATAGTTTTCTATTCTTGAGGGCTGCGTTGAAAAAGTCCTGAAAAACAACAAATTATATTGTAGGCAATAGCCCTACAATATACTTCAGCTCTTTGAGCTGATATTTTAACAGAGCTTAAGCTAGGACCAAACCTTCTTTTGAATGATGAAAAAACAGACTCAGACATTTCCCTTCTATGATATGTTCTTTTACTGAAGTTTTTTCTGCACTGTCTTCGCAAGCTTTTTCCCCTGTAAATTAGCTTATTTCCATAATCTCTCATAGGTATTACTGCCTCCATAGATAAATTATGGCAATATCTATGAAGCCATTCAGCATCATATCCTTTATCAGCTATTAGTTTATCTGGTTTTGTGGGCAACCTTTTGATAAGATACTTTGCATCTTTAATATCATGTACTGTTTTAGCCCTTAACCTTAGTGCAGCTATTTTCTTCCTTCTTGTGCCAATTGCCATGCTCAGTTTTAGAGGTATTTCCACAGGATATGGCTTGTCAATTCTTCTGTAATAGTATGGGCTTGGCAGCGGTCTGGACATTCCTGTGCCGTCAATAGAGATAATGTGCACTTTAAAGCTGGCTGTTAGCTTGAGAATGTTCTGCCATAAAACGAGAGGAATTCTCTTGACCATCTTGGCAAGCGCAGAATATGTTGGAACATTAAACCCCAACAATCTAAGCAATCTGCTTACCCGACGATAACCAAGCCTGCATTCCTGCTTTACAAGCAAGGCAACAGCATGTTGCCAGAACTCATATTTTTTTGGTCCAAAATGGTGAAGCCATCTTGGACATCCTAAGCGTTTTAGCAAACGCTTAACTTTATTAATCAGTTTTGTTTTCTTTTCCATGGTGGAAGTACCTCTTCCACCCCCAATTAAGCCCATCATGGGCTTGTTGGGTTATAAATCTTTCGAGATTTTCAACGGTGCCTATTCTTGAGTAAACACGTTTTTTTGGTTTATTAAGAATTGTCAGATTACTTTTAGTTTAGTTATTTAATTAAACTGCTATTTAAATAATATTGAGAAATCCTTGGGGTTATACTATTAACCGTCGGTAATGGGAGTACTATGAGATAACTGATAGGGCAATACAATTGAATCTGGTTTTTTAAGTTCTTTTGCAAGATCCAAACTAAGAATCTCAGCTTCATGATTTTTTACTAAATCAAGGACATGGTTTTTAACTAAATTATATTCATTCTTATCAAGTTTATAATCAAACAAAGGACCTTCTCCTTGGGGTTCCAACTCATTATATCCAAATCTACAGGCATTATTATAGAATACAGGCATTTTTTCTGATGCAATGGCTACAAGCTTATAATATTTATTCAAAAATATATCAGCACCCATACCAGTTTCAGGTTCTATCTCTTGGGCAATTTGAATAAGATTTAATAAAGCATCAGCTTTATACTTCCCATTTGAATAAGTGTCTATGTAACAACAAAACCAGTTAGGATAGTTTCCTATCAAGTCTAAAGCAATATTAACATAATCCTTATTATTTGACAAATTAATCCCGCCCAATTTTAATCTGTGAACAAAGCTTCTCTGCGGATAGTTCATCAGCTCCTCTTTCAGTTTTTCTAGGAGATCTTGTGTTACCCCCCCTTTATAAATCTCCTTTGCATAGAAATCTTGTTTCTCTTTTGATGACAATTTTTGTAAAGTATCAATAAATTCTATTTCAGACAGATCAAGGGTATCAAGAGATTTAAGATATATATTAACTCTAGGGGAAGAGAATTTATTTTTAATATACTCTTTTACATCAATTCCTTCTGAAATATTGGTTGTCTCTGAAGTAAATCCATCAATAGAGTAAAATACAGCTGCTGTGGCACTGGCAAATAATACAGCTGCTAGTTTACCAATATTTTCTTTATTTACTTTAGGAATGATGTCCTTGATAGACTCCTGCAAATAAGCGAGTCTAATTTTTGCATCAAAAATAGCACTCTTTAGTTTAGGAGAGTATCCTTCCTTAAATTCTAAAACTCTTTCTGTAAGTGATTTCATCTAAAATGTCCTAGATGAGTATATATATATATGTTTCTATTTTTGAGTGAATACATTTTTTATTTTTTGCCTGCATTGCTTATCTTAAAATCCTTCTTAATTTTTCTTATCAACTCTTTTAGTTCTTTTCTCCATATGAATAAAACAATAATAATTAAGATAAACACATTAAGGAAAGGAAACAACCTGAAGCCAAGAATCTCTTCTATTAGGATGCTACGCGGGCCATACCTGAAAAACAGAGGCATGTAATAAGTGAAGAGGGGGTTT
>Ga0210057_1000789_pt1 | contig 51465 bp, 43 predicted proteins | sample CryGeyCG2114_010_2_FD_183968 | JGI IMG/M metagenome (GOLD analysis project Ga0210057, IMG submission 183968) | Groundwater microbial communities from aquifer - Crystal Geyser CG10_big_fil_rev_8/21/14_0.10 (SPAdes) (version 2) | ecosystem: Environmental > Aquatic > Deep subsurface > Groundwater ...
CCGCCGCCACTGAAGCCGAAGAATTTCAAAAAATTTACCAATTGGATGTGGTCACCATTCCCACCAACAAACCTTTAGCCCGGACTGACGACAACGACTTAATTTTTAAAACCAAAGCCTCCAAGTACGCCGCCCTAGCCACCAGAGTAGGGGAGTTGCATCAAAAAGGTCAGCCGGTTCTAATTGGTACTACCTCCATTCAAAACAACCAAATCGTTTCTTCTCTTTTGCACAAAAAAAATATCCCCCATCAGCTTTTAAATGCCAAAAACCATTTGTCTGAAGCTCAAATCATTGCTGAAGCCGGCAAACTTGGTGCTGTTACTGTTGCTACCAATATGGCCGGTCGCGGAGTTGATATTATTCTAGGTGGCCCCAAAGACGCTCTGCCTCTTAAAAAATGGCAACAGGATCACGACAAAATCGTTTCTTTAGGTGGTCTGGTTGTTTTAGGTACCGAACGTCACGAGTCCCGCCGTATTGACAATCAGCTTCGTGGTCGTTCCGGTCGTCAGGGTGACCCCGGTTTTTCCCAGTTTTATGTAGCTCTGGACGATGATTTAATGAGGGTTTTTGGCGGCGATCGTATCGGTACTCTCATGACCCGTTTCAATATGCCCGACAATGTCCCTCTCACTCACCCCATGGTTTCTCGAGTTTTAGAGCAAATTCAAATTAAGGTCGAAGGCTACAATTTTGATATCAGAAAAAATTTGGTTGAATATGATGATGTCATCAACAAACAAAGAAGCATTATCTATGACCTTCGGGATAAAATTCTCAAAAATGACAAATTTCACCCCAAAAGAAATCAAAAAACCATTTTTTCTTATTTAAAAAAACAAATTCAAACCATAGTTGACTTAAACACCGATCCTCAAAATCAACAGCTTGATACCACCCGAGCCTTGCTTGAGTTTTCCGAAATTTTGCCTCTTGATGAAACCAGTCGCCAAAAATTAGAAAAACAACTCAAAAAATCAGACCCCAAAACTTCATTTTTACTTAAATTACTCCGGGACCAGTGGACTCAAAGATCAGCTTATTTTGGTCAGGAAATCACCGGTAATATTTGCACCTTTGCCCTGGTTGGTACCCTTGATCCTCTTTGGGTTGACCATCTTACCTCTCTTAACAATCTTCGTGAAAGTGTCGGTCTTCAATCTTATGCTCAAAAAGACCCTTTAATAGAATATCGAAAACAAGGCTATCAAATGTTTCAGGATCTTATGGCCAAATTTGAATACAATTTGGCTCGAAAACTTTTCCGTCTTCAGCCTCTCCAGTCTCCCGAGTCTACCGGTCCTACCCAAGCTAGCGAAGACCGAGGTAAACTCCTCGCTCCCCAGGCTGTTTCTTCTGATCTTTCCTCCGATTCCGCTCTCGCTTCCGCTCCTCCATCTGCCCCCAAACCGGTTGTTTCTTCTCAAACCCACGGTCGAAATGACCCCTGCCCCTGTGGTTCCGGTAAAAAATATAAAAAGTGTTGTTACCCAAAGTTTGGTTGACAAAAATGACCAATTTTTCAAAACAAGCCCATCAAATCAAAAAAGAAATAGTTTCGGCCAAAAATATTTTGCTTCATCTTCATCCCGGCCCCGACGGGGATTCTGTCGGTTCTGTTTTGGCCACCTATCATGCCCTAAAACAATTAGGTAAAAAAGTTTCTATTATTTCCGGCGATTCACCCCCTCCCGATTTTTTGTCCCATCTTCCAGGCTTTAAACATATTAAATTTCAAAACTTTTTCCAAACCGAATTGGAATATTTTGATCTTTTTATTATTCTCGATTCTGCCGACCTCAAATTTATTTCTGACCAAGGTACGGTTGTTTTCCCTCCCCACTTAAAAACCATCAACATTGATCATCATTCCACCAATCCATCTTACGCCAATTTAAATCTTATTGATCCCAACTCTCCTGCCACCTGTCAAATTCTTTACGCACTTTTTATCAAATGGGATATTGCAATCGATCAAAAAATTGCCGCCTGTCTTTTGACCGGACTTTACACCGACACCGCCTTCAAATACGACTATACCAATTGGCAAACCTTTGATATTGCCGCTAAACTGGCAAAATTTTATCCTCGTTTTCCTGCTCTTTTTTCCAAAGTGGACAACAGCAATACTGCCCAAACCATAAAATTGGCCGGACTGCTTCTTTCTTCAGTTCACTCTTACCTAAACAATCATTTGGCCATTGCTTCTGTTTCTGCCTCAGAATTAAAACAAAATAAACTTTCAAAATCAGACAGCAAGGGTTTGGATGCTACCAATCTCCTCAAATCTGTTTCTGCTTGGTATATTGCCGTTACTCTTTTTGAAATCCAACCAAAATTAGTCAAAGCCAGTTTCCGCACCAACTTACCTCACAAATACAATCTAGCCAAAATCGCCGCCGCTGTTGGTGATGGTGGCGGTCATCCCGCCGCCGCCGGCTCTACTCTCAAACTATCTTTATCTCAAGCTCAAAAAGTCATCATCAACACCGTTTCCCGTCTCTATCCTCAAATAGAAAAAAGTTAATTTGTTACTATTAGTTATCAAATTAAACATTCAATTTAAAATGAAAAAATCCGCCAAACTTTCCCAAGAATTACAAAAATTAAACCAAACTCTGGACAGTCTTAGTCTAAACAAAAGCCGTTTTTTTATCTACAATGCCAATCCTCTAAAATTTGCCTTATACAATTTTATCGCCGGCATTTTTCATTCCCTCGGTTCTCTTTTTGGCACCGCCGTTATTGCCGTTTTGCTCATTTATTTTGTTTCCCAAATTGACTTGGTCAATCCGGTTGTCAATTGGTTCAACCAAATCATGACCCAGCTTGATTGGAACGCCATTATTCCTTCCGTTAACCTTGATGAAAATATTTTACAACAAATTCAACCCTAAACTTCTTCTCTTTTTTTTCTTTCTAATCTTCTTTTCTTTGGCCTTTTATTTTTATCTTTCCCCTCAAAAAGTACTCACCCCTGTCATTTTAAATTCACCCCAAATTCTTATCTCACCTACACCTTCTTCTTTTCCCTCAAAACACCTCATCAAGACCGACTTTGTCGAACAGGCACCGGAAAAAAATTGGGATCAGCCCTGGCAAGATGCCTGTGAAGAAGCTGCCCTTCTCACCGTTGATTTTTATTATCAAAATAAAAAAGCGACTACCTCTTCTGTTCGCCAGGCTATTTTAGATATGATTGATTACGAAACCAAACAAGGCTTTGGTCACGATATCAATCTTACTCAAATGGCCCAAGTGGCCTCGGCTTATTTGGGTTATCAGACCAAAATTATTACCAATCCTACTCTTTCACAAATCAAGCAATTTTTATTGGAAGACACTCCCGTTGTTATCCCCGCCAACGGCAAAACTCTCTTTGCCGAAAATCCCAATTTCAACCAAGGCGGTCCCTACTATCACAATTTGACCATTTTGGGCTATAATGACAACTCTTCTCAGTTTATCGTTCATGATGTTGGCACTCGTCGTGGTGCTTATTTTCGCTACTCTTATTCTCTTTTAATGGAAAGTATTCACGATCTTCCGCCTTCTTTTGACAAAAAAGACATCAACACTGGTTCCAAAAAAATTTTAGTTTTGTTAAAATAGACCATGTCTCAAAAAATAACCATCGGTTTACTTCTTTTTTCCGCCCTTTTCCTTTCGGCTTGCTCTCTTTCCCCTTCCTCAAAAGACCAGTCTGACCTTGAAAATCAAACTTCTTTTGATATCATTACCCCAGCTACCGACCAAAATATGACAGAAAACAACCCCACTTCCGATACCATTGTTGCTCTCAACACCAAATACGGTCAAGTAGTTATCAAGCTTTATCCTGATTTAGCTCCCAAAACCGTCGCCAATTTCATGAGTAAGGTCAACTCCGGTTTTTACGATGGCCTTGTCTTTCATCGAGTTGAGCCCGGTTTTGTTGTCCAGGGTGGAGATCCTTTAGGAAACGGCACCGGTGGTGGTACTATTACCTCCGAAATTAACACCACTCCTTTTGTTCGTGGCAGTCTCGGTTTGGCCAGAGGTGGCATCAAAGAGCAAAGCAACGATTCTCAATTTTTCTTTTGTCTTACCGCTCAGGCTTGTCAACATCTTACCGGTGAATATGTCAATTTCGGCGAAGTTCTTTCCGGCATGGATCTTGTTGATCAAATCAAACCGGGAGACCAAATCCTTTCCGCCGTCACTCAGACCAAATAAGCAAATGCTAAAATAATCTGTGGCCTCAGAGGATTCTTCTTATCATCTTAGTTTTAAGTCTGTTTTTCGTTTATTTCTTTTTGCCCTGCTTGTTTATTTTCTTATCTCCTATTTTTCCCAAAATTCCGCCAAAAAATATTCTCAAAATGATCCTACTGTTTTAGGTGAAGAATTAGATGTTGCCCCTCTTTTTGATCAAGCCTATCAATCTTTGCCTCCCCAAAGTCGTCAAAAATTGGAAAACATCTCTAGCCTGCCTGCTATAATCTATCTTCAGGAAAAATATGATTATTTAACCGGACAGTTAAATGGTTTTCCCCAAAAACAAATCAATCAACTAAAAAAAGACCTCGTTCAAACTATTTACAATGATTTAATGAAAAATATCGATGAGCCCCAACAACCTTAATCAGCTCAGTCAAAAGCTGGATCAACTCAAAAACAAAATAAATTTGCCCCAAAAACAACAGGAGTTAACCGGTCTACTCCAACAGCAACAACAATCCAACTTTTGGGACAATCCTCGTTTAGCTCAACAAGTTTCTTCTCAAGTTTCTCAGTTAGAAAAAGATCTGGCTCAAATTAAATCCCTCGATCAACAACTACTTGATTGCCAGGAATTTGAGCAGTTATTAGCCAAGCAACCGGACGAAACTCTACAACAGGAGCTGGATGTTTCTATCAATAAAATAGAAAAAGAATTGTCTCTTTTAGAAGATCAAACTTATCTTTCCGGACCTTACGACGACAGTTTTGCCATTCTCTCGGTTCATTCCGGCCAAGGGGGGACTGAGGCTATGGATTGGGCTTCTATGCTTCAACGCATGTACACTCGTTTTTTTGAAAAAAAACAATGGCAATTTGCCCTTTTGGATCTTCAATCCGGTGAAGAAGCCGGCATCAAGTCTGTTTCCTTTGAGATAAAAGAACCGCGTGCCTATGGTTTCCTTCGCCGCGAATCTGGCGTTCATCGACTGGTTCGTCTCTCTCCCTTCAACGCCGACAATCTTCGTCAAACTTCCTTTGCCAAAGTTGAGGTCAGCCCTATTTTAAAAGACCCCAGTCAAATAGAGTTAAAACCCGAAGACATCGATTTTGCCGCTTTTAGGGCCGGTGGTCATGGTGGTCAAAACGTCAATAAAGTTTCTACCGCCGTTCGCTTGACTCATCGCCCCAGCGGTCTGACTGTTTCTTGTCAATCTCAGCGATCTCAACAACAAAATCGGGACCTGGCCACCGAAATGTTGATTTCCAAGCTTTGGGCTCTAAAACAGGAAAAAGCCGAACAGGAAAAAAGCAACATTAAGGGCAAAAATGTTAATGCTTCCTGGGGACAACAAATCAGATCCTATGTCCTTCATCCTTACAAAATGGTCAAAGACCTGCGAACATGTTACGAAACCAGTCAGGCCGAGGCCGTTTTAGACGGTGACCTAGAACCCTTTATTCAAGCTGAAATAAGACTCTAAATGACTTTCAAAAAAAGACATTCTATTTTTTTACTAATAGCCGTGGCCCTATTTTTATTTCTTCTTTCTTTTTATCGTTTTTATTGTCAACCTATTGATAATTTTCTTTCTGCTCTAAAAAACAATTCTTATCAAGATGCCTCTCGGGTCAATTTTCTCCTTCTTGGGCTTGATCCCAGAGACGATCTTTTAGAAAAAACCAACACTACCGACACTATCATCTTTGCCTCTCTTAAATTTTCTCCCCCCACTCTTTCTTTGGTTTCTTTGCCCCGCGATCTCTGGTCCTACCCTCTGAGTAAAAAAATAAACCAAATTTATCCTCTTTCTCTAGAAACATCCGATTCTTTTACTTTTATTAAAGATAATTTTAGTCAACTTATAGACCAAACCATCGATCATGTTTTTATCATTTCTACCCAAAACCTCATCGACTTGGTTGATCTTATTGGCGGCCTTGACGTTTCTTTAGATCAAGCCTTTACCGACTCCCAATTTCCCAACCCCGATTACATCAAAAATCCTTCTGCCGGTCTTCCCGTTTATATTACTATTTCTTTCAATCAGGGCCTCAATCATCTTGACTCCCAAAATGTTGCTTATTTTGTTCGCTCTCGCCATTCTGCTCCCACCGCCGAGGAGGGGGGTACCGACATTGGCCGTAGCCAGCGTCAACAAATTTTATTGGAAGCTCTCTTAGCCAAAATCAAATCCGGTCAAATTAAACCCCAGCAAATTTTTTCTCTTTATCGCTATTTTAATCAAAATATAGAAACTGATTTTTCCGATCAACAGCTTTTTAGCTTGGCTCTTCGTCTCAAAAAGAAAGCTCTGTCTCTCGACCTTAAAAAAATAGTTATTCCTACCGGAGAAAACCCTAAAACGGATATTCTTTACTATCCTGGCTATCTCCATCAGGGTCAATGGGTCTTTTTACCTCAAGGCAAAGAATACAGCTCGCTTCAACAATTTATCTCCGACAATTTATGACCTTGTCTTTGGTCGATTTTAGAAAAACTCTAAAAAGCCAAAAAGAACTAGATTATTTTGATATTCATGTCAATAGATATGCCTATCTCTTAACTCAAATCGCCAAGCTCGGACTAAAACCCAGTGCTAAAATTCTTGACATCGGTTGCTACCCTCCTCATCTTTTTACTCTTCTAAAAAGTCAAAGTTTTTCTCTTTTTGGCCTATCCTCACCTCACGAACCTGTTAACCTACCTCAAATTAAAACTTGCAACCTTGAGACAAAACCCCTGCCTTACTCCAAAAACACCTTTGATTTAATTATTTTTACCGAAGTTTTAGAGCACCTATCAGTCCATCCCTCCCAAATTCTCTGCCAACTTAAAACTATTCTCAAAAAAGACGGCCATCTCTTACTTACCACCCCCAATGTTTTAAGGTCACAAAATCTTTTTTCCCTTATTTTTGGTAAAAATATTTACTTTCCTCTCTTTCAATTAAACCAAAATCCCAACCATAGACATCAAAGAGAATATTCTTCAAAAGAGTTAATTAAACTCTTTAAAACCCTAAATTTTAAAATTATCAAAAGTGATTTTTTTATTTCTTATTCGCCTTTTCGTGCCAAAAACAAAAAAGACAGTCTGTTCTTAAAAGTAATCAAAACTATAAACTATATTTTTATGCTTATTTTTCCGGTCCGTCGCGACAATCTTTTCTTTTTGCTTAAGGCCTAATCACTTTCTTTTTTTCTTTTTGTTATACTTTTACAAATATATTCATCATCAAAAAAAATGGACATTCCTAATCTCAATCAAAATCCTTCCCCTTCCTTCCCCCTCAAAAATAATTTTGTTTATCTTTTCGCCATTACCCTTACTCTAGCTCTGGCTTCCGGTTTTTGGCTTTCTCGTTTTTTTCCTCTACAAAAAAAGGGTGCTAATTCTCCTCTCTTCACTTCCGGCCAAAGCCAAACTCAATCAACTGATAAAATCAGTAGCGCCGACCAACTTAAGGTAGGCCAAGTTTATGGAAATACCACCGCCACTTTTGCCGATTCTGCCACCGGTACCATTGAAGCCGGAGGGGTCAACGGAGAGGGGACTCATACTCTTATCCGTCCCGGTGGCGAAGATCAAAAAGCTGCCCTCACCTCTTCCGTGGTTGACTTAGACTTATTTGTCGGTCGCCAGGTTGAAATTAAAGGAGAAACCAACAGCTCCCGCAAAGCCGGCTGGTTTCTTGACGTGGGCAGTATAAAAATAATAGAGTAGTCCATGCGCATAAATTTCAAAAATGTCGACAAAAATTTTGGTTTGATTGATGCTTTAAAAAATATTAGCTTCGATATTGGTTCCGGTGATTTTGTTTTTCTTTTTGGACCTTCCGGTTCCGGCAAATCCACTATCATCAAGCTAATTCTTTCTCAACTTCAACCTTCAGCCGGTCAAATCAAAATTGGTAGTTACGATTTAACTACTGCCAGCAAAAAGGACATAGATGCTCTTAGAAAAAAAATCGGTATTATTTTTCAAGACTATCAGCTAATCAACGATAAGTCTCTCGAAGAAAATATTGCCCTAAACATGGATATCGCCGGTTTTCCTTCCCAGGAAATCCCCAGTAAAATCGATGAAGTCATCAAAAAAGTCAATCTTTCCAGTCGGCGCCTTCTCTACCCCTCTCAATTATCCGGTGGAGAGCTTCAGCGAGCCGCTCTGGCCAGAGCCCTCAGTACCGACCCCAAAATAATTTTGGCCGACGAACCCACCGGCAATCTTGATCAAAAAAATTCTTGGAATTTAGTCAATCTCCTAAAAGATATCAATCAAAAACAACACTGTACCGTTCTTATGGCCACTCACGACGTTGAAATTGTCAAGTCTATGGGCAAAAAAGTTATTTATCTCCAAGAAGGACGCATCGTTAAAAATTTGAAATTAAATTAATGTCTACCCTCAAAGCCACTTGGCACCACATTCGTCGCTCACCTTTTCAAAGCCTAACCGCCATCTTTGTTATGGTCAGCAGTTTTTTCATTCTCTCCACTTTTGCTGTCTTAAGTCGGGGTCTTTCTTCCGTCTTGGCCTATTTTGAAACCAAACCTGAAGTCACCATTTTTCTCAAAGACGGTCTCGACAAAAATACGGTTGAATCTTTGCAAAAAGAGTTAGCCAATTACTCCAGTGTCCGGGAAATCAAATTTATTTCTAAACAAAAAGCCTTAGAAATTTATCAGGAGCAAAACAAAGACAACCCACTTCTAACCGAAATGGTTACTGCCAGTATCCTTCCCGCTTCTTTTGAAGTTTCCGTTTCCGATCCGACCGTTTTATCTCAAATAGCTCAAAATTTTTCCGCCAAAACTGATTCTATTGACGAGATTATTTATCAACAAGACATTGTCCAAAATATGCTCAATTGGACCAATATTATCAGAAAAACCGGCTTAGCTATTGCTGTTGTTTCCGCTCTGGTTTCTTTTTTCGTCATTTTTATAATAATTGGCATGAAAATCACCAACAGACAACAAGAAATTCAGGTCAGTCGTCTTTTGGGTGCTTCCAAATATTATGTTAAAAAATCCTTTCTTCTGGAAGGTCTAATTTATGGAGCCTTAGGTAGTTTTTTGGGCTCTTCTTTTAGTTTTTCCCTCACTTTCTATTTTAGAAATCAAATAAACACCTTTTTCCAGCCAATTGAGTTTGTTTCTACCCAAATCAATTTTTACCTTTTGATTCTTTTATCCCTATCAATTTTTGGCCTTATGGTTGGCTATTTGGCCAGTTGGTTCGGGGTTAAAAGATATATCAAATATTGATGAAAAGAGTTTTTTTTACTTTTTTATTCTTTCTCCTGTCCGTTTCGGTGGTCTTGGGTGAAGACGCCTTAGTTTCCGATCTTCAACAGAAAATAAACGAATACACCCAAAAATTGGTTGATTTGGGTAATGCCAAAAAAACCCTAAAAAACGAAATTACCTATATCAATTCTCAGGTAGAGTTAACCCTGCTTAAAATCAGTCAAACCGAAAACTCCATCAAAACTCTCCAACAAGAAATAGCCGTACTCAGCCTAAAAATTGACCAATTAGACATAGACTTAAACCTCCTTTCTTCTGCTTTTATTCAACAAATTGTTGAAAATTATAAGTTAAACAAAAAAGCTCCTCCCATTTTTACCTTATTTTTTGGCAGTTTCAACCAATTTTTACAACAACAAAAATACCTAGTCACGGTTCAAAACAACAGTCGAAACACCCTGGTTGACATGGAAACAGTCAGAACCGACTATGATTTGCAAAAACAAAAAAAAGCTCAAAAACAAAAAGAAATGGAGACCCTAGAAAAACAGCTTTTGTCTCAAAAATCGGCTTTAGCCGGTCAAAAAGAGTCCAAATCCAATCTTTTAGCCACCACTCAAAACGATGAAACCCGTTATCAAAAAATGAAAACCGAAGCCGAGTCAGAACTTCAATCTCTTTTAGCCGCCAAATTTGTCGGCAAAAGAAAAGTGGTTAAAGGAGAAGCTCTAGGCATGATGGGCAATACCGGCTATTCTTTTGGAGACCATCTTCATTTTGGTCTTTATCAATTATCCGAATCTCAACTTAGTTCTTGGTCATACCTTAACGATCTTGACCCCATCCCCTACCTCAATCAATATGCTTGGCCTATGAATCAACCCATCAGGATTACTCAAGCTCGAGGACAAACTCAATATTCCTATCTTTATTCTGACCGTTTTCATCACGGCATCGACATGGTTTCACCCAATAAAACGATTTTAACCGTCAACGATGGCATGGCTTATTTTTTCCGAAACGAGGCCAGTAGTCTGGGTAACCACGTTAAATTATTTCACGACGACGGCAAAATGACCCTCTATCTCCACATGCAATAAAACAGTCTCTCCTACTCTTAATACCCTCTAGCGTATTTTCTCAAACCCAAAGCAGATCCGGCACTTACAGCCACTATCATGCTTTTTACTATCAAACTGGCATCTCCGGTTTCCGGCACACTTTCCTCACCGACAAAATAAGCCGCAGTATCGCTATCTGACACTTCCTCATTTCTGGCTTCCGCCTTATTGGTTTTTTGGCCGGAAGTGGCTTTTTCTATTCTGGCTCGAATTAAATAGGTTTTACTTTCCCCGCTACCCAATTCGTCAATAGTCCACTCTATTTCCCCCGTTTCTTTGTTATAGTTACCGGGATAAAAGTACAAAGACAAGCCTTGGGGCAACCAATCTTTGGCTTTAATATTTGTCAATTTAGTCTCACCGGTATTTTTAATATAAATAGAAAACTCCAATTCATCTTTTTCATAAAAAACTTTTTCGTCTTTATCGATATTATCAAGAGTCTTACCATCAGGCATGATTCTTATTTTTTTATCTATCACAATTTGTTTTTGTTCCTCACCATTCCCATAATATTGAGCCATAGCCACCTTATTAGACCCCAAAAACACTCCTCCGGCCACCAAGACAACTATTTTTATCACATTAAAAAACTTCATTTATCTTTATAATAAATAAGATTACAGGATATTATATCGTAAATTTTTTATTTGTCAAACAACCTGTTATACTCGTTTCATGGCCAATCCACTTTTAAATCAATTATCAGTCTTTTTTCCTTGTTACAACGAAGAAAAAAATATTCAAAATACCATCGATAAGGCCTTACCTATCATCAAAAAAATAGCCCAAAAATGGGAGATTATTTTGATAAACGATGGCTCCAAGGACAATACCGCCAAGGTTCTCAAAAAAATCCAAAAACAATACCCCAAAAACATAAAAATCGTCACCCACCAGCCCAATCGTGGCTATGGAGCCGCCTTCAAAAGCGGTTTTTATTCTGCTTCTTATCAATGGATTACCTTTACTGATGCCGATGGTCAATTCGACTTTAAAGATATTTACAGTCTAATTGACAAACAAAAACAGACCAAAGCCGATCTGGTTATAGGCTACTATCTTGGTCGCAAAGTACCCTTTTATCGCATTTGGGGTTCAAAAGTGTGGCAACTGGCAGTTTTTCTTCTTTTTGGTCTCAAAGTCAAAGATATCGATTGCGGTTTTAAGTTAGTTAGAAAAAAAGTCATTGACACTATTCCCAAGCTAGAAGCCGAAAGAGGCCCTTTTATCTCCTCTGAGTTTCTAATCAAAGCTAAAAAGGCCAAATTCAAGATTGTTGAGGTTGGCGTTCATCATTTTAGCCGTCAAGCCGGTCAGGCCACCGGTGCCGACTTAAACGTTATTCTTTCCGGTCTAAAAGACCTACTCCGGCTTTGGTTTAAAATTAACTTCAAAAAGTGATTGCTTTCGTCAAAAAAAATCCCCTTTTTGTTCTAATTATCCTTATCTCTGCCTTTTTTCGTCTCTTTCGCCTTAGCTCCTATATGGAATTTTTAGGCGACCAGGGTCGTGATTTGGTTATCGTCAGAGACTTTCTCAAAAATGGCAATCTTTTTTTCATCGGCCCCCAAACCAGTATCGGCAATATGTATTTAGGTCCTTATTACTACTATCTTATTGCTCCGGCTCTGCTTTTGGCCAATTTCAACCCCGTCGGCCCCGCTATTTTTGTGGCCCTCTTATCGGTTTTGACCACCGCCCTTATCTACTTTGTCAGCAAAAAATGGTTTAACACCCAAAGCGCTCTAGCGGCCTCTTTGCTTTTTGCTCTTTCTCCGGTGGTTATCAAATACTCTTCTTTTTCCTGGAATCCCAACATTATGCCTCTTTTCTCTCTTCTTTTTGTCTATTTTTTAGTTCAGGCCATTTTTTTCAAAAAATACAAACAGCTTATTTTCGCCTCACTTTCCTTTATTATGATCATAAACTCTCACTACTTGGGTCTTTTACTTCTTCCCTTGGCTGCCGTTTACTGGTTTTTTCACTATCTTAGCCAAAAAGACCCCAAAAACAAAAAGAGTTTTCTCAAATACACTCTCTATGCCTTTCTGATTTTTCTTGTTTCTCTCCTTCCTCAGCTTCTTTTTGACATCAAACACCAGGGTCAAAATATCAAAGCCTTGATTGAATTTTTCACCGTTCGCCAAACCACTGTTAATCTTAAGGTCTATAAAGCCCTACCTCAGCTTTTTCCCCTCTTTTCTCAGGTCATCAGTCGTCTTTTGGGTGGCAAAAATCCCACTTATGGTCTCTATCTTGGTCTTATTCTAATTTTGAGCTTTTTTATCTATCTTTATCGTCTAGTTAAAACCAAAAACAAACAAAACAATCCTTATCTAACTCTTTTAATCGTTTGGTTTTTAATTGGTCTCGTTGGTCTTGGTCTTTACAAACAACACATTTATGACCATTACTTTGCCTTTCTTTTTCCTCCTGTTTTTATTTTAACCGGCGTTCTTCTTTCCTCTCTTTTTTCTTCTAAATTTAAGTTTTTGGCTCCACCTTTATTTCTTTTTCTCGTTTATGCCTCTCTATCTCAAAATCCTTTCTTATACCCACCCAACCGCCAACTACAAACAGTCGACGCCATCACCGATTCTATTATTGAAAAATCTGCCACCCAAGATTTCAACTTAGCTCTTTTGGCCAAACAAAATTACGATCCTCCTTACCGCTATTTTTTCTACCAAAAGCAAAGCCCTCTCTATACCCTCGACCAAAAAATTACCTCCCAACTGTTTGTTGTCTGTGAACCTCATCCCGACATTGACTGCTATCCCATCAATCACCCCGAGTGGGGGATTGCCGCCTTTGGTTGGGCCAAAATAGACAGTCAGTGGCAGATAAATGGCATTACCGTTTATCGTCTTGTTCCCAATCCAGAGGGAACATAAAAATTGTATAATAAAATATGACTAAACCTCAAAAGATTTCCATTGTTATTCCCTGCTATAACGAAGAAGCCAATCTCAAAAAAGGCGTCCTTGATCAGGTGGCCAATTTTTTGGCCAAGCAAAGTTTTATCTGGGAAGTTTTAATCTGCAATGATCAATCGACCGACCATAGTCTTAAATTTTGTCAAAACTTTGTTAAAACTCATCCCGGTTTTAAGGTTTTGGATCTACCTCACGGCGGCAAACCTTCGGCTGTTTGGGGTGGCATCAAAGCCGCTCGTTACCCTCTGGTTCTTTTTACCGACATGGATCAATCCACCCCCCTAAAGGAAATTAACAAACTCCTGCCTCATTTCAAAAACTATGACATTGTTATTGGCTCTCGTGGCTCCAGTCGTCACGGCACCAGCTTAATCCGCAAGATCATGTCTGCCGGCTTTTTAATTGTCAGAAGATTAATTCTCTTGCCGACAATTACCGACACCCAATGTGGTTTTAAGGCCTTCAAAACCGAGGTCGCCAAAAAACTTTTTCCTCGTCTTCAATTTTTTAGTCAAAAGGCAGCTTCAGGTTGGCGTGTTTCCGCCTTTGACATTGAATTACTTTTCATGGCTCAACTCTGGAATTATAAAATCAAAGAAGTTCAGGTAAATTGGCAAAATGAAGACATTTCTACTACCAAGGGTGACAATTCTGCTCGCTTCAAAAAAGAATCTCAGCAAATGGCTCAAGAAATTATTCGGGTCAAATTAAACCATCTCAAAGGTTTTTACCATCGTGAACCAAAAAAATAAAATCAAACTCTTTTTATCTTTTTTTGTTTTGTTTTGTTTATATTTTTTCTCCCGTCTCCAGCATCTTACCGCCATTCCTGTTTTTGCCGATGAAGCCATCTATATCCGCTGGGCCCAAGTTATCAGAAATGTTGAAACTCTTCGTTTTATCCCCCTAACCGACGGCAAACAACCTCTTTTTATGTGGCTTTTAGCCTTTGGCCCTCTTCAATTTGTCAAAGACCCCCTTGTTGCCGGTCGTCTTATCTCCGTTTTTGCCGGCTTTTTTACCATGATTTTTATGGCGACATCTGCTTGTCTAGTTAAATCTTTTTCTTTTAAATCAAAAAATCCTCTAGATTTTATTATTCTCTCCCTAAAAAAGCACCCCTCTTTGTTTTTTCTTAGCTCTATGCTTTATATTTTTCTCCCTTTTTTCTTTTTCTTCGATCGTTTAGCTCTTCCCGACACCCTTCTTTCTACTCTCACCCTGCTCTCTTTTGTTTTCAGTTTACTTTTGGCCAAATTTCCCCGCCTTGATTTAAGCCTTATCCTTGGCGCTATTCTTGGTTTAGCTTGGTTAACCAAAAGTCCGGCTATTTATTTTTTGGTTTTATCTCTTTTTACTTTTTTTATCTTCAACCTTTCCCAAATCAAAAAAAATATTTTTCCTCTAATTTCTCTCGCTCTGGCTTTTCTCATTTATAATACTCTTCGCCTTGGCCCTCAATTTCACATGATTGCTCTTCGAAACAAGGATTACGTTTGGCCTCTTGCTCAAATCCTTCGCCACCCTCTTGATCCTCTTGTCCCTCACCTCAAAGATGTTATTGGTATCTTTATCTCTTATCTTGGCCTACCCCTTTTGTTTTTATTTTTCTTTTCTCTTTTTTATCATAAAACAAAAATAAAAAAAATTAGCCTGATTACTTTCTTATGGTTTTTTCTCCCTCTTACCGCTACTGCCGTTTTTGCTAAAGTTTTTACCGCCAGATATATTCTTTTTACCCTACCTTTTTTGCTTATTATTATCAGCCTTAATTTATCAAAACTACCTCGACTGCTTATTCTTTTGCCCCTTCTCTTCAATCTTGTTTTTATTTACAAAATTTCTTTTCAACCCTTTTCCCAATCTTTGCCTTCTACCGAAACCGGTTATCTGACCGATTGGACTTCCGGTTGGGGCATAAAAGAGGCTTCAGACTACCTTATTTCCCGCTCCCAAACCGCCAACGTCATTGTCGGTACCGAAGGCAATTTTGGCACTCTTCCCGATGGTCTTCAGATCTATACTGACTCTATTCCACACTTGACTATTATTGGCCAAGGTTTGGGTTTTACCGAAATTCCTCCCCCTCTTCTTGATGCCAAAAACTATGGCGACGAGGTTTACCTTCTCATCAATCGCTCCCGTCTGACCATTCCCGACTACAACTCCTTTACTATCCTTGAGCAATATCCCAAACCCGATGGAGACCAGTTGCTTCTTCTAAAAATATAAAAGCTTGCGTATCATATGATTATGTTTGCCACTTTTATCCAAAAAAAATACGCCTGGCCCCTTCTTGTTTTTTTAGCCACCCTCCCTGCCTTTTTCTTTTTGCTAAAGCCCGGTTACTACAATATGCACGACGATATGCAGATGATCCGTCAGTTGGAAATGGAAAAATGTCTTCACGATGGTCAAATTCCCTGCCGTTGGTCGCCTGATTTAGGTTATGGTTACGGTTATCCTCTCTTCAATTTTTACCCACCTCTGCCATATTTTGTCGGCCAAATCTATCGCACCCTGGGTTTTTCCTTCGTTAACACCGTCAAAATGGTCGCTCTCACTCAAATTGTTTTATCTGCCTTGTTTATTTATATTTTAGCCGCCAATCTTTTTGGCAAACTAGGTGGTTTTGTCTCTGCTCTTTTTTATACTTATGCTCCTTATCACGCCCTAAACATTTATGTCCGAGGGGCCATGAATGAAGCCTGGGCCGCTGTTTTCTTTCCCCTCATTTTTTATTTTGCCAAAAAACTGATCGAACAAAACCAAACCAAACACCTTATTGCTCTTTCTCTCTCTTTTACCGGTCTTCTTTTGTCACACAATCCCATGGCTCTGACTTTTTCTCCCTTTCTCCTGGCCTGGTGTCTCTATTTTTTATTTCAAAAAAAATTTTCTCTTAAAATCATTCTCTCTTTAGTTTTGTCCGCGATCCTCTCCTTAGCTTTGTCTGCCTTTTACACTCTGCCTGTTCTTTTTGAAACAAAATACGTCCAAATTGAAACTATGTTCCAAAATTACTATCATTATTCGGCCCACTTCACCAGCCTCTACCAGCTCTTTATCAGTCGTTTTTGGGATGAAGGCGCTTCTATTTGGGGACCAAATGACGGCATGTCCTTCCAACTTGGCTATCTTCATTGGTTTTTACCGCTTTTGATTATTATTTTTTATTTTATTTTTCGGACAAAAAACAAAAAAACATCCCAAAAATTACTTTTGCCCAGTCTCTTAGCTTTGGGCGGCTTTTTTGCCGCCTTTATGACCCATCAGCGCTCTGTTATTTTTTGGAAAGCCCTGCCTCTGATTCAAAAAATTCAATTTCCTTGGCGCTTTCTCAACCACTCGGTTTTTCTTTTCTCCCTTTCCCTTGGCGTTCTACCCCTTCTTCTTTCTTTTCTCAAAATCAAAAAACTCTATCAAAAAGCCGGTTTAATTCTAATCTTAATCTTAGTTTTTGCCCTAAACATAAACTATTTTCATCCCCTCATCAGTGGGCCAATCACCGACCAGCAAAAATTTGAAGGTAAAGCCTGGACCAACCAAATTACTTCCGGTATTTATGATTACCTACCCAAAACTGCTTCTACTGCCGCCAAAGGCCCTGCCCAAGATTATATTGATGATATTAGTCCTGCAGACACTCAATACAGTCTAAACGGCGCTAAAAAGGGGACTGATTGGCTTTTTTTCAACCTCGATCTTCAATCCTCGGCCAAACTCACCCTTCCTCTTCTGGCCTTTCCCAGTTTTGAAGTCAAAGACAATTTTAAGGTTATCAATTTTGAAATTGAACCGGAGCTTGGTCGTTTGGTTTTAGATCTTGCTTCCGGTCAACATCAGATTTATGTCAAGCTTAAAAACACTCCTATTCGTACTCTTGCCAACAGTCTGTCACTTTTAGCTTGGCTGTCAATTTCCGCTTTTGGTCTAAAATCTCTATGCAAAAATCCCAAATCCAAAAAATAAAAAAAACTACCACCAAAAACGTTCTTTTCCTCTCTTTCAGAAATCTCGGCATGCAGGCCATTTCCACTTTAGGCTTTTTTACTCTCAGCATTCTTCTCGGTACTGCCGAAGTTGGTCTTTTTGCCATTGTAGCCGAATCGGTTGGCATTTTGGGTTATTTTTCTGATATCGGTTTGGCTTCTGCTCTAATTCAACAAAAAGACAAGATCCTCAAGCGTCAGTTGAAAAGCACTTTTACTATTCAACAAGCCTTGGTTTTTATTTCTCTTTTTGTTCTGGCCCTTTCCTACCATCAAATCAGTCTCAAAAAAGGTTATGGATCCAAAGAGCTTTGGATTACCGTCTCTTTGGCTTTTTCTTTTGTTTGTGCTTCTCTTAAAACCATTCCCTCTGTCCTTTTGGAAAGAAAACTAAATTTTAAATTAATTTCTTATGTTGATCTGATCGAAAATATCACTTTTTATGTGGTTGCTGTTGTTTTTGCTCTCCTCGGTTTTGGTGCCTATTCCTATGCCTTTGCCGCCTTCAGTCGCAGTCTCTTGGGTCTTATCCTCATCTATCATTTTTCCCCTTGGCCGATTGGTTTTGCCCTTTCTCTGCCGGATATCAAAAAACTTTTTCGTTTTGGTATCCCTTTTCAGTTCAATTCTTTTATTGCCATGGCCAAAGATCGTCTTTCCAATCTCTTGGTCGCCGGTATTCTTGGTCGCAGTTCTTTTGGTCTTTTGGCCTGGGCACAAAAAGGCACCCGTATTCCCCTAAGTTTAATGGATGCTGTCATGAAAGTTACCTTTCCCACCTTTTCCCGCCTTCAGTCCCAAAAAGAGGTTCTCAAAAAATCAATCGAACGCAGTACTTTTTTCATCGCTCTTCTTACCTTTCCCGCTCTAACCGGCATTGCTCTGGTTGCTCCTGATTTCATCGCTCTTATTCCCAAATACGGCAAATGGCTCCCGGCCCTTGTCCCGCTTTACTTTTACTCCGCTTCCGCCGCCATTGCCTCAGTCACCACCCCTCTTACCAACGCCTTCAATGCCATCGGCAAAATTACCCTCACCACCAAATTTATGATTATGTGGACTCTCTTAACTTGGCCCACCTATTTCTTTCTCAGCAAAAACTTTGGTTATGTCGGTACCAGCTGGGCGGTTTTAATTGTCGGCAGCTCCTCTTTTGTTGTTTGGTTGACAGCCGACAAAATCTTTTCCGTCAATATCTTTAAAACCGTCGCCAGTCCTTTTGTTTCCTCCTTGCTCATGGCCTTAGCCCTTCTGGCTTTATCCCAAACTCATCTGCCCCCTCCTCTTCTTCTTACTTCCAAAATTATTACCGGCCTGCTGGTTTACTCTGTTTATCATCTTCTCTTCTCTCTCCCTCAGCTAAAATGGTTTGTTAATCAATTAAAATCTCTTCGCTCATGATTTTAGCTCTTCTTCTCTTATCTGTCTTTATCCTCCTCTGGCTTCAAAAAATTCCACTTTTTGCCAAACTTCTCATTCTTTTTTCCTCTCTTTTACTTTCAGCCACCATGCTCAAAAGCGGACTTTTATACCCCTACGGTTTGGCTTTCTGGGGCCCAAATGGTCACGATGCTATTTGGCATTTGGCCGTTATCAACCAGCTTAAACAAAACATTCCTCCTCTCAATCCTATTTTTTCCGGTTTTAGTTTAAACAGTTATCATTGGGGTTTTGATTTACTCTCAGCTCTCATCTCTAAAATTAGCCGTCTTTCCTCTCTTGATACCTATTTTCGTTTTTTACCATTGACTATGGCCATTTTTATTGGTCTCTTTTCTTATAAATTTATAAAAAAACCAAAAACTGCTCTTATTTTTGTTTTTCTCAATTATTTTGCCGGTTCTTTTGGTTGGTTAGTTACCCTCCTTCGCTCCGGTCAAATTGGGGGCGAATCTCTTTTTTGGTCCATGCAGTCAGCCTCTACCCTCATCAACCCCCCCTATGCCCTTTCTTTGGTTCTGCTTTTAAGTGGCCTTTATCTCTGGCAAAAAAATCAGTCGTCTTCCCAAAAGGCTTCCGCTCTTCTCTTGGGTCTTTATTTTTCTCTTTTAACCGGTATCAAAATTTACGCCGCCATTTTAGTTGGCCTCACTTTTTCTCTCCTTCTTCTTTTTAAATTATTAAGGAGCAAAGCCCATCCTTTTGATTTTCTTTTACCCGCCTCTATGGCTTTTTTCTCTGCCCTTGTTGCTTTTTTTCTTCGTCTTTTTTCCGGCGCTTCTCTACTTCAATTCAAACCCTTCTGGTTTGTTCATTCTTTAGTTGAATCCCTGGATAAACTTTATTTACCCCGTTTGGCCGCTCTCCGTTTCAATCTCTCCTCTCAAATCTTCTCTTTCAAATTACCCCTGTTTTTAGCTCTGGAAATTTTCTTTTTTGGCTTGTTTCTTTTTGGCAATCTGGGCTTCCGATCTTTAGGCTTCAAAATCCTTTATCAAAAGATCAAAAAAAACCGCCTTTCCTCTTTGGATCAATTTGTTTCCATTTTTATGATTTTGGCTCTGGCTATTCCCACTCTTTTTGTTCAAAAAGGGACTGCTTGGAACACTATCCAGTTTTTTTATTATTTTCTTCTTTTTGCCAATTATTACTTTGCTCATTTCTTAAGTCACATAAAATCAAATATTCTTCTTGTTTTCCTCCTCTTGCTCACCTCCGTCACTTCTTATGCCACCCTTAAGGATTATTTTGGCTCTCCTTCACCCTCCACTCTCCCCCTTGCCGAACTCCAAGCCCTAGATTTTCTCCAAAAACAAAAACCAGGTATTGTTCTCACTTATCCCTATGATGCTTATCTCAAAAAAGATATTGCCACCCCTCTGCCTCTTTATATTTACGAAACCACTGCCTATGTTTCTGCTTTCAGTAGCCATCAAAGTTTCTTAGAAGATGAAATGAATTTGACCATCACCGGCTTCGACTGGCCCACCAGGCGCCAACAAATTGAAAATTTTTTCCAAACGGATAATGTTTACCAAGCCAAAGGCCTACTTCTAAACAATCAAATAGACTATGTTTATTTACTTGACCACCAACTTTTACCTTATAGTCCACAGGATTTACAGCTAACTCTCATCTACGACCAAGCCGGAGTAAAAATATACCAAGTCCAAAGATAAAAAACTTTTGTTTTCGGTCCGATGTCCATCGGATCTCATCAGTCAGTTTTTAGCTGAAAACAAAAAAACACTCACCACCGAAAAACCAAAAAACAATAGACATCAAAATGATGTCAAGTTGATTAGTCTCTCGAAGCGGGACGAGCTTTGAGCTTTTGGCTCGCCACTCGTCCCTTTTTGAGACGGCTCTTACTCGGCGAGGGTTATTGTCATGATTTGACAAATCTCCTCGACCTGCACCGACCGGCGGCTGTAAAATGATAAACCACCGTCCTCTAGCAGGCCATTGATCAGCCCATAGAGCCGATCGCAGACCAACCGAAGAGCGATTGTCGACACTTCCTCGGATGCGAATTCCTCCCGTCTCCGTATAATCTCTTCGAGGCCAGCCAGAACAGGCTGAACCCCATTGAGATTACACAATTTGGCCATCACCATAATGACCCCAAACGAAATCCGAATTTCACGCAACCAATCTTCCATGATTCTCCTCTTCTGTCATACGAGAATATAGCCACAGTGCTTCCTTGCGGCAAGCAGACTAACCCGATATCAATCGGGGCAAACTGCTTACCACAAGTTTGGTGAGTGTTTTGTAAAAGTACTATGAAAATATAGGATATTTGCACATCCTTATTTTCGACACAAATTCTAACAAAAAAAGCGATAGAAGTCAATATTATAAGACTTATCTAAACAAAAAAATCACCGGAATATAAATTTCAAAACATTAAAGTATTTACCACAAAGGTGATAAAATAAACTACCATGGCCCAAAAACCGCTTATCTCTGCTGTCATCAACACTAGAAACGAAGCTAAAGCCCTCAAAAAATGTCTTCAATCGGTGGCAGACATCGCCGATGAAATCATCGTGGTTGATATGCATTCCACCGACGACAGTCAGGAAATTGCCAAAAAATTTTCCGCCCGGGTTTTTCCTTATCGTCCCATGAAGGTTGTCGAACACGCTCGAAATTTTGCTCTTTCCAAAGCCAAAGGTCGCTGGATACTTTTACTCGACCCAGACGAATATCTTGGTAAATCCCTCAAAAAAGAACTTCTAAAAATCACCAAAAGGACAGATGTTGATTTTGTCAAAATTGCCCGAAAAAATTTTATCTTTGGCAAATGGCTTCGTCACGGCCATATGTGGCCGGATTACCTTATCCGTTTTTTCAAAAAAAATGCCGTCAAATGGCAAAAAACCATTCACAGTCAACCTCTTACCAAAGGTAACTGCCTTACTCTTTTAGACTCAGAAAAATTGGCCATTCGTCATCAAAATTATCAGTCCGTTACCGATTATCTTTACCGTAGCATTCGCTATTCCGGAGTTCAGACCGATGAGTTAAAATCTGCTGATTACACCGTCAAAATCAGTGATTTTATCTTACGACCCATCCAAGAATTCAATAGCCGTTTTTTTTCTGACCAAGCCTACAAAGATGGTCTTCACGGTTTGGTCTTTTCTTTGCTTCAGGCTTTTTCCATCGCTCTTGTTTATATTCGTCTTTGGGAAAAAACCGGCGCCAAAGACAAGCCTTTATCCAAAGAATCTTTTGTTTCTGCCAGCCAAGAAGCGATTTTTGAGTACGGCCACTGGTTTACCAAATATTTTTGCTCCGAGTATAAATCTAATTTAATCAAAGTTTTCATCGCCAAAGTCAAACAATTTATCAGTCGCCTCACTAAAAATTTATAAATGACCCAAGTTGCTATTATTACTCTAAACTGGAATCGTCCTCAGTTAACCACCGACACCGTTGACTCTCTCTTAAAAATAAAAAATCAAAATTTTTCCTACCAAATTTTTATCACCGACAATGGTTCCAGCGATCAGTCTCTGGCTATTTTTCACCAAAAATACAAAAACAATCCAAAGGTTAAAATCATTGCTACTGGTTCAAATTTAGGTTATGTCTCCGGCAACAATTTTGCTATCAAAAAAGCTTTAAATCAAAATTTTGATTTTATCCTTGTCTGCAACAATGATATTTTAGTAAAACCCGATTTTGTTGAAGAATTAGTCAAAACCACCAAGGATTACCCCAACGCCATTATCGGTCCCAAAATTTATTTTGCCAAAGGCCATGAATTCCACAAAGATCGTTACACCCCATCTCAGAGGGGCAAAGTCATTTGGTCTGTTGGCGGTCAAGTCGATTGGGCCAATATTTTAGGGAGTAATATTGGAGTTGACGAGGTTGATGTTGGTCAATTTGACAAAATCAGTACCGATCTTGATTTCGTCAGCGGTTGCTGTCTTTTTATCCCCAGAAAAATTTTTACCAAAATCGGTCTTTTTGACAGTCATTATTTTATGTATTTGGAAGACGTTGATTTTTGTCAAAAAGCTCTTAGGGCCGGTTTTCAACTTGTTTGTCAACCAAAATCGGTCATTTGGCATCTCAATGCCGGCTCTTCAGGAAGTGGCAGTCAACTACAAGATTATTTTATTACCCGCAATCGTCTTTATTTTGCTCGCCAATATGCTTCCCTTAGAGCTTACTTTGCCCTTCTTCGCCAATCTCTTGGTTTCTTGTTTCAAAAAGACAAATGGAAAAGACGAGCTGTTCTCGATTATTTTTTAGGAAAAATGGGGATTGGTTCATGGCATTAAAAAAACCCACTCCGGAAGTGTGTAAACAAAATATTTCCATTGTTATTTTAGCCGGCAATGAAGAAAAAATGATCGGGGATTGTCTCAAGTCCTGTCTTTGGGCCGATCAAATCGTTTTAGTCGCCGCCAATTCCACCGACAAAACAGTTATTCTCGCCTCAAAAATTGCACCTAAAATAAAAATCGTCAAAACCAACGATCAATACAACAAAAACTTTAGTAAATGGCGCAATCTTGGTCTCAAGGCCGCCACCGGCACTTGGATTTTTTACGTCGACGCCGACGAAAGAGTTACTCCAGAATTAAAACAAGAAATAAAAAAAACTATTTCTTCCCCCAAGTCTCTGCCTTGGTATGTCATTCCTCGGGCCAATTATTATCTTGGCAAAAGAGTCAAACACGGTGGCTCCTATCCTGATTATGTCAAAAGACTTTTTCAAAAAAAATATCTCAAAAAATGGCAGGGCAAACTTCACGAAGAACCAATAATTAAAACTCGACCCGGTTATCTCAAATCAGACCTAACCCATTACACCCATCGGGACTTGTCCTCCATGATCAAAAAAACCAATTCCTGGACTGACATGGAAGCCGAAGAAATTTATCACTTGGGCCACCCCCCCATTGTCCCTTGGCGCATATTTCGCATGATGCTAACCAAATTTTGGCAACGGTTAATTGTTCAGGGCATGTGGAAAGACGGTACCGTCGGTTGGATCTCCATTATTTTTGAGGTGTTCGACACTTTTATCATCTATGCCAAAGTCTGGGAAAAACAACAAAACCAACGCTAATAAGACCTTTTTCTTCTTGGCCATCATTCTTGCCTCCAGCTTCTTTTTCCGTTTCAACTTTTTTTCCTCTCGTTTCGTTTTCAATCAAGACCAAAGCCGCGACACCATTATGGTCATGTATGCGTTAAAAAATCATCAACCTTTGTTGCTGGGTTCCGCCGCTTCCGCCGGTCCTTTTAACTTTGGTCCTATTTATCATTGGCTGATTGGTTTTTCCAAAATAATTATTCCCGGCTTTATGGCCCCCTGGATTGTTTTTGCTTTTATTTCTTCTCTTCTACCCCTGCTTTATTACCTCATTGGCAAAAACATTAAAGACCTATTTTTTGGATGCATTCTCGCTCTTATCTCCTGTTTATCTGCCCTAGCCATCAAAAACGCTCCAGATATGTTAAACACCATTCTGGTTTTTTATCTGACTTCTTTAAGTTTTTTATTTTTGTCCATCTATCTTAAAAAACCCTCCTCCCTCCGACTTTTCTTTTTAGCTTTTTTTATCAGTCTGGCCACCACTCCCCATTTTCAGGCCTTAGGTCTATTTAGTATCAGCCTAATTATCGCTATTTACAATCTAAAAAAACCCAAAAATATTTTTATTATCATTTTTGCCTCTCTTTTGGCCTATTTACCAAACTTAATCTTTGATTTAAACCACCACTTTGTTTGGTTAAAAAGTGTTTTTGCCTATTACACCACCGGTCAATCCCAATATTATTATCCTGTCCGCTGGTTAACTGATATTTTTGTCTTTTGGCCCCAACTCTGGGGCAAAACCATCTCTCTGAGTAACAATTTTGGTTATCTCTTGTGTTTTTTGTTCACAACAAGCCTTCTTTTAAACTCAAAAAAAATAAAAACCGACAAAATGCTTCTCACCCTTCTTGCTTCTTTTCTCGTCCAAGTCATCCTTATTCGTTATTACCAAGGCCCTCGCTCGGAGGAATATTTCTTCACTTTTATTGCCTATTTTATTTTCTTCACCGCTTGGTCGCTTGACCAAATTTGCCGCCAAAATCTAATTGTAGGCAAAACTCTTCTTATTTTGTTTGTTATTTTTCTCGTCTATCAAAATCGTCTCTTTGTTGACCAAGAAAACTCTCAAGCCCCTCTAATTTTAGATATTAAAAAAGAGGTTGAAGCCAAAACCGGTCAAAACCAATTTACCTTTTACACCAAAGCTGGTAGCAACATGATCAACATGCCCTTATTTTATTTGTTTTATGACAATCACCAAATCAACGAAAACGGCTACAAAATTGGTACCTGCAAAATCGATTCCGAGACACAATGCCCCAACCATCAAAAAATTATTTCCCAACGGCAAAATTATATTATTTACGATCTAAACGACCAAGATCTAAGCTCATACCAAGCCATAACGGCTAAAATAATATACAATTGGCTATACATCAATTATCAACTATGAAAGCCGCCATCTACGATCCATATTTAGACACTCTAGGAGGAGGGGAAAGATATTGCTTAACCGTAGCTGAAATTCTCTTAAAAAACGGCTGGGAGATGGATCTTTTTTGGTCCGGAGACAAAGACCTGATCCCCCGGGCCGAAAACCGTTTTTCTCTAAAACTAACCGGCCTCAAATTAATTAAAGATATCTTTAACCTAAGAGCTCAAAAAATTGACTTAATCGAAAATCAAAACCAACTAAAAAACATTGTTGCCCAAAAAATAGCCGGACCTCAAAATTCAACCCAAAAAATTAAAAGATGGTTTAGTCATTATCAACAAACCAAGGGCTACGATCTCTTTTTTTACTTATCCGATGGTTCTACCCCTTTCCTTTTTGCCAAAAAAAACATTCTTCATGTTCAGGTTCCTTTTCGTTTTTCTCTAAACCCCACTCAAAAAATTGCCAATTTGGCTAAATTTAAAATTGGCAAAATCCAAATTATTTGCAATTCCCTTTTTACTCAAAAATTTACTCAAAAAATATTTCCCCAAAAATCCTCTGTTCTTTATCCTCCCGTCGATGTTGAAAAATTCTCACCCGCTTCGTCTAAAAAAAATTATATTCTTTCTGTTGGCCGTTTTGATAATATTTTAAACGCCAAAAAACAAGACGTTCTTATTTCTGCCTTTCAAACCATTAGCCATCAAAATCCTAGCTGGAAACTCATTTTAGCTGGCGGTAGTGCTCAAGACCCCGACCAAAACTCCTATTTAAAACATCTCCGCTTTATGGCCAAAGATTTACCGGTTGAATTTGTCGTTAACCAACCTTTCTCCGCTCTCCAAAACCTTTATTCTCAAAGCAAGATCTACTGGCACGCCGCCGGCTATCAGGTTGACGAAGACCTTCATCCCGAAGCCACCGAGCATTTTGGTATTACCATTGTTGAAGCCATGGCCTCCGGTTTAGTTCCTCTGGTCGTTGACAAAGGTGGTTTACCGGAAATTATCAAAGAAAACAAAAACGGTTTTCTTTGGTCTGATCTGGATCAACTTACCGGCAAAACTCAACTTCTTATCAGTCACCCCAAAAAACTTGCCAAAATCAGTCAGCAAGCCTTGCTTGATTGTCAGCAATTTTCTAAAGACAATTTTGAAAAACAGTTACTTCTTCTTGTCAACTCTCCATGAAAGTCTCTATCATCATTACCAATTGGAATGGTCGTGATCTTTTACAAAAAAATTTGCCTCAAGTTTTTAAAACTTCTGCTCTAGCTTCCGAAATTATCGTTGCCGATGATGCTTCCACTGACGACAGTCTGGCTTTTCTAACCCAATTCCAAAAAAAACACCCCAAATTAAAAATTATCCGTCATCAAAAAAATCAGGGCTTTGGCAAAAACTCCAACCACGCCGTCAAATCTTGTCACGGAGATTTGGTGGTTTTACTCAACAGTGACATTTTTCCCCACCCCAATTATATAAAAAATACTCTTAAACATTTTGACAATCCTCAAGTTTTTGGTGTTGGATTTGCCGAGCTTGGCAATGAAAATTGGGGTCAAATTTTTTGGCAAAACGGCTATCTTCAATACAGCCCCGGTCAAAATACCAAAAAAACTCATATTACCGCCTGGCTCTCCGGTGGCGGTTCTATCGTCCGCAAAAAAGACTTTTTAAAAATGGGCGGTTTTGACTCTGTTTACCAACCCTTTTATTGTGAAGACCTAGATCTTGGTCTTCGAGCTTGGAAATCTGGCTACCGTCTTCTCTGGGAACCAAAAGCCGTTGTCGAGCATCACCACGAAGCTACTATGTCCAAATTTTCCAAAAGGTTTTTAGAATATGTCAAAGAAAGAAATCGCCTCATCACCATCTGGCGCAACATTTCTGACCCCAATCTCCTTCGGGCCAATCGCTGGGGCCAAATTGGTCGAGTTCTCTCTGGTCCCAATTACATCAAAATTATCAGAGCCGCCCGTCGTCAAATCAAAAAATCTCCCCCTCCCGTCCTTTTCCCAAAATTAACTGACAGAGAAATTCTAAAACTGTTTAAATGAAACTTAAAAAGGCTTTTCTTCCCTTTTTTGTTCTCTCTCTTTTGGTTTTCATTTTTTATCGTCCCTTTTTTTTAAAAAAACTTTTACCCATACCAGCAGACATTCTTCCCGGTGTTTATCTCCCCTGGTTGGACCTTAAATATCAAGATTCTCTTGGTGGGGTTCCCGTCAAAAACGCCCTACCCTCAGACGTTATTTCGCTAACCTACCCCCTTCGCCTTCTTAGTATCAATCTTTTCAAAAAAGGCACTTGGCCCTTGTACAATCCCCAAATTCTCTCCGGTACTCCGCTTTTAGCCAACATCCAATCAGCTTCCCTTTATCCTTTAAACATCTTGTACTATTTTTCAAAAAATTTTTCTCTTATTTGGTCTTGGCAAATAATTTTTCAGTTAATTCTTGCTTTCTTTTTTACTTATCTTTTTTTAAAAAACCAAAAACTGTCCACTTTTGCTTCAATTTTTGGTGCCACCGCCTGGTCAACAGGTGGCTTCTTTAGTCTTTGGTCCCAATATAATACCGTTGTTCATTCTATAGTTTATCTCCCCTTAGCCCTTCTCTCCGTTTCAAAAATGAAAAAAAACTCCATTTGGGGTTTAGTTTTAAGCTTTTCTCTTCTTTTCTCTTTCTTCGCCGGAAACCCCCCCACCTCTCTCATTCTTTTTTTTACTCTGACCATCTATCTTTTTTTAAACTACAAATTTAATTTCAAGTCTTATTTCAAACTAATTCCTTTCTTATTTCTTTTTGCTCTTCTTTCCACCCCGTTGCTTTTACCCTCCCTACAAGTCTCTCAAAAGTCGATCAGAAAATATGATCAAGTTGCTTCTCAAAACAAAATCAAAACCGCTCCACTTTCAAAAATTGTTACTCTCACTTCACCAGATTTTTACGGCAACCCGTCTACTCGTAATCAATGGAAAAATGCCGGGTTATATGACAATCTCACTATTTTTCAAGGATCCGTTCTCATTTTCTTAGCTCTTTATTCACTAACGATTAAAACCAAACACCACCGCTTTCGTTGCTTTTCTCTCATTTTGTTGTCCACTTCCCTTCTTCTGATTTTTAAAAACCCCTTTTCTGATTTTGTTGGAAAACTCCAAATTCTTGGCTTAAACTCTATGGTTCTAACTCGCTTTCACTCTCTCCTCAATTTCTCTTTTTCTCTCCTGGCCACCATCACTTTTGATCATTTTATTAAAAACAAAAAAATACAAATCAAAAAACTCCCGATACTAATTTCCGTCATCCAAATAATCATTCCTCTTTTTATTGTCTCCTCTGTCTATTTTTTTTACAAATATCTTCCTCAAACTCAATTAGAAAATTTGATAGAACCCTACGAAAAATTTCTCCTTTTGCAAAATATCAAAGTCTCGCTTCGCAATAGCGTCATCCCCTTGGTCATCACCTTTTGTACTATTTTTATTTTTTATTTAATTTATTTTTTCTCGATTAAAAAATTATTTTTTCTCGGCTTTCTCTTTTTCTTAATGATTTTTGAAAACTACAATTTTTTTAGAAAATATAATACTTTTACTCAAGCCAGATATCTTTACCCCGAAACTCCCATCACCACTTATCTCAAAGAAAATAGTTTTCGCTTTGTCCGTGAAAATGGAGAATTAATTCCCTCCAACACCTGGATGCCCTACGGACTCAATTCGGTTTCTGGTTACGACACTCTACATTCTCTTAAATACAATCAGTTCCTTTCTTTTATAAACAACCGCCCTCTTTCCAAAATAACCAATCGTTATCCGGAAATAGAAAATATAAGTTCTCCTCTTTTAAATTTTCTTTCTGTCGACCATTTTGTTGCTATAAAAAGAGACGAAGATCAACGAATTGATCCGAACGGCCTTCTCAAACCGGAATTTACCACCAGCCAAAACCTTACCCCCGTCTTTGATTCTGGCAGAGTCACCATTCTTAAAAACCTAAAAGTCCTGCCTCTTTTCTTCTCTGTCAAAAATTTTGTTGTTTCTTCTTCCCTGCAAGAAACCGAAACTTATCTCAAAACGGTTGACCTAAAAGACACCGCTATTCTTGAAACCAAACATCCTCCTCTTGATTTATCCTCCTCCAAGATATCTTCTTTTTTAAACTCAGACACCTCATTTTCTTTTTCTACTGCAAACAAGACAGACGCCCTTATCGTTTCTTCCCTTGTTTACGACCCTTCTTGGAAATTGTTCATAGACAAAAAACCCGCCCCACTTCTTAATCTCAACCACGCCTTTACTGGTTTTTTTATTCCACCGGGAAATCATCAAATAAAAATAATTTATCATCCGAATAGTTTTTTTCTGGGCCTTAAACTCTTTTTACTTGCCCTATTTTCTGTTACCCTCTATCTTATATATCATTTGAGCAAACCTTTTTTCAAAAAAACATCAATATGAAAAACACCCTTTCCATCATTATTCCCACTTGGAACACGGCCAAAATCACTCTCAAATGCGTCCAAACTATAAAAAAACATTTATCAAATATAAAACCTCAAATCATCGTGGTTGACAATGCCTCTACCGACAATACTGTCGATCTTTTTAAAAAAGAAAATGTCACCTTAATCCGAAACTCAAAAAATTTTGGATACGCTAAAGCTTGTAACATTGGATCCAAAAAAGCAACGGGGGATTATCTTCTTTTCTTAAATTCAGACATGGAATTTTTTGATAATAGCCTAGAAAATATGCTTGAATATTTTCCAAAAAACCCTCAAATTGGCCTAATTGGCCCTCAGTTTTTAAATCCTGATAAAACCATCCAAGCTTCAGTCTTCCCTCCTCAAACTCTTATAAACGCCATTAAAGAATTTTGGTTCAAAAAACCTGTTTATTCAAAATATAGCCCCAAAACCAAAAAACCCCTCTCTGTTTGGGCTATTTCCGGTGGAGCAGTTTTAATCAACAAAGATTTATTCCACCAAATTGGCCATTGGAATGAAAAATATTTTATGTACTTTGAAGATCTTGATCTCTGTCGAAAAATTCACCAACAAGGAAAACTGGTTTTTTATTATCCCCAAGCCAAATTAATTCATCGTCATGGCGCCAGTGGTCACAAATTAGTCAATTCACAAAACCAATGGCGTCGTCTTATTCCCAGTTCAAAAATTTATCATGGCTGGATCAACCACTATCTCCTCTTTTTAATCACCCGCTTAAGTCAAAAACTTTCCAAAAGCTTAAACTCTACTTTATAACTAGGCAATCTAATTTCTTCTACAGTTCTCAAGTTGCCAACTGTGTCACTTGGCTGATTGTCAAAAGGAACTAAGTACAAAGTCCTAGGTTCAATTTTTTCTACATTCCAATTAATCGAACCAATCTCATATTTATCAAAAGACAAACCCTTCTCTGTATTTTTTCTTTCCAGCATTTTTTCCGGTTCAAGTTTCGTAAAATAAGCCAAATACAAATGAGGCACCCCTCTATATATATTTACTTCTCCAAATCGCGGGTCAACAACTATTCGATCATACTTACTGTAATTATTTTCAATATATTCCGCCGCCTGTTTATAGCCATATTGAAAATTTTCCCCCATTTGAAAAGGAAAATGATAATAGTACATCACCAAAAAATAAAAAAACGATATTAAGACCAAAAAACAAAATAAAATTAATCTAAAACCCTTAATACAAAATCTTAAATCATAAATACCAACCGCCATTAGAAGTGAATAAGGGACCACTGTTACCAAATTTCTCACCATATTTGCCCCTCCAATAGTTAAACTGGGTACAATTGGTCCCACTATTATCCAAAAGTAAACAAACAAATAGTCTTTAGGAAAATATCGCTTGATCTTAAAAAGTCCCCATAAAAAAAATGGCAAAAGTGGCAATAAAAATAAACCCACACAATAAGCATCTTCTTTTGGCAAAATCGGCAATCCGTCAAAAAATAAATGTCCCAACTTAGTGTAATTTGAATAATTGGCTCCAAAAGATTTTCCCACTACCATTGTTTTTTCAATCAACGATTTTTTCTCGTCATTGATAATTTTTGCTACCCCCGGATCATTGATTATTACTTCAGTATTAGCCCTAGCGGTAGTATCACGATTTTGCCAAGCATCTTTCGCGATTGGAAAAATAAAAACCAAAAAAAGAAAAACGCTTGCTCCCCAAAACAAATTCAGTCTTATCTTCCTTCGATAAAACACCAACAAACCTATCATTATCATCGGTGTCAACAACCATTCGCTATGATATCCCCACATCGATAATGCAAAAAAGATTACTGAAAAAAATAAATACCTGTTCTTTTTCGTCTGTAACATTCTAAAAAACAACAATATCGCCAAAGTTAGCAAAAAAAGAGCCACATTTGACTCCAAAGCCATTCTCGAACAATAAATATGCCAAGGAGCAAAAGCCAAAACTCCCGCCGACAATATTGCCAAATTGATATTCCTACTTAAAAGAAAAATTAAATATCCTAAAACCAAAACAGTCAAACTACCCAAAATAGCAGAAGGCAGTCGCACCGATATCTCAGAATTCCCCCAAAAATAATTTGAAATACTGGCAATATAAACATAAAAAGGAGCCTTATATGTTCCATGAGACTGAAAAGAGACTGGTAAAAAGTTATTGTGTTCATCTCTGCCTGTATGCAAAATGGAATAAGCATCATAAGCAATCGAAATTTCATCATTAGACAAATGAGGAGGCACTCTGTTTAAAGAAACAAATCTACTTAAAATCGTAAACACTAGTAAAAAAAATATTGTTGTTTTTTGAGTCTTAGTCATATCAAAAAAAATAAACTGACAACCATCAATATCGCATAAGTCTTCCACCTAACTTCTTCCAAACCTTTTACAATCAAATATCCCAAAATAGGCAACATAAACCAGCTTGCCGCTCTAACATCAACCATCTTGTTTAAACCAACAACAATAGACCCCGCCATCAACCCTCCCACACAAATCCAAAACCAATCCCTTTGCCTCAACCACAATAATTTTAGTCCCAAAATGAGAGGGTAAAAATTACCCCCCAGCATTATTTTGTTGATATTATCAAGGTTCCAAAAATTAGCGATATTTCTCAAAATTTGATAAACATAAACCGAATTGTTAAAAACCAACAACCTCACCCTATAAGGCACATATCTGGCATCCTTTTGATGTTGTTTTATGCTATCCCTAATCGATGGCATATCCGTTATCAACTTCACCCCGTCAAAAGAAAAATCTTTGGATACCACCCGAGTAGTAAAAAAACCCCCCACCAGCACCAGCCAAAATAAACCAAAAGCAAAAAATACTTTCTTAGTTTTCATTATCAATAACTCTAACTGTTCTCAAATAATACGGTGGAGAACTATCGGGTCTAAAAATTGTTTCCACCGTTTCTGCCTCTACTAAGGATTTAAATTTATTTTCAATCGCACAACCCTCGGCATCAACAAACAAAACATCATTCCCGTTTTTTATGTTTTTTTCTAAAGCCGAATTCAGAGGACATTTACTGGTCGAAAAAACAAAATTTTCAAATCTTTGTTCCTCTCCCTTATCAATTTTAAGTGATTGATTAAAATCACCCGGCTCATATCCCCCCAAAAACGCCAACCATGGATACAAATTATCTGGACTATTGGTTAAAATAATTTTTTGATAATTATCTTTCACATCAACCAATCTTTTTACCAATTCCACATTACCCCCATTACGATAATAGGAAGCAAGGCTCATTTTTTGATGAATAAAATACATATGCCAAAAATAAATAAAATTCGTCAAATAGCCAAAAACAAAACACCCCAAAACCCATCTTAACCTTTTGGGTAATTTAAACAAACCATATCCACCATAGGCCATTATTATCATCAAAAAAGGAATCATAAAAATTGCCCTTTGTAAATTAGGCGTGTCTTCAATTGTTACCGCCGCCGGTATCGGTGCTAATACCAACAAAAATAAAACCGTCAACATTTCTTTCTTTTTTGATACCCAAAACAATCCCAAAACAAACAATAAAAATTCAAAATAAGTCAACAGAGCCACGTATGGTACCGTATAGCGAACCGGTTTAGCTGTCTCACCCAACAAAAAACTTGTTCCAAAATATTCCTTATATTCTTCAGCAAACCTCCTCATATACGAAGCTATCTTGTTGTGAAAAACCCTAGCTCTAATCACATGTCCAGGCCCCTCTTCTGTTGGCATCTTAGTTATTTCGTATAAAACCTTAAAATCGCTTTTTAAACTAACCTGTGACATTCGTCCTCTGGCTTCTTTACCAGACATAAACAATAAGGTCGTTACCAACAACATCAAAAAAACTATCATTGGTTGAAAATAAAAAACTTTCTTCCTCAAACAATATTTTTTTGTCAAAATAATTGCCAAGACAAAAGTCGGCGCCAATACTCTGATACTGTGATAAAAAAAATAGCTCAAAACAAAAAAAACAATCGAGTAAACAACATTTTTATAATCTTTTTGACAAAAACTCTTAAGCAAAAAATAAATTCCCCATAAACTAAAAAATATTGATATCACACTCTCGCTTGTCGATCGACTGGCAACAATATGCCATGGATTTAGGGCCAAAAAAACTGAAGCCATCATTCCCAAAATCAAAGATTTCTTTCTTAGTTCCTTAAAGATAAAAATAACGGGAAACATTGTTAACGCTCCAAATAAGGCTACTGGAAAACGAACCGCAAAAATATTTCTCCCCCAAACTAACAGAGAGGGGATTATGGTATAAAACAAACCCGTCGGTCTAAAATCTCCAAAAGAATCATAATACAAAGGTAATACGTTTCCCTTATCGTCCCTTCCGGTTTCCAAAATCGAATAAGCATTCCATCCCGCCTTAGCTTCATCTATATGAAAGCCATAAGGAGTCTCTCCCAAACGAAAAACTCTGACAAATAAGGCCAGCGAAAATATTACTCCCCACCACCAAAATTTTTTAAATTTAGTTTCTTCAACTTTAGTCATCTTTAACCTTAAGATAAAAAACACTAAATCCAACCATCACCATCCACCACCACCAAAAAGCTAGCAATTTCCTTTCCAACAGCACCAAAGAAGAAGTTCCTTCATTATAAAAATTTATCGCCCACTTATTTTTATCATCAAGTTTTATCTTCAACAAACCATCTTCTGTTTCTACCTTCCTTGTCTCGAGCGTTAAACTTTTGGAATTTGACATAAAACTTGGTACATCCACTCTCAACCAACTATCTGCTCCGGCATTAAACCCGCTAAAATTTTTTTCAAAACCCTCACCCTTATTGTTTTTTACCACCAAAATTCCTCTGTCTCGAGAATTCAAAGTCGCATTATCCAAGGAAATTTCAAAATATTTCAAATCAGGCTCCACTATATATGTCCACTTCTTGTCAATCAACTCTCTCAAATACACCTCACCCAATTCACCTTGAGGATAAGTTACTTTACTTATTTTTATCCTGTTAAAAAACAAAAGCAAAGCAAGCACTGTTATCCAGGGGACAAAAACCAACCATTTTTCCATTTTTACATTTATATTTTTTTGACTTTGTTTTCTTGGTTTATTACTCATAAACCAAATCGCCATTCCCGCCAATAAACTTTGACTCAAATTAACAAACATCGACATCTTCATTCCTTTGTTTCTGATAAATTCAACCAGACTGGGAAAATGAATCAAATCGGGACTTATCGGTGTCAACAATCCCCAAGTTAAAAATTTATCGTCAAACCCTAAGGTTAAAAACACCCAAGCACTAAAAACAATCAGTACCGCCAAACCTTCTTTTTTATTAAATCCAACAACAAACAACCACATTGACAAAAAAGGTACCACCCACAACATCCATTGAGGATTAAAATGGCTGAAAGCCAAAATCACCAAACAACTCTGAAAAATAACCAAAGCCGTCTGCGTCATTTTATTTTTATTTTTATTTTGCCAGGCCATAAAAGCCACCACTGTCAACAACATCGGTACAATCAATATTTGCTTTTCAAAACCAATTCCAACATTAGCCACCAACATTCGCTGTGACAAACCGGAATTCAAAACTGTCTTAACAAAATAATCCTTTCCCAACCATGGCAACAAAATTAAAACATAAGTTCCTATCAACAAAAATATTTTCAAGATCAAATTAAATATCTTTTTTTCATGTACCAACAAAAACATTATTCCCCAAATAACAGGATAACTTTTAACTCCAGTGGCCAAACCCCAAAGCAAAATCGAAAAATACCACTTTTTCTCATAAAACAACATTCCTCCTAAAAATAAAAACATAGCCACCACATCATTTTGTCCCATTGCCACCAAAGCATACAAAGTCACTGGATTAAAATACCAAAACAAAGCCGCCATTTTAGCTCTGTTGGTATCTCCACTGGTTTTTTTCACTATCAAAAAAATAAAATAACCACAAATTAAACCCAATACCAACAAAGGAAACTTTGCCGCCAAATTATATCTCAGGGCATTCTCATCAAAACTGGCCTGTGCACTTCCACTAGTCAACCATTCGTCAAAACCTTGTCCGGCTATAAACTTTGAGATAGGATAATGAATTTTTAGCCACCAAAAATGTGCCGGAGGATAATGAAAATCAGAAATGTCCAGTTTATGACTATTTATATAACCGTAAATATCCCAAACTCTGCCATTTTCTAAGGCAGGATATCTCAAGGTCAGCTTTGTATCGGGATGATAAGTAAGTGGCGCTATCAAAAAATAAACCAATCCGGCCAACAAAATAATTTTCTTCATCACTTTAGTATAAAATAGATAAGCAGCAAATGAAACCCAAAACATTGATCTTAGCCATCATCCTTTTACTTTCTCTTGTTGTTCGCTTGGTTTTTTTAAACATTATTCCCGTCGGTATCAACAACGACGAGCTTCATTTCGTCCTAAACGCTAAGTCAATTTTTTACGGCTTTACCAATATTGAAGGTAAAATCAATCCCTTTAAACTGGCAGAAATTTCCAGTCTGATTTTTGCCCCCATCATCGGCCCCTTGCCCAACAATCTATTTACTGCCCGCCTACCCTATGCTCTTATTGGCTCCTTGTCTGTTGTTTTAATTTATCTAATCACTCTTCGTCTAAGTAAAAATTCCACCTTGGCTCTAATTTCAGCTCTAATCAGCTCCATCAATCCTTGGAGTATCTATGTCAGCCGAACCTCCTTTGATCCTCCTCTTGCTGTCTTCTTTTTTCTACTAACCATCTTTCTTCTAAGCTTATCCAAATCAAAATATATCTTGCTTTCAATTTTAACCGGATTACTGGCCTTTTACTCATACATCGCTACAAAAATCATTTATTTCCCCATCATTACCGTCAGTTCTTATTTTCTCTGGCAATTCAATCACAAAAAAAACGGCAAACTATATCTAATCGTCCTTATTTCTTCTCTTTTGCTCACTCTACATTTTGCTCTTAGTTTATCAAACCAGTTGGTCGGCAACAGAATAAGGGAAATCCAAACTCCAAATTCAGAAGAAATCAAAGATCAGGTCAATCTTGAAAGACGTCAATCTCTTCAGGTTCCAATTATTATGGAAATACTTACCAATAAATATACCGTTTATCTCAAAAATTTTACTCAAAAATATCTTTATAATTTTTCCACCGACATTCTTTTCCTTCATGGTGATCCGGCCTTCACCGGTTCCTTGTGGCAACATGGCTATTTTTACTACATTGATGCTTTACTTCTACTGTTTGGTCTTATCTATCTCTACCAAACGCATCCAAAATTTCTTGCGTTTCTCTCTTGTCTCATTCTTCTTTCTCCCATTCCCGAAGCTATTCGTTCTGGCCAATCTTCTTCTTATGTTTTCCATTCTTCTTTTCAGTTTCCCTTTCTCTGCATTATTATCTCCGCCGGCATTTTGTTTTTTTGGTACAAATTTTCTCACAAATTTTTTCGTATCACCCTTGTTTTTATTTATTTCCTTAGTTTTCTCAATTTCATTGATATCTACTTCTTCAAAGCCCCCGTCTATCAACCCGAGTCCTTCGTTTTTAGTCAACATCTTCTCTCAAAATACTTACAACTGGAAACTGGCAAAAACAAAGAAGTCTATGTTCTCACTCAGGAACCGGAAGTTTTATTCCGCTCTTATCTCTTTTATACCAACTCTTATCAAAAAAACACTTTTATTTCCATCAAAAACATCTATGCTCAAACCAATGATAATTTTCTTTTCAATCATATCCATTTTATCAACCACCACCGACATCTTCCCTCGGGAAATGATTTTACTTTAATTTACAACTCCATCCATTTTGATTTTCAAAAAGATTCTTCCACTTTTTATATCAGCAATCCTGCCGATACCGGCAATATCTATACCATTAGTCGTGGTCTCACTTGTCAAAACCTAAATCTTTCTACCTACCCCAACAACATTAGATTAAAAGATCTCAATTTAGATAAAATAAATGAAAATGATTTTTGTCAAAAATATATCACCATAAAACCATGAAATTAAAATACTTTTTTTTATCACTCATTCTCATCCTCGCTGGTTTTATTCGTCTTTACAAAATCACCACTCTCCCCCCCAGTCTCTTTTACGATGAAGTCGATGCCGGCTATCAAGCCATGATTTTCCATCAAAATAAAACCGACTATTACGGTCAAAAATTTCCCATACACTTCCATTCCTTCAGCGATTACCGCACCTCTCTTCAAATATATTCTATCGCTTTTTGCCAAAATTTTACCTCAAATCCAGATTTAGCAGTTCGTCTGCCTTCCGCTATTTTCGGCATTTTATCTGTTTTTATCATCTATCTCATTACCAAATCAATCATCCCCCCTTTTTTAATAGCCATTTCTCCTTGGGCCATTCACTATAGTCGCACGGGTTTTGAGGTTTCCGGTATGCTTTTATTCCTTCTCTCTGGTATCTATTTCTGGCAAAAATTCCTCCGAAATAAAAAAACAAAAAATTTGTATCTTACCGCCTTTTTCTTTTGTCTTTCACCTTATTTTTACAGTACTGCTAAACTGTTTCTTGTCATTATCGCCCTACTTCTAGCCGTTATTTGGCAAAAAACTATATTGAAACTTGAATTTAAAAAACTGGTTCTGCCTCTTCTTTTTGCCACTCTACTCTTATCTCCGCTAGCACTGGACACCGTTAAAGGAAACTCCTCCTATCGTTTTTCTTATATCAGTATCTTCACTATGCCCCATCGGGAACAAATCGTTGATACTCTTCGTTATCAAGATGCCTCCACCGATCACCCCAATCAAATCGGCCTTTCTACCTCCCTCTCTTCTCGCCTCTTTCACAACAAATATCAGCTGATAGCTCAAAGATTTCTTTTTAATTATGTTAATTCCTTTTCTACTAGTTTTTTGTTTCTAAAAGGAGATGACAACATTCGTCACGGTTTCGGCCAACACGGTTTACTCTACCTCTTCGACTTTATTTTTATCCCCATTGGTTTATTTTCCTACTTTAGAAGTAACAAAAAAAATAAACCTTCTTCTCTCTTTTTTTGGCTCTTAATTTTTTCTCCCATTCCTTATGCTCTCACCCGTGATTCTGATTTTACCCACGCTACTAGGCTAATTCTAATGCTTCCTTCCCTTATTTATTTTTCTTATCTAGGTATTAAATTTATCCAATCAAAATCTATTTTGTCAACCGCTCTCATTTTAGTTTTATACTTTTTATCTTTTTTAAATTTTTGGCACTATTATTACTATCACTACCCCCAACAGTCAGCCCGAGTTTGGAATACCGGTATGAAAAATGCCGTTTTGTCTGCCAATGATTTTTCAGGAAACACTCTGGTTTTTTCTGACAATTATTCCTCTTTTATTCCTTTTTTTCTTTATTACCGCCCCTATCTTTTAGATCAAAAAGATTCTCTCCCCAATCACATCAAAACCCTAAACAATGATTCCTTTTCCGGCCAAGCAATAGACAATCAATATTATTTTGGACATGTAAACTGGACCAATCTTTCAAACTTTCCTCAAAACACCATTTTTGTTCTTCCTGCTTCCGAATATAATGTCCCCAATTTTCCTCCTTATCCGATTGTTCAAAAAATCAACAAAAAATATGAAAACCAAGAAAGTTTTTATCTAATAGAAAAACAATGAATATAAAAAATAAAAAAATTCTACTCCTCGTTTTGTTTATCTCTCTTCTAACTTGTGTCCGACTTTTTCGTTCCGGTTATTTTTCTATGCAGGATGATACTCAAATTTTTCGTCTTCAACAATTTGATCAATGTCTAAAAGACGGTCAGATCCCTTGTCGTTTTATCAGTAGTGGGGGATTAGGTTACGGCTATCCCATTTACAATTATTATCCTCCCTTTGCTTATGCTCTGGCCGAAACCTTTCATCTTCTTGGTTTTAGTCTAATCAACAGTATCAAAGCCATTTTTATCCTTGGCCATCTCCTGGCTGGTCTTGGTATGTTTTTATTGGCCTCTGCTTTTTGGGGCAATTACGGTGCTTTACTTTCGACCACTCTCTATCTCTTTGCTCCTTATCGTGCCGTTGATGCTTATGTTCGCGGCGCCCTATCTGAGTTTCTGGCTCTCAGCCTCCTTCCTTTTATTTTTTATTTTGTTAAGAAAAAAAAGACTCGTTTCTTCGTTGTTTTCCTCACTCTTCTTCTTTTAACTCATAACCTTACCAGTTTGGTTATTTTAGGTCTTCTTTTTATTTATTTTCTTTTCCAAAAACAAACAAAAAAACTTCTTCTTATCTTTTACTCCTTTTTATTGTCTGCTTTCTTTCTAATCCCTGCTGTCTTTGAAAAAAATTTGGTTACCTTATCCACCATGACTCAAGATTATTTTGACTATCGAGCCCATTTTGTTACCCTCAAGCAATTGTTTTTCGATAGAAGTTGGGGTTTTGGAGCCTCTCTTTGGGGTCCGGTTGATGATATGTCATTTCAAATCGGTTGGCCCCATTGGCTTCTATTTATTGTCGCCCTTCTTTTTACTATAAAAAGTAAAAACCACCAAAACAAAATTCTAATTTTTATTTCTTCTCTTGTCGCTGTTTTTTGTCTTTTTCTCACTCACAACCGTTCCACTTTTATTTGGACCAATCTGCCCTTTATGGCCTATTTCCAATTTCCTTGGCGATTTTTAGGACCCTTCGTCTTTATTTTAAGCTTCATTTCTGGCAGTCTCCTTCTTCCTTTTAAAAAACCCCAAATTATTCTTTCCCTACTCCTCATTCTAATCATCGCTCTTAATCTATCGTATTTTAAAGAAGACATCTGGTTTCCTTCTCTAACCGATCAAGAAAAACTAAATTCAGCTGAATTAATCCGTCAAAGTGGCGCTGGTTTAATGGACTATTGGCCCAATTACAGTACAAATTTTCCCCATCAATTTGCTCCGACACAACCCTCTTCTCTTCAAGACATCACCATCAATGATTTTAATAAAAATAGCCACCAGGCCTACCTAGATATCACCGTCAAATCGCCTTCCGCCGAAATTACCTTTCCCATGGTTTATTTTCCCAATTGGCAAGTTTGCGAAAATAACAAGATTCTCCTTCACAGCCTTACCCCCGATCTTGGCTTAATTACAGTCAACCTGTCACAAGGCAGTCATCAGCTTAATTTAAAACTAAAAAACACCCCCCTTCGCACCATTTCCAATCTTATCAGTCTTCTTTCTCTTATTGGTTTTTCCTTCTATGCTCTTAAAACTAAAAAATAATTTTCTCTTAATTTTAATTCTTCTTTTCGGCCTATCAATTCGTCTTTATAAATTAGACCAATACCCCGTCAGTCTAAACTGGGACGAAATTTCTCATAGTTACAACGCTTATTCTCTTCTTGAAACCGGTCACGACCAATGGGGGATTGCTTGGCCCATTTTTAATTTTAGAGCCTACGGCGATTATCCTACCACCTTAAATATGTACCTGACCCTACCTCTGATAAAATATTTTGGCCTCAATCCCTGGACTGTTCGTTTACCCTCCGTTATTTTGGGTTTTCTCACCCTAATTCCCACCTATTTTCTTACAAAATTAATCCTAAAAAATAAAAAATTAGCCTTACTTACCACCCTTCTCGCTTCTCTTTCTCCCTGGAGCTTCTTTCCCTCCCGTGCCGTTTTTCAGTCTACTATCGCTTCTTTCTTTTTTGTCACTGGTATCACCTTACTTCTCTCCGCTCTCCAAAAACAAAAACCCAAACTTCTCATTTTTGCTTCAATTGCCCTTGGTTTATCCCAATATGCCTATCACAACACCCGCATCGTTACCCCCTTACTTAGCCTGGCTATTCTTATTCTCCACTTCAAACAAATCAAAAAAATTATTAAAATTCACCCTAAAACAGTTTTTGTTTCTCTTTTTCTTTTTCTTCTTTTTACCCTTCCCCAGCTTCTAAATCTTATTTCTCCCGCCTCTCAGGCTCGAGGTCGCTGGACTTTTATTTTAAACCAAGATGCCATCAATCTCATCAATCATTCCCGGGGGCAGTCATCACTTTCTCCCACCTTTGCCCGTCTGGCCCACAACAAAATTACCTATTTTGTTCCCAAATTTATCAAAAATTATCTGGACTTTTTAAACCCTTATTTACTTTTTTTCAAAGGCAACACCCAATATCAATTTGGTCTGCCCCAAACCGGCATTTTGTTTTTTTCTTGTCTACCATTTTTTTATCTTGGTCTCGTCAAACTTTTTAGATCATCACCAAAAAAACTCCTCCTTTCTTGGTTTGCTATCGGCCTACTTCCCGCCGCCCTCACCTATGGTGATTTTCCCACCATCAGAGCTGTCACCCTTCTCCCTCTTCCTTACCTTCTCATCGCCCTTGGTATAGAAAAATTTAAAAAAATTATCCCCGTTTTTTGTCTGATTCTTTTATTTCAATTTACCTTCTATTGGCATAATTACACCCATGCTTATTCTCAAAATTATTCCCAATCTTGGCAATACGGTTACCAACAAGCCGTCGCTTTCGCTAAACAAAATTACTCAAAATATGATCAAATTATTTTTACCAAAAAATATGGAGAGCCTCATGAGTTTGTCTTGTTTTACTGGCCTTGGCCACCAACCAACTATCATCCCCAGTGGGATTTTCATGCCAACTGGTACTGGGTCGACGCTTTTGATAAGTTTCGTTTTGTCAACGACTGGGAAATCAAAGACCTTACTCCTTCATCCTCAACCTTACTTATCACTAGTCCCGACAATCATCCTCCCAATGGACAACTCTTAAACACCATCAATTTTCTCGATAATAGTCCTGCTTTTGATATCATAAGCTATGAAGACTAAGTATCTTCTCTTGCTCATCACCCTCATCGCCCTGATCCTTCGTCTTTACAAAATTGGTAGCTACCCCCCTCTTCTGTGGGATGAGGCCTCTCTTGGCTACAATGCTTATTCTATTCTAAAAACCGCCCGTGACGAATATGGCACTTTTCTTCCTCTAATTTTTAAATCTTTTGGCGATTATAAACCTGGGCTATATGTATATCTAACCATTCCCTTCGTTGCTCTTTTGGGACTTACCCCCTTGGCAGTTCGTCTTCCCTCTATCATTTTAGGCTCACTTTTACCCTGTTTCCTTTATCTTCTTATTGTCCAAATTAGTCCAAAATCAAAAAAACTAGACATACTCTCAGCCCTGGTTCTAGCCTTCAATCCCATCAATATTCATTTCAGTCGTGGCGCCTGGGAAACAAACATCCTTACCGCTGAGCTTGTTTTGGCTGCCTTATTTTTTTTAAAACAAAAATATTTTCTTTCCGCTCTTATTTTTGCTTCCACTCTCTACACCTACCAAGGCGGCAAGTTGACCAGTCTTCTTCTTATTTTTATCCTTGTTCTCCTCCACCAAAAAGAATTGCTTGCTAAACCAATGACTTTTATCCGTCAATTTATCTTGCCCCTATTTATTCTGGCTCTCCCCATTGCTTATGGCTTGTTTTTCAGTTCAGACTCCAATCGTCTCAAGGTCGTCAGTTTGTTATCCTATCCCAGAAGCCAGGCCGATACTCAACAAATCATTTCCGAAAGCAGTCAGCTTGATTATCAAATCTTTCACAACCGTTTCCTCTTTTTTATCAAAAATTTTGCCACCCGTTATTTCAATCATTTTTCTCCCAGGCTTCTGACCTTTCAAGGTGATTGGCAAAACCCCCGTCATTCTGCCCCCTACATCGGCATTCTTCTCTATCCCAGTCTAATCTTTTTTATTGTCGGCCTATTTTCAAAGGCTAAAAAACTAAAAAAAATTTTTCTTCTCTGGCTTTTACTTGCTCCCATCCCCGCCGCCCTTACTCGTGATTCTGTCCAAACCGTTCGAGCCATGAGCCTTTCTATCCCCCTGGTCTTTTTTATCTCTCTCGGTCTATTACAAGTTACAAGTTACAAGTTACAAATTGCCCTTACTCTTATTTATTTACTCTCTTTTATTTATTATTCCGATCTTTACTACAACCATATGGTCAAAACTAATCCCATGCAATTTATTTACGGACAAGAGCAAGCCGTTAAATATTTAGTAAAAAACCAAACAAATTATCAACAAATTTACTTTACCAACTTTTATGGTCAGCCTTATATCTACTACCTTTTTTATTCAAAATACTCACCCCAAAAATATCAATTACAAGCCAACCTAATTGAAAACAATCAGGGTGATGCCGGCACTGTTAACAAAATTGACAACATTTCTTTTACCTCCACCCCTCAGCCCGATCATCTTCCCCCTCATAGCTTAGCCATTTATTCTCACGACGAATTACTGCGTTTTGGTCTTGATCCCAACACCTTTCTCCCATTAAGTCCTGTCAATAATATTTCCACTTTCTATGCTTACCACAATTAAAAAATACTATCTTCTGATTTTAATTATTCTTCTCGCCTTTTTTGTCCGTACCTACAAAATCAACTCTTATCCTGCTCTCAACGCCGACGAGGCCGCTTTAGGTTACAATGCCTATTCCCTTCTCAAAACTGGTCGCGACGAACACGATATTTCCTGGCCCCTTCACTTCAAGTCTTTTGGTGACTATAAACCCGGTGGTTATGTCTATTTAGCTCTACCTTTCATCGCTACTCTCGGTCTAAACCCCCTGGCCGTTCGCTTGCCAAACCTAATTCTCTCCACTCTTTCTATTTTTATTCTTTTTCGTCTTATTTTACTTATTTCCCAAAACAAAAAATTAGCCCTTCTGTCGGCTTTACTTCTGGCTATTTCTCCCTGGCACATTCATTTCTCTCGTGGCGCTTGGGAGTCATCCACCGCCCTTTCTTTCATTCTTATTGCTGTTTATTATTTCTATCGTCAGAAGTTATCTCTCTCTGTCATTTTCTTTGTTCTTTCCACCTATATCTACCATTCCGCCCGCATCATCGCCCCCCTGCTTCTTTTTTCTCTTTTTATTACTAATTTCCGCCATAAGCGGATCGGCCTCTGGCCGAACAAAAAACTCCTTCTTCCTGTAACAATTGGAATTTTTTTAACTATCCCCATTGCCCTTTCCTTTCTCCATTCCGGGGGCACTACCCGTTTAGGGGGTGTTGGCATTACTGCTGACCCTGGACCCCTGTCTCGCTCCGAAGAGCTTCTAAACCAACATGCCAATGTTCAACTCATCAACCGAGCCATGCACAACAAAAAAGTCCTCTACCTTCTCTCTTGGGCCGAAAAATACTTCTCTCACTTTGATTTAAATTTTCTTTTTATAAACGGGGACGAAGTTCCTCGATCCAAAGTACCCGACATGGGCCAACTTTATCTCCTTGAACTGCCTTTTTTGTTAATAGGCCTATTCACCCTCCTCAAACCAAATTATAAAAAACTGAAATCCCTTGTCCTCCCGTGGCTTTTTATTGCTCCCATTGCTTCCTCTCTCACCTTTCAAGCCCCCTCCGCCTTACGCGCTTTATCCATGTCCATTCCTCTCATTATTCTCGTCTCCCTCGGCCTTTCACAAGTTTCCGCCTTAGGCGGATCGGCCTTTGGCCGAACCCGTTACAAATTACCAGTTACCATACTCTATCTCTTCTCCTTCCTTTACTACCTTGATGCTTATTTTATCCATTATCCCAAACGTCTACCCCTAGCCTGGCCCTACGGTTTCCAACAACTTTCTCTTTTTCTCAAAAGTTATCCCAATCGTCCCGTTTATGTCACCAACAAATACGATCAACCCCATATTTTAATGACTTTTTTCGATCAAACCTCTCCAAAATTAGTTCAATCTCAAATAAAACTTACCCCTACCGACCAATATGGTTTTTCTACTGTTACCACTCTCGGTCGTTATCATTTCCAAAAAATAGACTGGAACACTATCCCTTCCGATAGCCTGATCGTTACTTCCGACGAAAACACTCCCGATACTCCTTTTTACACTATCGATTTCCCAAATGGACAAAAAGCCTTTAAAATATACCTAAAGCCATGAATAAAGCCACTCTTTCTATCGCCATTGCTACTTACAACGAAGAGGCCAATATCGATCCCTGTCTTAAGGCCATTTCTTGGGCCGATGAAATTATCATTGTCGATGGTCAATCAAGTGACAAAACTGTGGCTATTGCCCAAAAATACAAAACCAAAATTATTTCTACCAAAAACTTACCCATGTTTCATCTAAACAAACAAATGGCCATTGACGCCTGCAAGTCTGACTGGATTCTCCAGCTTGATGCTGACGAAATCGTTTCTCCCGCCCTAAAAAAAGAAATTCAGGCTATCTTGTCAAAACCGGCCAAACATATTGCCGAAAACGGCTTTAAAATCAATCGCTCAAATTTCTTTTTAACCAGATTTCTAAAAAAAGGCGGTCAATACCCCGATCCGGTTTTTCGTCTCTACAAAAGAGGGCAGGGAAGACTACCCTGTCTTTCAGTTCACGAAAAAACTGTTATCAATCCTCCTGTTGGTCAATTAAAACATGATTTATTGCATTATGCTGACACCGATTTTTCCCGTTATCTTAGCCGAAACAATCGCTATACTACCATAATGTCGCAAAATCTAATCGATAATAAAACACCCTTAAGTTTTGTTACTTTTTTAAATTATTTTTTCCTCAAACCCTATCTCACCTTCTTTCAGATCTACTTCCGTCATCTTGGCTTTTTAGACGGTTTCCCTGGCCTTATTTTTGCCTACTATTCCGCCATTTCTCACCCCGCCGCCTTCGTCAAATATTACCAAACCAAAAAACGGCTATAATTGTCTATGGCCAAGGTCAAAATTGCCATTAACGCTTCTCCTCTTCACGATGGCAACGCTGTTCGTGGAGTTGGTTACTTCACCTCCCGCCTCGTCCCCGCCATGCAAAAAATCATCAAAACCGATCCGGAGTACCAAAACTGGCAACTAGACCTAATTTCCGCCATAGGCGGATCGGCCTCTGGCCGAACCGATTACCAGTTACTTCACTATCCATTTTTTGACCCTTTCAAACGCACCCTCAAAATAAACAAATCAATTCCCACCATCGTCACCGTTTACGACCTTATTCCCCGCCAATTTAAAACCCATTTTCCTGTCGGTCTGAAAGGAGAGTTAAACTGGCTTTTGCAAAAACATCAGTTAAAAAAATCAGACCTAATTATTACCTGTTCTCATTACAGTAAATTTATTATCAGTGACCTAACAAACTACCCAGTTGATCGCATTTATGTCACCCCCGGCGCCGCTGATCCATCTTTTAAAAAGATCACCGATAAAACTAAATTAAACAAAATCAGTCAAAAATATAACTTACCTAAAAAATTTATTCTCTATGTTGGTGACATCAATTGGAATAAAAATATTCCCGATCTAGTCAAGTCTTGTCTTAAACTTAAATATCCCTTAGTTATCGTCGGTTCCGCCGCTACTCAAAAAAACCTTCCTCTTCATCCCTGGACTACAGATTTACATTGGCTTCAATCTCAAAAAAACAATCCTCTTTTAACCCTAACTGGTTTTGTTCCCGACACCGATTTGCCAGCTATTTTTAATCTCGCCACTCTTTACTGTCAACCTTCTTGCGCCGAAGGTTTTGGTCTCCCCTTGGTTCAGGCCATGGCTTCTGGTTGCCCTACCGTCTTTTCCCAAGAAACCTCTTTACCCGAAGTTTCCAATTTTTCCGGCCTAATGTTTGATCCCTACAATTCCAAAAGTTTAACTCATGCTCTCAAAAAACTTTGGCTTAATAAAAAACTACAACAAGCTTTTATCAAAAAAGGCTTGACTCGAAGCAAACATTTTAACTGGGAACTAACCGCCCGTCAAACTCTAGCCGTCTATCGACTTGCGCTTCTCTCTCATGAAAAATAAAACTAGCCATTTCCTCTCCGTCATCGTCCCTATCTATAAACAAGAAAACACTATTGCCGACGATCTCACCACCATTAATCACACTTTAGGACAAATCCGCTATCCCTACGAAATTATTGCTGTTGTCGATGATATCAATATCGACAAATCTTACCCCATTATTAAAAAATTAAAAATCAAAAATCTCAAAACCTATGGTTTATCCCAAAACCACGGCAAAGGTTACGCCGTCCGTTACGGTATGACCAAAACCAAAGGTGATTATGTTGCCTTTATTGATGCCGGTATGGAAATAGACCCAAACGGTCTATCCCTCATTTTGGAACACATGGAATGGTACAACGCCGATATTATCGTTGCTTCCAAAAGACACCCCGCCTCTCAAGTCAAATATCCTTTTGACAGAAGAATAATCAGCTTTTTAGCTCAAATTTTTGCCCGTTTCCTTTTGGGTATCAAAGTCAAAGATACTCAAGCCGGTTTAAAAATTTTTAAAAGAAAGGTTTTGATCACAGTTCTCCCCCGACTCTTAATCAAAAACTATGCCTTTGATCTGGAAATCCTGTCTGTTGCCAATCATCTTGGTTATAAGCGCATTTATGAAGCTCCTCTCAAATTAAAATACCAATTTGGCAATCTTACTCACGCCACTGGTCTCAAAACCATTTATCGCTGTTTAATCGACGCACTGGCAGTTTTTTATCGTCTGCGCCTCCTCCACTATTATGACAACAAAAACCAAAGAAAGTGGCATTATAATCCTGACCTAAAAATGCGAGTCAACACCGGATGACACAAGAACCTCTTTTTTCCATTATCATTCCTGTTCTTGCCGAAACTAAATATCTCGCTCAAACCAAAAAAAAATTAAAAAAACAGTCTTTTAAAAATTTCGAGTTATTGGTTATTACCAACAAAATCAGCAAAACCGGCAATCCGGCTATCAAAAGAAATATGGGGGCCAAGATGGCCAAAAGCAAATATTTGGCTTTTTTAGACGACGATTCCTATCCTGATAAAAACTGGCTAAAAAATGCTCAAAAAATCCTCGATAAAAAAAACAATATTGCCGCTGTTTGCGGTCCTTGTCTAACCCCACCCGAAGATAATATTTTTCAACAAGCCGGAGGTCTTGTCTGGTCCTCGTTTCTTGGCAGTGGCGGAGCGGGGGATTATCGAAATCATATTAGCCCCCCTCGTTTTGTTGACGACTATCCTACTGTCAATCTAATTGTCAACAAATCCGACTTTGATCAAATCGGTGGCTTTCAGACTCGTCATTGGCCCGGTGAAGACACTGTTTTGTGCCTTGATCTTACTCGCAAATTAGGTAAAAAAATTTATTATCACCCCTCAATCATCGTCTTTCATCACCGTCGGGCCATCTTTGGCCCCCATCTTCGTCAACTAGGCCGCTACGCCAAAATGAGAGGCCTTTTTGTCAAAAAATATCCCACTACCTCCGCTCGTCTCGGTTATTTTCTCCCCAGCTTTTTTCTCTTTTATCTTCTCAGTTTCCCTCTTCATCGTTTATTCTTTCCCCTCTATCTCTATTCAGCCCTCCTCCTTATCACTTTTTTTTCGTTTTTAAAAAATAAAAATTCTTTGCTTCTCTCTTTTTTAGCTACCATTTCTATCCCCATCACCCATCTTTATTATGGTTTTTTCTTTATTCTTGGCCTTTTAAGTTAAAATAGGCTATGGCCAAATTTTCTGTTTCTATTTCTTACCCACCTCTAAATTCTAAAAAAGGCACCGCCTTCCTCTCTCAAAACCGCCAATTTCAATGGACTCACACCGACAATGTCATCTACCCTGTCATTCCCGCCTCCACCGCTACCCTGCTTAAAGCAAAAGGCTTTAAGGTTTATTGGGACGATGCTATTGCGGAAAAACTAACCTTTGACCAATGGTTAAATCGCCTCATCAAAAGAAAACCGGATTTCATCGCCATCGAAACCAAAACCCCAGTTGTTAAGCAACACTGGCAAGTTATTAAAGATATTAAAAAGGAATTTAAAATTAGAAATTTAAAATTAAAAATTGTACTGATGGGTGATCATGTCACCGCTTTCCCCAAAGAGTCTGCCCCTTATGCCGATCATATTCTTATCGGCGGTGACTACGATCTTTTACTCCTTTCTCTTTTAACTCAAAAAAAACCAAAAAAATACATAAAACTACCCCCCAAACACAATTTAGACGATTTGCCTATTATCAACCGTCAATTAACCTGTTGGCAAAATTATGCCCATCGCAACTCTAATTTCAAATATCACCCCGGTGCTTACATCATGTCCGGTCGCGATTGTTGGTGGGGCAAATGTACTTTTTGTGTAACTGGTCAAACTCAAATTTTTACTTCAAAAGGACTTAAATCCATCGGTAAAATAGTTAAAGAAAAAAAAGATTATAAAGTTCTGACTCACACCGGAAAATATAAAAAAATAACTGACCGGCAACAAAGAAAAATAAACGAAGAGATTGTCTCCATCAAGCCTCTTTATTTTCCTCTTAAACTTGAACTCACCAAAAATCACAAAGTTTTTTGTCTGCCTAAAGTTGAAATAAAACATTGCTCCTTCAAGAACGGATGGAGTTATTATTGCAAACCAAATAGAACTAGCCACTTTCTAAAGTGTGACCAATGTACCAATAAACACCACCAAAAATACCTGTTAAAAAAAATAGAAGCAGAAAAAATAAAAGCAGGAGACTTTTTGGCATTCCCCATTAACAGACAAGTTTTAGATATAAAATCAATTAATATCAAACAAACATTAAGCAAAAAACCAACAGTGTTTTTTACTCTTCAAAAAATATCTGAAATAAAAATTAAAAAAATTATTGAACTTTACCAAAAAAAAGAAAGTCAACGATCAATAAGTAGGAAACTCGACATCGATCGAGAAACAGTAAAAAGATACATATCTCTTTACAAAACAAAATCACTTAACAAATCTATCAATTTGTACCAATCCATTGACAATAAAATTTCATTTAAATGGGGGGTAAATAAAATACACCCCAACATACCAATCAACAATGATAGCCTCTTTTTGATAGGACTTTATTTAGCAGAAGGATGTACGCACCATATTAAGAATCGACCAAATTCAGCTACTATAAGCTGGACCTTTTATAAAAAAGAGAGAAAATTAATTACCAAAACCAAAACAATTTTTTGCAAATATTTTGGAGTATCTCTCAAACAAACTTTAAATAAAAAAAACAACACTATACAGCTTGCCATAGGATCTACTATTGTTGCGAATTTTTTTGAAAACCTCTTTGGTCACAACTGTTATCACAAAAGAATACCGGATTCATTTTTAAAGTTACCAATCTCCAAACAAAGATCATTACTCAAAGGCCTATTTGCTGGAGATGGCCATCTGAGAAAAAGAAACTCCAAAAAAGGAGGGTCAGAATATATTTTGGAAACAACATCAAAACAGCTGGCAGAACAAACATTCCAGATCTTATTTCGTTTTAATGCTATCCCCGGTTTTAAAATAAAAAAACCTCGCAAACAAAACGAATCAACCCAATATAAAATCACCCTATCCCACCAAGATATACTCAAGGTTTTTCCCGATATTAAACTCAAGGCAAAAACATATACTTACAAAAGGGGATTTATTCTTG
>Ga0210057_1000790_pt1 | contig 51449 bp, 46 predicted proteins | sample CryGeyCG2114_010_2_FD_183968 | JGI IMG/M metagenome (GOLD analysis project Ga0210057, IMG submission 183968) | Groundwater microbial communities from aquifer - Crystal Geyser CG10_big_fil_rev_8/21/14_0.10 (SPAdes) (version 2) | ecosystem: Environmental > Aquatic > Deep subsurface > Groundwater ...
TTTCGCACACCTCAAAGGTTTACTCAATGTTCACAGAGGTATGAAAGCAAAGCGACGAACGAAACTTATTAATGAAATTTTAAAGGGAAAGACAAGATTCTAGCCTCCCATTTTGTCCATTAAGTCTATTTAAATAATATTGAGCCACTTCCTCTTATGGAGTAACTATTATTAATCCTTGATAAAAAGTCCAATGATTTGGATCAGATTTTTGGTCATACTGAAGATCATTACATTGCATATTACCTCCAACACTATCATCATTATAACACCCCGTATTCCCTGCCCCATTACAACTACCATTGCAATACCCCCAGTTGTCCAATATTTGTACTTTCGGCTGGTAAACGCAGACTTTACTATTATCATTCAATCCACTTTGTATAAGTTTATTATAGGTTGCAGTTGTTATTTGTTCACGTATCATGGTAATAGTTTGCGTCGGATGAACACATCCATATGTATGATAATATTCAAAAGGTTTCGTCTCGCATGCACGTGGAAGATTTCCAAAACGTGGTGCCACGACAGAGTCAAGAATTTGAAGTTTAGACCTATCATTGAGCGTTTCTCGATAGATATCTTCATCCTCAAGTGTATAAGAAGATTCATTATCAGTATTACTAACAGTGTTAATACAACTATATTCACCTTCTATAGGACAATCTTCATCAGTATGACAAGTCAAAAAGGTTAACTCTTGGTTCACCGTATCTCGACAATAACCTAACGACGTTTCTCCCGTTGTGTTTTCAGAAGGTTCACAATAGGGTTTACTATTTTTGTACATACCAGTAATGCCTTCATTTGTGATATTACCATCATCCCAATTTACCCACACTCTCCGAATTGGCATACGATTGTCATCTGCAAATCCAAAGAATCTGACTTGTGCCAAGTACGCTCCATTACCCACAATTTGACCACTATCAAATTCTCCAACTGATATAGCATTTTTCTTTCCTGCAGAACAATAAGAAGAATCTTCTCTAGGAAAACAAGTCAATGGATTTAATGAAAAAATCTGAGGCACTTGGAGTTTTGCTTGGACAATAACTGATGGATCTGTATCCTGCAGATCGACGATTTCTGTCTGTATAGTACTGAATGGAAATTGGCTTATCGCATAAGATCTAGCAAACAACCGCGAAAGAACTGCTTTTCCACTGTCAAGACTTGGCATATTTGTAAATCCATCAATTGCAGCTATGGTATTGGCATCATATCCATCGTCCACTAGCGAAGAACAACGAAATCCTTGCCCAAAGACACTTCTACTTAACACACCAGAACGATGACAAAAGAGTGGATACCCAAATGTTGGATTTGAAAACACATATGAGAGCAATGACGTTTGCACTTTTGTACTATGAGCTGTTTGAATAATATCTTCATGAGTAAGATCGGTTGATCCAAATGGGGATCGCGGCGTATTGCGTAAAAATTGTTGGGAGGTTTGTGCCTGCACTGCCAAAGAAAATCTGCTATCTTTCCAAACACGATTTGTCCATGCTTTATTTGTACTATCTGACAAGAGTGCATCATGATAGACACTGATAAATTCGCTGCACTGCTCTTTCATTGTTGCCACAACAGCCATTTGTACACCAAAAGCTCTTTCCTCATTTTCACCATTGCAATTTCTTGATATATACCCAAGAAATTCTCCGTCACTATTGAAATCCATACCAATCGCAAGAAAATTTCCTCTATTATGTCCACAATCACTGGTAAATGGATCGGTGTCCAATGATGTGGCACCTACAAATTTTTTATCTGGCGAATTATTTACAAAGTCAGGAACATGACCAGAAGAAGCATAATGTGTCATCACATACCTAGTAGCAATCTGATTTCTAGGAAGCAAAGCTGCAGACAACGAATTTCCAAGGAACGTAATCGATTGGCTTGCATCAAAATGACTCGAAAATACATAATTATTTGGAGAATAATCACAGAAGGATATCAGACCATTACAGGGCAAAATACTATTCTCATCTTTTTGTAATTTATATGAAGTGACGGAAACATCGTTATTGATTCTTATTTTATCAGAAAACTCAGCATATCCACCTGAACTTTCTGGGGCAACAATCCCCGTTTTTGTGTATAATTCTTCACCAAAATTAATCACCAGATCACGGGAGACAATAGCTGGAGTAGACATTAACGTTCCCCCTGGAGTACGTAAAGGGAGAAAATATACTGACTCCAACGCAGCCAGATTTAGATACTTTTCAGACTCAGAAGAACGAATCTCCAGGGTTTCTTCTTCTTGTGGACACCCCCCAGCAGCATGGCAACGCGTGTCCAAAGTCATATTCTCTTGCTCTACTTTAAAGGTAAGCTGTCCACCATTATTTTCAAAACGTGGAGGGTGTACAAGCGTTCTACTATCATGACCAATTGTGTATGGATATGGTAACAATGCACTCATCATGTAGGTATCAGTACCTATTGGCACAGATCCAAATAAATGTTCACTATTATATAGTCTACTTGTAGAATCCCCTTCTACTCTGAGTACAACAGCATTATGATCTATATGATCCCAAGCAAATAAGGAAACAAAACTATATAATGATGTCAATGCATCCCCTATAGTATATGAAGTGACAGAATCACCAGAACAAGAAGAGGTCTCTCCTGACAAATCTTGATTTGCGAATTTTGTTCCACAGACATACCAAAGATATGGATTCAAATCAAGATCTGCAGGCCCAAAACCTACAAAATCCTGTGTATCAAGTCCAGAAAAATTACAAGAAACAGGATATGTTTGCATGTAGTGTCTGCCATATAGTGTCTTGAATCCTAACTGAATTTCATTATTAACATCTGCATTCTCCACGAACATATTACCTTCTGTAATTGGTAGTGTACAAGTAGTATCATCAAGTTCATATTGATTGTATGGAGGAAGTCCATCAGTTTCCAAATGAGAGGGGTCACCACCTCTTACATAGTTAGATGATGGTGCAATATCATTATACAGATTTGCTAACACAACAGTAGAAACATCAATAATTGAACCATGTCCCACAGAAGTACCTCCATACCGTGGGCTGATAGTTAAACTTCCTTCATACGCTCCTCCACTTCTTCCAAAACTATCAGTACAATAAACTAGTCCAGCAATCCCCTTATCGCCTGTCTTAGCATCAATAGAAGGATAATATCCAGCTTCAGGATAGAGATTCCCTGTATCTATATTCCCAAATGATTTATCGGATGGATACCATGTAAGACACGCATAGTTTTTTTGACCATTCGTATCAAAGATCGGACGAGATTTGTCGTACTCGAGACAATGTCCAGTAGATCCAACAAATGCCTCTATACGATCAATTTTTTGACACATCCCCTGGACGCAATCACTGTCTTGATCACAATAATCACCTTCTGTTTCAGAAGCGCCAGTACATACTCCCCATACATCTAACTTTGATTTATTCTGATGATACGTATCAACTCCCCAATAATCTTTGACTAAACTACTCCCATACGAAATTTTGACATAGTTACATGTACAATCTTCTCCTTGACAGACATTTGCTTCACTTGTTCGTTTTGAGAAAGTAAAACGAGTCAGTTGTGTTTGTTCTGAAGGTTCAACAGGGACGACATCCTTTGCAAAACTATGTGCATCTCTTTTTTCAGTGGATACAATATCAAATGAGAAAGGACTATCTACCTCTGGTGGAACTTTACATTCGACTTCTCCTAATGCAATAGCAATTTTAGGAAGGTCAATATCTTTGGAATCGAAACTACCATCAGCTGGGATCACACATTTTTTCCCAATACAACGTCCTTCACCGTCAACACCACACATTTCACCAGTACCCTGACCGTTACTATTACATCTTACAGCTGTTGAATTATCATCAAAATATGAATTTGGAATTACATACGCAATATATGCATTGGCGGTATCGACAGTAGAAGAAGTGATTCCTACATCATTGATTGAAATATTTATAGATTGGAGATCGCCAAGATTAAATGTATCAAAGAGTGAATACCCCGTATATTCAGAGCCATTCCAACTAGTATTACGGCTAATGAATTTTTTCATATTCAAATATGAATCGCTTGGATCACGCATTTCATTGTCAGCTGTCCATGTGGCACAGGAACCAGAAGCACTCAATTCAGTACAGGGAGCAAAACTTTCACAAGCAAATGTTTGCTTGCCATCAGCTGTCTGAATCGGCTCAAACGATTTACACGCAAGCCATTCACTACATTCACGATTACGCCCCACTTTCAGGAGTACATTTGCATCATTTTGTGAAGTAGATACTGGTATGACAGAAGCATTGATATTTCCTTTCTTTGCCCTTGCTTCACTGGCATCATACGTCGCATTGGTATCAAATGATTTGGTTGGGACATCAGTCTTATCAAAAAGGACACATCCTTCTCGAAGACTTGCTCCATCTTTACATTCATCAGCAGGAGCTGTTACACGTTCATCATAAATCACATAATACGGCTTTCCGTTAGGATTTTTTCCAGACGTATCAATATCGTACGAATCGACAAGCTCAGTACACAAATTTTGTGTAGCAGGACATTCTCCTACATATCCACCGTACTGATCAGATCCATTGGACCACAAACCATAGCTATCACGATCCTCTTGATAATTTGGATAACAAGGCTTTGACTCGCCAATATTATCGCAGGTATTTCCTTCGCCACACGTAGCATCACTGTCACAAAGAATCTTATCATTTTGACTACACTGCCCTACTGATTTGAGGAACCATCCTTGAGGTGCATTTGGATCATTTTGTTGAGGTTCCTGATAGACACAAAGCTTATTGGCATTTACCCCTGGATCTTTGAAATAATTTGTTGATCCATCACTCGTGGTAAACGCACTACAGGCGACCTGCTCTTGTGTACACAATGTTCCCTGCTCCCCTACATATGTTGAAGGAAGATTGAAAATTGTCTGTTTTTTGTATACATAAGATGATGCAGTACCACTGTCTGGCGTATGTTGTTCTTCCAACCCTACAATCTGACAACCAAGATATTCTTTATCGCAACGAGATTGTTTTGTATCTGTGAGATACAGTGGAGAATCAAGAGCGGTATCTGCAGGAATATAGACGCTAGAAGCATCGATCATAGCATACATTCCTTCTTGTCCAAGAGGAATACTTGCTTCAGCAGTCTCTTTCAATAAAACAGTCTGTATGCCTGCTGTCTCGTATATAAACGCATTTGATGGAATCTGAATAGGACCGAGTATGGTACAATCACTTTTTCCTTTTTGGATCGAGCAGGTGTATGTATTGTTATCAACCTTCACCGCACACTCTGATACAGCATCAACAGGTGTTGTGAGTATTCCTCCGCTCGCATCTACCTGTCCATTAAAACATGTTGCATTATATACTTCGGCATATGCCGCATTTGAGTTGAACGTATCCCAGAGTGGTGCGCATCCAACAGCTTTTTCCCGACACAGTCGTTCAAAACTAGTTGCATTGACTTTTTGACCAAGACTTGTTGTATAAGCAGCACACCCAAGCGCAGCACCAGGGAACGGACCGTTTGGATTTTGTTGTGATGAAAAACATGCAACTGGCGCATCGTATCCTTCTCGAGTTTTCCATGAATCACGAAGCAAATACACATTTGATGTCGTCCGTGTGAGTGACACATTGTCAATAAAATAGACGCCTCGCTGAGGACTTCCCGTACGATCAAACACCAGTCGCAGTGAAGACGATGCGTCACCTGGAAACGTTACAGGACCAACCGTATATGAACGCCACGTTTGTGAAATAGAGATTGGAAGATTTGCATTGGTCAGCGGATCAGTCGTGAGTGACCACTGATTGCCCCCCTGTTCCAAATAAATACTGAGTGTTTGCGCCGTACCACGAGCCCAAAATGTAAGTTCGTAGGATGTCCCAGCTTCTATAGAAGCTGCAGGAAGTGCTCGATAAATTTTGTCACCACTAACGCCACCATCGACACGTAAAGAATTGAAAGAAACCTGCAGAGATTCTGCCACGATATTTACGGAAGACGATGGTGTCCACGATGCTTTTGCTTGGATGAGCGAGTCAGCAGTATCACCAATAGGGTCAAACGTATCAGTAATACTTTCAAAAACTGGTTTGATATTATTTCCAGCATTCCCTGTATAGGCTCGACATTCATTGGCGACAGCAGGACATGATGTAGACTCACCAGGAGCATCGATCGCATAGTACACACACGATCCCTTTGTGGTCTCCACAGCATCTGGGACCCACGATCCACCACCATAACAAAGTTGACATGAGGTTCCATCCCAGTATCCATTTTTTTGCAAACAGGTATTTTGTGTTGAAATAGTTTGATCTGCTGCTACGAGTCGAGATTCTGTCTTTCTGATCGGATGACATGCAGAGGAAACTGTTACCGTCTCTGCGAGGAGTCTATAATACACAGTTCCATTGGTATCATAGAGCGCTCTACAATCATCATCAGCTCGTGGTACATCAGGAGTTTTATTTATGACATTATTATACAATGTTTCATTACAAAGTCCATCGTTTTCAGTAAGGTTTGCAAGAGAATCATCTGCATAGGCAGGAGATGATGTCACAAAATCAGCTTGGAATGATGCGGGGATAAATTGAGCTCTCTCTCCTACTTTTGCAAGCGTATGCACACGCAATACAAATCCTGCAGACTCAGATCCTTCCCATGAATAATACACGCTACTGTTGTTGCCAGTCGGCTCTTCACATTGTTTGATATACGTATAGTATTCTAACTTCTCTCCACCTTTTGAGGCATCACTAATATTGGTAAATTCATCACACCCGGCATGTTGGGCACTACACTCAGTACCATTTGTTGGAATAAAATAGAGTGGATACTCGCCTGCTTCAAACTTTGTTTCTTCTTGACGGAAGGTGCTATACCCCACACAGGCATCTGGACAAAAATTGCCTCCAACAACACCTGGGATCGTCTCACCACCACCAACGGGAGTGTATGCTTCACACCCAACTTCTTCAGGCAAACAAACAGAAGCATAGGCATCACAGCGAAAATCACTTGTTAATTTAGGAAGGTCTAATGGTGTTGCAGGATAATTGACTTCCGGACTTGTCGGTGTAAAGTCAGTATCATAACAACCCAAATAGTTGGGAGCTTTTTTGAGATTCCGTACACGATTGAAATCTTGAATATAGGCCTTCGTCGCATCAGTAATGTACGCACCAGTCGTACTATTCCGCTGTGCTCCAATAAAGGAAGAACACCCGTCTTCCGTATCAGGACAACCATTACCAGCTGATATACGATCATTGAAGTACATCGACTGCTGAGCACCAGCAAGTTTATTCTGTACTTGGATATCTTTCGTTCCAACCCATTCATCCGTACCAACAGCTTTTTCGGTTACATATGGAAGACACCCAACAGCGTTTTCATTACAACTACCATACTCAAGTGTACGTGACAAATATGATACTATCGTTCTGGTCTCCTGATTGGTATACGCTTTGCATGATGCAAACGCTGGTTCACAGGTATCACCAGGAAAAAACCACACATTTTTTTCTTGAGTACAGAATCCATAATACTTATCACCCACACAATTTCCATTTTCATCTTCAGTAAGACATGTCGAAATATCAACACAATCTTCATGTCGACGTGGGGACTCAGGGACTAATAATTCTGGTGAATAAACCCTATTTTCACATCGAACATCTGGTGCACGAAGAATCCAATTTGGATTAACTAAATGACAGAATGGGAAATTTGTGATGTCTGACGTTATTGAACCATCCACATTTAGTGTTGGACATTTTTCAAATCCTTGGAGTACTTCTCCTATAGTCCATGGGTTATCTGGATCCGATCGCAGAGCAGCTATTTCCATACCAAGTGGCATGATACGCGCTTTCCTCATCTTTTGGATATTTGAATAACACAATTTCCCTTTGTAGCACTTTACATCTTCATTGTCAGCAACACGTCGTGGTGAAATAAGAGGGGTATTTGGACTAATTTCACTGTTTGGGCCAAATACAGCATCATACAACGTCATAGGCTTCCCAATAAGTGCACGATCGATGACTGTTTTGATATCTCTATCCATCACACAATTATTTAGCCCCGGACTGTTTGGACACACAGTAAATTCTGCCAAAATATCATAATCAGAAGGATCTTTTGTTCCTGTCTTTGCGGTAAGGAAACTAAAGGCACGTTGTGCCACCTGTCGCTGACTAATCACGGCATTGATTGCATAAAAATCTGCAACTCCCTGACCCCGTTCTTTTTCAGAAGGGACAAGACCACCCGTAAACACTCTATTTAGCAATTGTGAAGTCAATGTATTGAGGAATACTGATGCTGCTGTTGGAATCACCTGCCAAAGACCAGATGCATAAATACCTGAAATTTGCTGCGAACTAAGTTCTCCTTGATGCTTCGCGGTCAGAGATTTTGTTTCTTCTTGAATTTGTTGGGCCGGAGTGTTGATGTGTCCACTAACCAAATCTGTCACATTTTTAAATCCATTTCCTACCAACGCTTCTAGAGAGGCTGCTGCTTCTTGTCCAGCTTTCAGATCTTCCAACTGTTGGAATGATCCAAGAGCAAATCCAAAATCTGTTTCCGCAACATTTACTTCTGAAGCAAAATCAGCGGCAGCATTGATATCAGCGCTCACATCAATACCATTACTCCAATTATCTTTAATCTGTTGCCAAGAACAACTTGCCTGTGGCCCGGACGCACTTGTACCGCTTGTATTTCCAGCAGCCTTTCCTGCAGAATTCAGTGCTGCCGCAGGACTATTATAAATTTTATCAAGTCCAATTTTCAAACTTGCTTGAAGCTTTAAATTTGGTGGTTGACAGAGATTTACCCCAAAACTGGTTCCAAGAGAATTGATCGCTTCTCCGACAGATTTGTCTGCCACACTGGCAAGATATTCATCAAACGGTTTTTCAAAAATGAGAGATCCCTGTCCTTTGCCTCCAGATGCGATATAACTTGCCGTGTCGTAGGCAAGCGTTCGCATGAAATACGATGCCATATTGACCAATGACCCCAGTAACCCTTGCAAAATAGTCTGTGATATTTGATCACTAATACTCTTTGTCTGTGCAGGAATATCAGCAGTGACCACTACAGGCCCTCCTCCAATAGCTTTGACTGCTGCTGGGGTTATCGCCCATGTCATCAGTTGCACAGCGAGCACAAACAAGACTACACCTTGTACAAAGTATCTTCTTCTCTGTTGTCTTTTTTTCTTACCATTCATAGAGGCTAGCTTGCTGAAGCGATGATTTCCTTGGTCACAGTGATAAGCGTTGTATCATCGATTTGGTCCAGCTGTTCTTTTGTCATTTTTCCAGTCGTAATAAGAAGTTTTCTGAGTTCCTCTGGCTGATCAAGCAATGCCTGCAGTTGTGCAGGGGTCACATCTGACAGAGTCGATGTCGTGACGTTGCTCTTTTCTGTTGCTCCTGCCGTAGGTTGTGATTTCAATGCTTTTTGTGCCAAATCAAGAAGTTCATCATCATTTATTTTTGCCAATTCATCCGCACTTACTTGTCCACTCGCGAGGACGGCAGCTCTTAGCTGTGTTGGGTCACCAAGCATGGTATTGAGATCAAATGACGACGGTGTTCCCTGTCCTGTTTGTCCACCAAGGAGGGAAGCACCATTTTGGACAGCATCCGTAAATAGTGGATTTTCAATGGTCGCTGTATCAGTATTATCAGTACTGAACGTATTTTCCACACCAAGCCCACAATCTTGTCCTTCGGGACACAAAGGATCAGTACCGTCATTGATTTCTTTTTTATCACTGAGTCCATCAGAATCAGTGTCAGGCAAATAAGGACTCGTTTGATAAAAATTTAATTCTTCAAAATCATTGAGGCCATCTTTGTCCGTATCAATGCGTTGCAGTTTGAGTGTTTCATCAAACAATACTTGTGCTTGGTCCGCTGCACTCGCTTGAGCTCGGTCTGGTGTAACAAATGGTCCATACACAGTGGTACGAAGTTGCAAAAAACCAAGACCAAGTGCCAACATAGCAAACACAAACATGAAGGTAACTCCTACCTTCTGTCCATTGGTTATTCTTTTTTGATTTGGCGATTCTGCCATAATCTATACAATGTATTCAGTATACCAAAAAAAGAAAAACTCGAACAGCACTCGAGTACACCTTATTCGTGGATAACATTACATAGTGAAGGGAATGTTACTAAAAAGCTTTTAATTTTTGAACCACTTCTTCCCATTCCATGACTGAAAGTTCCTGCGCTCGAACTTTTTCATCTCCTGTGACTTCTACGAGAACCTGCTTGACTTGTTCTCCATCAAGATGAAAAGCCTGAGACAAATTTTTCCACACTTGCTTTCGTTTGTTCTGAAATCCTGCACGAACATAATGAAAAAACACTTCTGCATCCGGACGATCTTTCATATGGGTAACAGCAATGACTGCAGAATCTACGTTTGGGGATGGCCAAAAATTCCCTTTTGTTACTTTTGTCACAATTTTTGGGGTACCATAATACTGCACTGAAACAGACAGAAGGCTCATCTCTCCTGCCTTCGCACATATACGCTCAGCGACTTCTTTTTGCACCATGATCACGATACGTTCAGATTTCTGTGGAAGTTCGAGCAATGTTCGAAGCACATGAGACGTAATCTGATATGGCAAATTTGCAAGAACTTTATAAGGAGTTCGAAGTTCTGAGTTTGAATAATGAAGTTCTTTCAACGCATTGCCCCAAATAACTTGAATATTTTTGTATTCTTTCTGTTTTTCTTCCCAATACTCTTCCAACTTTTTTTCTATTTCAAAAGCAACCACTTTTTTGACCAATGGTGACAGAGCAAACGTAAGCACACCAAAACCAGGGCCAATCTCAACCACGGTATCATTCGAAGTCAACTCCCCTGCCTCGATCATCTTATTGATGGGCGTTTCTGAAATAAGATAATTCTGCCCGTATTTTTTTGAGGGTGTAAGGTGATAGCGTGTACAAAGTTCTTTGAGTTTTGAAGGTGAGAGGAAAGATGACATGCAATTTATTCTCCTGAAGGTAACAATCCGGCACTACTATATCTATTTGACGCATTCCATAAGAGCCAGCCGCCGTCAGTATATTTTTCCACCGTATCTATCTGAGCTCGAATATTTGTTGCACCATACACAGCACCTATGTTGAACGCTTGAATCCAAGGACGCGCCTGTGTTTTGGTATCTTGAAAGTACGGCATACCTTTCTTCATTCCATTTTCGATCACTAATCCAGGGGATGCTGCAGGATTTGCAAGTCCAAGATGCCCCGTAGGATAATGCGATGGATACATCATAGGAGAAATATAATCGACATTGCCGACAGCATCCTCGAGTCGCTGTCCGATGTTCATGCCATCGTGACGCTCCATGACAAATCCAAACATGTCAAGCGAAATCCACGCAGGGTCATCGGCAAGTTGCTCTCCCAAAAATGTATAAAAATGATTCATGATAGTATATTTTTCTTCACTGCCATTGGTATACACCACAGTACTCATGTTGCCATCTGATGGAAAGCGAACATAATCAAATTGGACTTCATCAAATCCAAAAGAAATCGCTTCTTTTGCAATATCGACATTGTACTGCCACACGTCTTCTTTTGTGGGGTCAACCCATGCCAAACCTTTGTTATCGTGCCATAATCCCCCATTTTTTGAGGCAATCGCCCATGCTGGTTTTTTCACTGCCAACACAGGATCTTGAAATACGGTCTGTCGCGCAATAACGTAAATATTGTGTTTATGAAACTCGTCAACAATGCGTTTGACATCACCCAGACGATCCTTATCAGTGCCAAGTTCATTCACAAGTGGCAATTGACTATCATAGAGTAAATACCCTGTGTAATCCTTTATATCAATCACTACCGCATTCAATTCTGTGGTATCAATAAGATTGATAAGTTTTTCTCTCGCGTTATCATTTGAAGCAGTATATGCCGTAAGGTAGATGCCCTTCACCTCACGTTTTTCTGGCTTTGCATCTCGCAATGCCTGTTCTGTAGCTTCTTTTTGCGCTTGATACAATTTTACTTCCAGAGCATCTTTTGGAGCTTCTTCTGGCACACCATAAAAATAGTAACTTCCTGTTTCTGTCGTTACCTGTATCCACTGCCATCCAATACCAGCCGTCAAAAACGCTGTCAAAACCAGAAACAACGGAAAATAATATTTTGAGCTATGGGGCATATAACAGGAAAAAATTAATTGAACAGGATAGTTGCGCCTTCTCGCAAGATCTCTATTGTACCATTCTCTCGAATCTTCACAATGGTAGAAGGAAGTTTGTACGGAAGTTTGCCAGCATCTATCACGATATCTGGCTGTTCGTCTTCGTTTTCAAACATTGCCAAAACGTCTTTGATATCATACGGACTTTCGTGAGCAGCAATATTTGCAGACGTCGATACGAGTGGACCACCGAGTGCTTTTGCAAGAGCTCCGGCAAGGGGGTGCTCGGTAATGCGGAATGCGACTGTTCCATCTTCTGCAAGAACACCTTTTGCGAGGGTGGAATCTGGTCGAGCTTTGGTCACGACAGTCACTGGACCAGGCCAATATTTTTCTGCAATATCAAATAAAGCTGGTGAGTCAAATACATGTTCAAGCATGACGGACAAATCATGAGCAACAACAAGGACTGGTTTATTTTTCTGTCTTTTTTTGATATCAAAAATTCTATCAACAGCTTCTTGATTTGTAGCGTCACACCCAAGGCCATAGCATGTTTCAGTTGGGTACACAATAGTGTTACCATTCTGCAATGCACGTCCTAAGGTATGTACATCAGTATGTTGTGTTTGGATAACATCCATACAAACGTATTCTAATTCAAGGAAGCATCACCTTTCTGTGTAATATGAAGATCATGAAATTCTGGAAGAGTAAACATCTCTCTACTTACTACTTTTGCTTTCATATCAGATGTACCGTCATCGTTGAGGACTTCTTCAACTGTATAATGGACGGTCACCAACAGTGTATCATCTCGAAACGTACCAGGATTATCAGCAAACATTTGTTGGCATTCAGGGCAAGGATGCAATGTAGGATGTTCCGCATGGGCATTTGGGTCAGCGTGGGTTTCCTTTGACGCGATCACAATGCCAACAACATAGACGGTATCATCATTACGAGCATCTTCCGTCGCGAGACGTTCTGCACACGCTTTCTCCTCGCCTTCTGGTCTTACCTCCCATGGTTTGTAATTGCCAGATCCACCAACCTGATATTCATGTGTTCCCATATCATAGGTAGCCGCGACAGCCCCTACATGAAATTTTCTATGTGAATTTGCTTCGTGTTCTGCTTGATAAATAGCACTCGCAATCATACGATCGATATCATCTCGAAAGCGTTCTTTATTCTCTTCAATAACTTTTTCAGTTACTCCTTTTTCAAATTTATGAAAATTCATCTCTGATCTTGTTAATTCCATACAATATTTATAAATTATCTTGTGACTTCTGCCACCGTAAATAGCTTTCTATAAAATCGTCGATATCACCATTCAAGACTCGCTCGTCGTCTGCTGTTTCATGTTTTGTTCGAACATCTTTGACCAGATGGTACGGATGCAATACATAATTTCGAATCTGATTTCCCCACTCTGGACTTTTGTGTTCGCCACGAAGTTTCAATCGTTCCTCTTCCTCTTGATCTTCTTGTACTTTTTGCAATTTTGCTTGCAGGACTTTCATTGCTGTTTCTTTATTTTGAACTTGCGATCGCTCATTTTGACATTGTACGGTAATACCCGTAGGAATGTGAACAAGACGTACGGCAGAATAGGTTGTGTTGACGCTCTGTCCTCCTTTTCCCCCAGACATAAAGGTATCAATACGCAGATCCTTTGGATCTATGACTACGGCGTCTCCACCGATCATTTCTGGGATGACTTCAATCGATGCAAAAGACGTATGTCGCATCCCTTCGGCATCAAACGGAGAAATACGAACAAGGCGATGTGTGCCATGCTCACTCTTCAAATGTCCAAATGCATAGCGACCTTCTACTTCAATCGTAGCTGACTTTATGCCAGCTTCAGCGCCACGTGATTCATCGATAAGTGTGGCCTTCCAGCCTTTTTTTTCAACAAAACGAAGAATCATGCGCTCTAACATTTCTGCCCAGTCTTGTGCTTCTGTTCCCCCACTGCCAGACTGAATAGTGACAAGGGCATTATCCTTATCATGTTTTCCATCAAACAAAAGAACAAACTCAAGTTTTTCAAATTGTTTTTCCAGACTTTCTATTTTGATATCAATTTCGGCTTCAATCTCTGCATCTGGTTCGGTTTTCAATTCTTCACTTAAACTCGACAATCCCTCTACTTCATCTTTTAATGATTGCCACGTATCAATTTCTGATTTCAATTCTTCATGCCGTTTACTTATCGTGGTCGCATGTTCAGTATCATCCCAAAATCCTTCGGCCTGCATTTCCTGTTCCAGTTTTTTCAATTCTTCCTTTTGTCCATCGATATCCAAAAGCTCCCACGTGGACGTGATTTTTTTGAGTAATGCATGTAAGTGTTCTTTCATAGTAGAGGTATCCTATAGGAAAATGAGAGATATTTCAATATATCCATGCTATATCAAAAAGACGACTCACATGAGTCGTCTTTTCTTGTAACAAGAATTACTTCTTTCCTGCAACGATTTCTGCTTCGATATTCTTTGGCACTTCTTGATAGTGGGAGAATTCCATGGCATAGGCAGCACGTCCTTGTGTCATAGAACGAAGATTGTTCACATATCCAAACATTTCTGAGAGCGGTACTTTTGCACGGATAACTTTTGCATTTCCGCGGTCGGTCATTTCTTCGATAGTACCACGCTTGGAACTGATGTCTCCAATGACATCTCCCATGTGCTCTTCTGGTGTGGTGACTTCTACTTTCATGATAGGCTCCATGACCACAGGAGTAGCAGCTTTTGCTGCAGCTTTGAATGCCATGCTTCCTGCCAACTTGAAGGCGATTTCACTCGAGTCGACTTCGTGGTATGACCCATCGTACACCGTTGCTTTGATATCAAGCATTGGATAGCCGGCAACAACACCTTTTGACATTGTTTCTTTGATACCTTTTTGGATAGCAGGGATGTATTCCTTTGGAATAGCCCCACCCTTGATATCATCAACAAATTCAAATCCTTGTCCTTCCTCTTTTGGTTCAATACGAATCCAACAGTGACCGAATTGTCCACGTCCACCAGATTGTTTGACGTATTTTCCTTCGGCTTCTGCAGAAGTCTTGATTGCTTCTCGATACGCAACTTGAGGCGCACCGATATTTGCTTCGACACTAAATTCTCGTTTCATACGATCAACCAGAATGTCGAGATGCAACTCTCCCATACCTGAAATAATCGTTTGGAGCGTTTCCTCATCAGTATGAACCTTGAATGTAGGATCTTCTTCTGCAAGTTTTTGCAGTGCCATACCCATTTTTTCCTGATCTTGTTTTGTTTTTGGTTCGATGGCAATGTGAATCACTGGCTCTGGGAATGTAATTTTTTCAAGAACAAGTTCACGATTTTCTGCACAGAGCGTATCTCCGGTTGTTGTTTTTTTGAATCCAATACCAGCGGCGATATCTCCGGCAAATACTTCATCCACTTCTTGACGACTATTCGCATGAAGAATCACGATGCGACCAACACGTTCTCTTTCCCCACTTGTTGTATTCATGACATAACTTCCAGCTTTCAATGTACCAGAATAGACACGAAAGAATGTCAATTTCCCAACATAGGGATCTGTTGCCACTTTGAATGCCAGTGCAGCAAAAGGAGCACTGTCATCGGCTATTACTTCTGTTTTCTTTTCTTCATCATCTGGATCTGTCGCAATTGCAGGAGGGACATCGAGTGGAGATGGCAATGTATGCACTACTTCATTGAGTGCAAGCTGAACACCAATATTTGCAAGAGCAGACCCACACATGACAGGATACACATCATCAGCAAGAACAAGCGTTCGGAGACCAAGACGGATTTCCGGTACACTCAATGTTTCTCCACCAAGATATTTGTTCATGAGGTCATCATTTGCTTCTGCAACTTTTTCAACCATGGTACTACGATACGTAGCCACCTGTTCCTTCATATCCTCAGGAATAGGAATCTCTACCATGTTTTCTCCAAAATTTCCTTCAAACTGGTATGCCTTTTCTTCAACCAAGTCGACAATACCTCTGAACTCAGATTCTTGCCCAATAGGGAGCTGTATGGCAAATGCTTTGTCAGAGAGTCTTGTCTGAATAGACTTCAAACTCATATAAAAATCCGCACCTGTTTTATCCATTTTGTTGATAAAACAAACACGTGGGACATTATACTTGTCAGCTTGACGCCATACTGTTTCAGATTGAGGTTCCACCCCTTGAGAACCGTCAAAGACCGCAACCGCTCCATCGAGAACACGGAGAGAACGTTCTACCTCTACGGTAAAGTCAACGTGCCCTGGCGTATCGATGATATTGATACGGTGTGCTATTTTTTGGTCACCAATCGTAGGTGTCCAAAAACAGGTGGTAGCTGCACTCGTAATCGTAATACCACGTTCTTTTTCTTGTTCCATCCAGTCCATTTCTGCAGCTCCTTCGTGAACTTCACCAATTTTATGTGTTTTTCCAGTATAAAAGAGGACGCGCTCGGTAAACGTCGTTTTCCCAGCATCGATGTGCGCCATGATCCCGATATTCCGGGTTCGTTCGAGTGTATATTCTCTAGGCATAGATATAAAATACTTATAAAGCGTATGTGGCTCAGAAGGTTGCCTGACAGGCAGCACGATCTTCCAAACCAGAAAGGGTTATGATCTTCGGCGTGCAAAATGTGCGAAGGCTTTGTTTGCTTCAGCCATACGATGCACATCATCACGTTTCTTCATGGTGCCACCAGTTCCTTCGAGGATATCGAGAAACTCAGCAGCCAATTTTTCTGCCATAGGTCCTTTCCGTGACTTTGCAGCAGTAATAATCCAACGGAATGCAAGAGAATTTTGACGTTCTCCTACTACAGGCATTGGTACTTGGTAATTTGCTCCACCAACACGACGAGATCGAACCTCTACTTGTGGTTTAGCGGTATTAATAACTTGTTCAAAAATTTTAATAGGATCTTCATTCTTTTTTGCTTTTGCCAGTTCGAGGGCACTATATACAATTGCCTGAGCAACAGATTTTTTTCCTCGTTCCATCAAAAAATTGATGAATCTTCCAAGAAGATCACTGCCATACACTGGATCCGGCATGGCGACACGCTTTGGTGCTGCTTTTCCTCTAGACATATTTTAGAATGCTTATAATGCTTATGAAGCTGAGAAGGAGGGTCTTATACCTACCAAACCTTCTTTATGCTTTTGGTCTCTTTGCTCCATATTTAGAGCGACTTTGCTTTCGTCCGTCGACACCTTGGGTGTCATAGACACCACGAACGATATGATAGCGAACACCAGGAAGATCTTTGACACGTCCACCACGAATGAGGACGATACTGTGCTCCTGCAGATTATGCCCTTCTCCACCAATATATGCGATGATTTCTTGTCCATTGGACAATCGAACTTTCGCAACTTTACGAAGCGCAGAGTTTGGTTTCTTTGGGGTCATGGTATATACCTTCGTACATACACCACGTTTGAATGGCGCTCCTTTTTTGAGAGGAGTGTAATTACGATGCAGACTATCCCATGTGTACTGCATTGCCGGCGACTTCGATTTCGCCTTTAGTGACGTTCTCCCTTTGCGGAGAATCTGATTCATTGTTGGCATAGTAAAATGCTTACAAGGCTTATAATGCTTTTGAATAAAAAAAACGGCTTTGCTCAAGCCAGTTCTATATGAAAACTGCCTCGAGCGCTTCCTCTCTTTCCGAAGAAAGAGAGGAACTTCCCTCTCACTCGATTTGGAGTGTTCCCGGGTAGCGAAAGTCGGGATGAGGTACTGCACTCACAAGGAAACTTGTGTAGTGGGACGAATATACTATATATGAGGGAGGATGTCAAGAGGGTGTTCCCTTCGTAAAAAGCAACAAATATCTGATTGACTTCTCGTCCCCTGCAGACTAGACTAACATTATAGATTTTGAGATGTTTTTTCATCTATGGAAACAAACAATTTTTCAATCGTAGTGTGCACATACAATAGACTGGAGTATCTCAAAAAGTGCATTGCCGCTTTACGAGACATACAATTTTCTACATTTGAAATTATTATAGTGAATGATGGCTCAGTTGATGGCACCAAACAATTTTTGGATACACTAGAAGATGAAAAAATCACCGTCATTCATCATCAATCTAATCAGGGATTGAGTGCATCAAGAAACACTGGCATAGCACACACAACGTTTGATTTTATTGCCTTTACCGACGATGATTGCGAAGTAGACAAACAGTGGCTTACTGAACTATCAAAAGGATTTTCTCATTCCAATATAGGATTCGTCATTGGTCAAACGTTTTATATCAGTATACACTACAAAGGGTATTTTCCAGAACGTCTTGTTTCCAATCCAAATGCCAAGTGGCCAATGGGTTGTAATATTGCCTATCAAAAAAAAGTTTTTGAGACGTGTGGTGGTTTTGATACTTTTTTCTTTCGATACAACAATGAAGATTCGGAAATGGCAATCCGTGTGGTAAGTCACGGTTTTTTGTATACTCGGGCTTCTGATGCAATTGTCTATCACCAAGCAATGGACTGGACTCCAGCATCATTATTGAGATCTACCAGGAATGCTTCTGTCTGGCCGGTTTTGAAGAAAAAATATCCAAAACACTATCTATTTTTTGATCCCCCAGTCACATATACTTTGATTGTACATATCAAAGATTATGTATATGTGATGCTAGCGCCGCTATTGATCCCTTTGTTATTCATACGGTATGTCATGCATGGCAAAAGAGATGTAAAAATTTTTTTTATAAAATGGCCAATATATCTCCTCCTTCGAAGATACTATATTTACAAAGAAGCAATCAAACATAGGGTACTCATGTTTTAATGAACATAAAAAAACTTGAGCTATTGTAGCTCAAGTTTTTTGTTTACATGCACACTAAAACCTTGGTCCCCCGCCAACAAACAAATTCACGAAAAACTGGATAACGGGACTCAGGATAGAAGAAAAGGACATGATGAAAACAATAAGAATCAAAAAACCGTATTGCTGTAATACCTGTCGTACACGCATGGCATTGCTGGGTAAAAACGCAAAGAGAAGCTTTGATCCATCGAGCGGTGGAATAGGAACAAGATTGAACACACCGAGCAACACATTGGCATACACAATGATGTAGAAAAAACTAGTCATTGGTCCAGCAGGAACGAGTTGAAGCGTGATACCAAAGATAAATGCCAGAAAGAAGTTTGCTAAAGGTCCTGCGAAAGCAACTTTTACCGGTCCCCATTTTTGGTCCTTGAGATTGTATGGATTATATGGCACTGGTTTTGCATAAGCAAAAAGAAAGCCAGTCGGGATGAGGAGCAGTGGCAACAAAATTGACCCAATCGGATCGATGTGTTTGAGTGGGTTCAGGGTAAGACGTCCGGCATACTTTGCCGTAGGGTCCCCCAGCTGATTTGCCATCCACCCATGCGAATATTCGTGGATAATAGCAGAAAAGACGATAACGAAGATGAGAAACACAGTGTCCATAGTATCTATGTAAGAAATTTAAAAAATGTGCTAAAGCATCAGTGTGCCCTTGACAAAGATTGGTTTCTAGTGTACACTTCTTTCACATTCAAATCAACCCTAATACGACCTCTTCTATGGCACTTTCATGTGATATATGTGGCAAAGGTTCAAAAAAAGCCGCAAGCCGCAGCCACTCAAAAATAAAAACCATTCGTAGACAAAAGCCAAACCTCCAAAAGATGGATGGCAAAAAAGTCTGCACCCGTTGTATGCGTACGACTGCAAAACAAGCTGCAAAAGCAACAGAAACAGTCGTGACAGCATAATTTTCTCCAAACATAAAAGAATGCACATACACGTGCATTCTTTTTTTCTTTATTCTTCTTTTTAGATTATACTATAGGATATGTATCATTCATAACCTGTATCCTTATTATATGAGTATAAAATGGATCATATTAATCCTCTTTTGTGTAGGAGCGCTGTTTGTCTACACTCGTTTCAAAAAAACAAAATTGCTGAGTAACTTTCCTTTTGCAGAGGAAGAAAACAGTATTTTTGAAGAAAAACCATTATCTCTCTCACACAAGATATATCCTCTTGCTGGTCCAAAGAAAAATTTCAAATATCATGTTCTCATGCGACCCCTCGTCAAAGTTACAAACAAAAAAAGGATCATCTTCGCACAAACATACAAACATGACGCGATCGTCTATGGAGTGTTTTCTATGAATGCATTAACAGATTCAGAACAAACATCATGGAAAGATCTAGGGTACGCATTTGCAACCCTTTCTCCTGATGACATCACTGCAACAAGTGGGGGCAAAAAAGCGCAATATGAAATCACCTTCACGGCCCACATGCAAGAAAATATTGTTGCAGTAACAGGAGAAGGAGTATTTGTCATGCAAGTGTATACCAATGATATTGCTGGATACGAAAAAGCACTTGGCATAAAAATCCCAGTGTCATAACACATAGAATATAAAAAAGAGAATGCAATTGCAGTCTCTTTTTTTGTTCTTCATGGGATGTCATCTCGATCGACCGAAGGAAGTCGAGAGATCTCGTTGCCATAACGAAACCTCCTACGTTCGACTATACATTCCCACCAGTTCTGTTTGTGCGATGATATGTCCATCCATTGCTTGCTCAAGATCTGACTTGGTTGAACCTGAGGGGAGATCAAGCACCGTATCCAGCGCATACAGACGAAATGAATATCGATGCGGACCATCTGGCGGACAAGGTCCATGATATATTGTTTCTCCACCTGTACCAGCACCATGCGTCCCGACAGGCTCTTCTCCCTCTTGGATATGAACAGTTGTTGGATCAATATTCCACACAAGCCAATGATCCCATACTTTCCCTGCAGGCTTGATCGCATCAGGATCGTCCATAATCAGAGCCAAACTTTTGGTCTCATCTGGAACATGCGCAATACTCAGTGGTGGACTGGTGTGTGTGCCATCGCACGTATAGAGCGCGGGGATAATTCCTTCATGTTTAAACGCCGAGGACGTAAGTTGCATAGATGACGTGGTTACTTTGGCATACGGAGGAGCGAGAGGCACAGGTGTCTGTGTGACACATCCAGCGCCCAAGATCAGCATACCAAAAAGAATACACACATATTTCATAGAAAAAAGAGGTGGGGAACCTCTTGTATCATAGCAATTATTTGTTTCTGTGCAAGACCTTCGTATGTGCCCGAGGCGATCGCATGTGTTCTGCGTCTTTGATAATATCCTGACATTCTTGTCTACACGTATCATCCATTTTTTCCATACACTCATCACACCCGATGAATAACTTGTTGCAATGTTTATTGAGACAATTCCGATAGTCATCTGTATTCACGCCACAGAGTTCGCAATTGCCAAGAACGACAGCTGTGTCAGTCGTATTGATTGCAATCGCAATGCGATCATCAAACGTAAAACACTTTCCTTCAAAAAATCCTTCATTTCCATACTTCTCTGCATATTTTACAATACCACCTTCCAGGTGATACACATTTTTTTTATCAAAGCCGTACTTCACAAACAATGCAGTCGCCGGTTCACAACGAATCCCTCCGGTACAATACATGACAATTTTTTTGTCTTTGAACTGTTCGTAATACTCCATCGTGTTTTTGATCTCTCGAAAATATTTGACGGGAGGTTTCACTGCATTTTTAAAATGCCCTATTGCCCACTCATAATCATTTCGCATATCGATGATGACCATTTCTTCTCCAGCCTTGAGCCATTCATGAAATGTATCACGACCAACATACTGTCCCCTATTCTTCCAATCGATATCTTCGCGTGCTTCGGTCGTGACAATTTCATCTCGCACTTTGATAGATAATCTTGGGAATGGCATGATCTCGCTGTCATGCTGTTTGAAATCAATGTGCTTGAACGTATTATGAGCGTCCATGTATGCTCGATAGAGACAAACACTCTCTAGTGTTCCACCAATATTCCCATTGATACCATCTTTGCTGAGTAAGATACGCCCTTTGAGCTGGAGCGCTTTACATACCTCGAGATGTTTTTTCATTTCAGACTCAGGGTACTTTATGTGTTCAATCTTGTAATACAGTAACGTTTGATACATAGGACCAAAACTATACCGGATTAGTCACATATCTGTCAATGACCCAATGGATATCCAGTATCCTTTATTTAGGAAAGTCTCCTCCCATTTGGGACAGGTTGCTCAGGAACAGCCATAACCACAGCCCCATCTTCTCGATAAAATCCTGTCAACAAAAATTCAGACATATACGTCCCAATTTGTTTTGGTGGAAAATTCAACACACCAATAATTTGTTTTCCAACCAATTCTTCAGAAGAGTATACTGTTGTAATCTGCGCACTTGTTTTTTTCACACCAAATTCTCCAAAGTCAGCTGTAATTTTGTACGCTGGTTTCTTTGCTTCTGGAAATTCTTCAACAGAAAGAATTGTCCCTACTGCGAGTAAGACGTTTTCAAATTCCTTCCAGGTAATGGTGTTCATATGTTTACGTAGAGATAGTCAGACTAGGCGGGCTCGAACCGCCGACCTCAGGACCCCCAGCCCCGCGCGCTACCAACTGCGCTATAGTCTGTTTATAGCAGAGGAAAGTATATCCAAATCAAAAGAAAACACAAGCTTCGCAAAAAAGACAAAACCCGACCGGAGTCGGGTTTGTGTCTTCATGACCCTTGTATTGGGCAGCGCTATCATCATCCCTATGTATCAAGTGGACAACCGCAGGACAATGTCTCTGAACGGATCAGCAGACATCACCGATATAGGTAATCCTAGGGAGATGTATAGAATGAGATAATGCTGCCCGAAGGATCACTCTTAGTATAACGCGTGAGTATCTCTTGTCAAGAAAGATCTCTTCAAAGATGCTAAAAGTTACAAAAGTATTTTTCTCCTTCACTATTCACTTTCAAAAAATGAATACTGAAGGAGGCAACGCAGGACACGAACGTTGCGCGCGCTTCTCCCGAGGGGAAAAACACGCGCAACGCTGCACCAGCAGATGAGAGGCTACGACGGCCAGGTCGGCTGACGCCGACGTCGAGTATCCACACTGCGGAGTCGGGACTCCTCCAACACCGGCTTCTTATCGAAGCGGTGCAACTCATACTCGGCCTGGGTGACGTACCCACCGAGGAACCCGGCCTCCTTATCGGAGGAAGTCTTCTCGTTCGCGGTGGCGGGGGCGGTGGTCATCGGTGCGCTCCTCGGCAGTGCTACTCACAAATGATTCTCCTACTTGAAGATTCTAGTGAGCGGCTCATGTCTAAAGATTTTTTTATCTACAGACATAAACCACCCACGTTTTTGTGATATCCTGCCAACTGACGCAAGCGTCCTGCGTTGCTAATTATTCATTGCATATCATATTCCTATGACATACAACAGTTTTTCAAAGAACAATCTTGAGAACATGCAATGTTTCTCAGAGTAACATTGTTTTTCCAAACAATATTGATCCCAGAAACATTTTTTTTTAAACGAAAACACCCCGCTCTATCCGAGTCGGGGTGTTGTATGTGTATGCTTGTGATCTATCCTTTACAGTCGCAATTTTCACATTCGCATCCATCTGCATACAACACCCCTATCGGTGTAATGAAGTTGAGATTGAGCCATGTAAAGCGGCCAAACACAACATCCACCACGAGGAGGAGGTGCTTTTGAATCATTTGGATTGCGGAGAAATAGTTGTTCATACTTATATAAGCTTACGATGAAGAACGAAATGGGTCAAGGTTAGTTATCCACAGATATTGAGGTTTCTTATGTTGCTGAGGTTTGTTAGGTTGTTAAGGTTCCTTACTACAATGATTTGATAAGTCGAGAAAGTAAGTAGCCGACTTCCCTTCTTTTCTCATCAATGTATATGTGTTGCTCTTTCGATATGTATTCAAGCTCTAGCGCAAGATCTATATAACATTCACATTCATTAAGTAAACCGCTTGAAATATACAAAAACTTCAAAAAGTCCTTTTTTGTTGGCTTTGCCTGACCTTCTGCAATGTTCGCAATAACAGAAACAGCCGCTCCTGTAAACTGAGATATCAAACCATATCTTTCTTCAGATGGAAAATGTTTTACCAATCTATACACCAAGCTCACAAATTGAAACGCACGCTGATAGACAAGGAGATCTTTATATGAACTCATAAAAAGTAAAAAAACGTACGGTATAGTATACCGTACGTTTTCTATTCCTCAAAAACGTTACCAACCTTACAAACCTCAACAACCTTAACCACGTTCCTCATCAATATACACATGCATATAATCCGTCTTGTCGTATTCAAACAAATCTTCGTCTTTGAAAAATCTCGCGACTTCTGACTTTGCAGTCTCTACTGAATCAGATGCATGGATCACATTGCAGGCAACACTCATTGCGAAGTCTCCGCGGATAGAACCAGCTTCTGCTTCACGAGCTTTTGTGATACCCGTAATTTTTCGAACGGTATTTGCTGCATCGAGTCCTTCCCAGCATTGTACGATCGCTGGTGCACTCATCATGAATTCTTCTACGCCTGGATAAAAAGGCTTGTCTGCAATATGTGCATAGTGTTCTCGAAGGATATCTTGTTCAAGACGTACCATACGAGTCCCTACGAGCTTCAGACCTTTTTGTTCAAATCGTGACGTAATCTGCCCAAACAATCCACGTTGGATTGCGTCTGGCTTTATGATCACGAGTGTTTTTTCTTTTACGCCTTCAAATGTCATACTATTTTTTTTTTAATTTTAGCGAGAGTATAACCGACCCATTCAGCTGTGTCAAGGTTGACGAATAAATCTCTGTGTGTTTAAATCAGCCAAATGGTCGTAATGGGTACGACCTAAGTGAGGGAGGCTACATGCCCAGAATGACTGCCGATGAAGGTGCGGCCTGGCTCGAGCAGAAGCTGCGCGAGATCGACCAGGCCGGTCAGCCCACCAGGAAGAGCTGGAAAGGGGATCCAGCCAACCGGCGGCACACGAAGCGCCGCCACGCTGTCAAGCAGCACAACAGGCTCACCCGGCCCGACCCCGAGCCGATGCCGGCGCAGTCCGAGGTGACGTTCAAGAAGACGCCCGCCATCATCCACCATGTCCCTGCACCGGCACGTGCAGAACCGCACGTCTGGGACTGCCCCAACGGGCATCGCAACAACTACGCATACGAGCTCAAGTGCTACGGGTGCGACACCAAGGCGCCGTGGCTCCGCTGACACGCCGTCGCGTTCCATGAACGCGACGTGAACTACGACTCGGGATCGGTGGAGGGCCGCTCCTTCACAGCTCCCTGCTCCGATCTCCAGAGATATTCTTTTGAAAAGGATGTATCTGGAGAGCAGGAGAGCTATACTAAAAATACACGCAATATATGCGTGTATTTTTTTATGTTATTACTTATTACAATTCATCAATACTTTTCAAAATGCCTCTTCTTTTGGGTTTGTACTCCTCTTCTTCCGACACATACACCACATCATCGACATCGTCACTTGGATCATCAAAGATATTGGCTTCTTCACGGAAGCCTTCGTGATGCACAAGATCCCTCCCAATTTCCTCGAGAAACATACTGGGCCCAGAGAGGGAGCTGGTAAAACTGGCGAGGAGCGGATATGTCATGTACAAATATTTTTTTGCCCGGGTGACTGCCACATAAAACAGACGGCGTTCTTCTTCGAGTCCATTGGTCTCTCGGAGTGACCGTTCGTGTGGGAACTTCCCAGCTGCGAGGCCAATAATAAAGACTGCTTCCCATTCCAACCCTTTTGCCTGGTGGATAGTAGAGAGAACCACTTTTTCTTCGTCTTCATTTCCACCTTTTGCCGTGGTCGCCTGATAACTTTCTTGCATACTCGCTTCTGCAAGAAATGTAGAGAGATCAATCGCGCGCTCACCAAACACCGCAAGCTGTTCTATATCTTGCAATCCTTCACGATAATCGGGATGTTCATTTTCGAGATACTCAGCATATTTTGATGTGGCGACGGCTCGAATCAGTCCAGACACCGTTTGGTCTGAATCCAAGAGATCTTGCCAGACAGCAAGAAAATCCATCCATCCAACTTGTGCACGTGCTGGCAAAGAAGAACCAATGTGTGAAAGATTTTTTTCCCCCTTTTCTGACTGTCGAATAGCCCGTATTATTTTCTCCACAGTCACAGGACCAAGTCCGACTTGCATATTGAGTACGCGTGACCAAGCAACTACATCATCTTTGTTTGCAACAATTCTGAGATATGCCAACACATTTTTGATATGAGCCCGCTCAAAAAATCTGACACCTCCACGATAATCATACGGAATATCTCGTTTCATGAGTTCCATTTCAAGTGCTTGGGAATGAAATGCTGCACGAAATAATACAGCAATATAATCGAGTGGTACGCCTTCATCTCGAAATTGGAGAATCTGCCCAGCAATAAATTCTGCTTCTTCCCTATCGTCTGCAAAGGCATGTACCTCCGGACGCATGAACGCTTCTTTCAAACTTCGTAATGTTTTTTGATGTTGACGTGTATTGTTTGCGATGACATCATTTGCAACATCGAGAATGTTTGGTGTGGAACGATAATTTGTTTCCAGACGAAACATACGTGCGCCAGGATATTGCACATCAAAATCAAGAATGTTTTGGATATCTGCTGCACGAAATGAATAAATACTTTGTGCATCATCACCAACCACGAGCACGTTGTGATGCACCGCAGCAAATTGATTGATAATCGACGCTTGGATTTTATTCGTGTCCTGATATTCGTCAACAAGAATGTAGAGAAATTGATTTGCAAATTTTTGTTTGACTGCAGGTTCTTTCAAAAGCAACAGATACAAATTCACGAGTAAATCATCAAAGTCCATCGCATTGGCATCGAGCTTTCGCTTCCGATACTCTTCTGCAATGCGAGTAATCACGTCTGCAATATCGAGCCAATTTGGATGCTTGAGATCGAGTACATCGGCAATCGTCGTCTCTGCATTTCTCGCATACGAAATAATTGATTGCAATACTTTTGGCGACGGGAATCGGCGTTCATTGCGATTGATCCCTTCCATTTTCAAACACAGTTTGAGGATATCAAGACTATCCGCAGAATCGAGAATTGTAAAATTGGATTGATACCCCAGGAGTGGGGCATATTTTTTTAATATTCTATAAGAAATATGATGGAATGTTCCTGCCCATGGCAATTTCATGCCTGTTCCACTTGCTACTGCGACTCGCTCCATCATTTCTTTGGACGCTTTATTGGTAAATGTCACTAATAACATGCGTTCGGGATCGATACCTTGTTCCAATAAATACGCAACACGATACGTAATCGTGCGCGTTTTGCCACTGCCCGCTCCAGCGAGGACGAGACAAGGCCCATCACCGTGGAGCACGACTTGTTGTTGTTCTTCGTTTAATTCTTCTATATTCATAGTGCGTTCATGATACCCGAGTTTGTGAGGGATTACAACGGAAGAGTTTCTATTACTGTGTAGTAAGATTACACTCCGCTTCGTTTCGTTAAAACTATTTTTTGCTAGCGCAAAAAAAGATTAGAAGATTATGTTACATGCTAAAAAGGGCATACCTATGTGCATGTCCTTCTTTTTTTGAAGTAATCTTCAATCTTATTTCATCGCAGATGAAATATAATCTTAGTTGAGCGTAGCGAGACGTAATCTTGCTGCACGGTATTACGAGCTTCCACAACATAACCAATAGCTCCTACCGCACCAACCGTTCAGCCACCAACACAACAGCCTCCCCATGTTCTACATCTCCCGCATTCCAATCATGAATACTACTCATGAGATTATCGTATGTGTAAAAAAATTCTTTTCCATTTCTCGTTCCAGGATCATTGGTAATGAATCCATCTTGATTGTACCCGCGAATAATCAACGCATGATATTCTGGCCCCCCTTCACGAAAATTTGGATTGTCGAGTGACTTTCCGTACGCGACAACCAATACAGGATTCCCGGCAGAAAGCGTTTGTTTGATTCCTTCTATGGACGGTTCTTTTTGTATATGAAATGAAAATGAATTTCCCATGTACCATTCAGCAACTTCTTGTACATGTGCAAGAGAAATACTATTCCCCCAATTTCTTTCTGTTTCCCAGTCCACCATTTTTAGTAACTCGTCTTTTGCAAACAGTGGGCTCAGATTGTATCCCTTATAATATGCATCGAGCATGAGAATAGCGGCTTCTTCACAGGCATCCTGCCACGGCTGATCCCAATTTGATTCTGGTGCTTGAGATGTAAAGGGAACGTCCAAATTCAACAATGCGGGAGGTATTGTGATCTCTATAAAACTATCTCCATTATTTTCTTCTGTCGTTGTTGCATGAGTAGAACTTGCCGATTGGATATCATTCTGTTCTGCTGTTGTTGTATTGACTTGAACAGTATCTCCAATTTCTGATTTCAAATTTCCAGTTTCGCTCACTATAGATCTATATCCGTTGATTTCTGTATTATCCTCTCGAAACGTGGGATACCACAAATATACTATCCCAAGCATGAGGCAAAGATTGAAAAAAACGAGAAATAGATTGATACGAGAAAAAGCATTTTTCATATACTCTATCATACACGAGACTTGATTTTTTAGGAAAAAACGTATAGTGTATAGGCTTCTAAATATATGAATTTTTTTGAAATAACATCACAATCAAGCGAAACAAACGCACGCACTGGCGTCATGCATACGGATCATGGTGATATTGAGACACCATGCTTTATGCCAGTCGGCACACAGGCAACCGTGAAAACACTTGATTCGCAAGATCTAAAAGCACTCGACCCAGAAGTTATTTTGGCAAACACATATCACCTCCATCTCAGACCAGGCGAAGATCTTATTGCTGACTTTGGAGGATTGCATACCTTCATGAATTGGAAAAGACCGATTTTGACTGACTCTGGTGGATTTCAAGTATTCTCACTTGCAAAGGGAAAAGATACAGAAACAGCAAACGAACATACCAAACTCGTCACCATCGACGACGATGGTGTAACATTTCGTTCTCATATCGATGGGAGTGAACATCGGTTTACCGCAGAAGTTGCCATCGACATCCAACACAAACTTGGCGCCGATATCATCATGGCATGGGATGAATGTACGCCGGATGACGCGGATGAAACATACGCACGACAGGCACTCGACAGAACGCATGCGTGGGCAGAGAGATCTTTGATACACCACAAGCAGGCAAAAGGGCAAAAGGGTAATTTGACAAAAACAGATCCAAATTCCCCAATTGCCCAATTACCAAATTACCGTCAGTTTCTTTTTGGTATTGTCCAAGGTGCACAGCACAAAGATCTTCGTGAAGAATCAGCACGCGTTATTTCTGCAATGGATTTTGACGGCATTGCCATTGGTGGTGAATCGATTGGCTACAATATGGAAGCGACAAAAGAAATTTTGTCGTGGGTCATGCCACTGATCCCAGAAAATAAACCGCATTACACCATGGGTGTCGGCTACTCGCCTACCGACTTTTTTGATGTCGTTGAACATGGCATCGATATGTTCGACTGTGTCGCGCCAACACGCATTGCGAGGAATGGTGCGCTCTACGTTTCTCCAGAAGTAAAGGAACACGATAAAAAATATACGATCACGATAACACGTGCAGACTATCGAGAAGACAAAAATCCCATCGATCCAAACTGCACCTGTCATACATGCAAAAACTATTCACGCGCATACATCCACCATCTCTTCCGCGCAGGAGAAATGCTCGGCTCTCGTCTCGCCACGATTCACAATGTACACTTTCTTCTCGAATTGATGCGACAGATGAGAGCAGCGATAAGAGAAGATAGATTTTTGGAGATGAAAAAAAAGTGGATTTCTTAGATACCTTACAAACGTTACCCCATGTCCTCCTCACAAAAACATTCCTACCTCGATTTCATCACGACCACTTTTGCCGTGGTGCTTTTGCTCTCAAATATTGCCAGCACAAAGATTGCTGCCATAGGCTCGATGAGTTTTGATGCTGGACTTATTCTTTTTCCTCTTGCCTACATTTTTGGAGACATACTGACAGAAGTCTACGGCTATGCGCAGGCGCGCCGTGTCATCTGGATTGGATTTGGGATGAATCTCCTCATGGTACTCACATTTTGGCTTGTCGGCCTCCTCCCTGCAGATCCGACATGGGGAATCCAAGATTCGTATATGAATATTCTCGGCGTTGTACCACGCATTGTCTTTGCAAGTCTCATGGCATACCTTGTTGGAGAATTTTCCAATAGCTATATCCTCGCAAAACTCAAAGTAAAAACGCATGGCAAAAAGTTTTGGTTTCGTGCGATAGGCTCTACTATTATTGGAGAAGGACTTGATACGACGATCTTCACACTTGTCGCTTTTGCTGGCATTCTGCCTGGATCACTTCTCATCACTATCGGACTCACAAATTATGTTGTCAAAGTATTGGTAGAAATTATTTTTCTTCCAGTGACTTATCGAATTGTACATTTCTTAAAGAAAAAAGAACGTATCGACTACTACGACAAACATACAAATTTTTCTCCAATACCAAGATAACAAATCTTCGTCTTTATAAAGAAAAAATGCAAACCATTGCATTTTTTTGTTGTTTGTAGCACCATGTCGACAGGAGGAACTCACGAAAGACAAGAACGAAAAAACTCGACTGAACAAGAAGGAGAAACATGAGGCAAAGGCGTCGTCGTAGAACGATGGGGATGGTGATCATCACCCCCTACATCCGTGACGAGGACACAGAAGAGCCCAGTGATACCACAGAGGAACGTGGCTACCCTGAGGCTTTTGATGACCTCCGCCTGAGGACAAGGTCGCCCCTCGTCCTCCTCCGTCAAACCAAGCGTCACCGGCGCAAGCGACGGTAAGGCTACCACCACTCGCCCCCCCCCGAGGCGCGCTGTGACTCTCAATTCAATATAAAAAAGACATCATACAGGTGATGTCTTTTTCTTTGAACCAAGAAACCAAAGCTGTACACTTCTATACAATAATCATTGCATCACCAAAACTAAAAAATCTATATTTCTCTTTCACTGCTTCTTCATAACAAGATAACATGAACTCACGATCCCCCGCAAATGCACTCACAAGCATAAGCAAAGTAGATTTTGGTAAATGAAAATTTGTAATCAAAACATCAACAATTTGGAAAGCGAAGCCTGGCAAAATAAACATATTAATATCTCCCTCATATGCATTCACACGTCCCCCACCACCAAACTGTGCCACACCTTCCAGTGTCCTCACACTTGTCGTCCCTACAGCGACAATTCGTCTTCCTTCATGTTTTGCTGTATTTATTTTTTTTGCATTCTCTTCTGTAATCTCTACCCACTCGCCATGCATAGTGTGATCTTCCACATCTTCTGACTTCACAGGAAGAAATGTTCCAAGGCCAACATGCAACGTCACTTCTGCAAACTCTACACCTTTTTTCTTGAGTACATCAATAATTCTGGGAGTAAAATGAAACCCAGCGGTGGGTGCAGCGACAGAACCTTCTTCTTTTGCATACACCGTTTGGTATGATTCAAATTGTGCAGGCTCATCTTTTACGTATGGCGGGACAGGAATATGTCCATACTGATTTGCTTTCCGTCGAACAGTCGCCGCATTAAATGGAAACTGAACAAGAATCGTGCCGTTTTCTTCTTTCAACATCACATTGCAAAAAAAATCTTCTGCGAATGCGATGGTCATACCAGGCAACACATGTCTCCCTGGTTTTGCGAGCACTTTCCATACACCTACATTTTCCATTGGTCGCACAAGAAAAATTTCAACATCTTTTTCATGATCAATGAGATCTCTACCAGTACCTGAATGTAATTTCCCAAAAAGTCGTGCTTTAAACACTTTTGAATTATTCCACACTAAGACATCGCCCTTTTTGAAATACGATTCAATGTCCGTAAATTCAGTATGTGCAATTGTGTGCGTGTGTTTATCCACGACCATAAGCCGTGAACTGTCACGTGGTTCAACAGGATTTTGAGCAATAAGCTCTTTTGGAAGAATATAGTCAAAATCTGTTGTTTTCATGTAATTGATAGTTGGTTTACTTCTTTATGTTCATGTGCATGGGAGAAAAGATCTACAACGATCTTTCCAAGAATCAAAATAATGAGTGCATAGATAGGTGTACCCAACGCCTCTGCAAATATACCTCCAAAGAGTACCGCCATGTGCATAATGACAATTCTCTTATATGGTTGCAATATCAACTGCTGTGGCGAATAGAGCAAATATTCTTTCTTGCCAATATAATTCATAAAGAAAGAAAACAAATGGCTTATAAATAATGTAGAGAGAGAAAACAATATTCCTTTCATATCAATATGTTGGAGCGGTGTGCCAACGTCTCCAAACAGTGCAATTAAGAAAAAGGCATGTCCCATCATAAATCCTCCAAAATGCACCGGGAAAAAGACACTCAAAAAAAATTTAGTTGTTTTCCCCGGTTTTAAACCGTTATATTTTTCAGGATTACTTTCTTTCAGTTTTTGTATCGTTTGCACCTCTTGATCATCAATTTTTTTTGACAACAAAATTTTCCAAAACGTAAAAAACCCAACAATCGCGGTTTCCGCCCAAAAAATAAGTAGAATTTCTGTCAAACTCCATGAAAAAAAGAGTACTCCAATCAACGGAAGCAAATTTGCTCCGATAAGGGTATATGTCGATGGTGTATTTTTTATATGCATACTTACGCACCAGTATACGCATTTTTTACCGCTTTTGCTACAGCATCTGCAATCCCTATTTCAAAAGGACCTGGAATAATATACTCAGCAGTAGGCTCTGTGACAGCATCTGCCAATGCACGTGCTGCCGCAAGTTTCATATCATTTGTAACATTTGGAATACGCGCATCAAGAAGTCCACGAAATACACCAGGAAAGGCGAGGACATTGTTGATCTGATTGAGAAAATCACTTCTACCGGTTGCGACCACCGCTGCTCCTGCTTCTTTTGCGATATCTGGCATAATTTCAGGATCTGGATTTGCCATCGCAAAAATAATTGCATCTGTCGCCATGGACTGTACCATGTCTGGCGTCACAAGATTTGGTTTACTCACACCCACAAATACATCAGCACCACAAAGCGCATCTGCTAAAGTTCCTGTTCTTTTTTCTCTATTTGTTTGTGTTGCAAGAACAACTTTTACGTCATTCAAATCTTCGCGCCCTTCGTAGATCAATCCTTTTGAATCGACCAGAAAGACATCTTTGACTCCTGCAAGAAGAAGTAATTTTGTAATAGCGACACCCGCTGCACCTACACCACTCATCGTCACGGTGATATCTTCAATTTTTTTGTTCACCACTTTCAGTGCATTGTAGAGTCCTGCGAGGACAACAATCGCCGTGCCATGCTGATCATCATGAAAGACGGGAATGTTGAGTTCTTTCTGCAGACGTTCTTCTATTTCAAAACACCGTGGAGCAGAAATATCCTCGAGATTGATACCACCAAACATTGGCGCAATGCGTTTGACTGTTTCAATAATTTCTTCTGTATCCTGCGTATCGAGCGCGATAGGAAAGGCATCAACATCGGCAAATTGCTTGAAGAGAAGTGCTTTTCCTTCCATCACAGGCAGACTTGCCTCTGGACCAATATTACCCAGTCCAAGAACAGCACTCCCATCAGTGACCACAGCGACCATATTATTCTTTCTTGTCAGTTCATACACTTGTGATGGATCTTCGACAATTGCGAGACATGCTTTTGCTACGCCGGGTGTATACGCCAAAGAGAGATCTTCTTTTGTTTCAATAGAAACACGCGAGATCACTTCGATTTTTCCTTTTAGATTTTTATGAAATTCGATTGGGTCCATATATTATTGTCGTAAATAATTGTAGACATTGGTATTGTGTTCATCGAGTGTTCTGGCATATTTCACTTCTCCCGTATCGAGTGTGGTAAGAAAATACCAATACTCATTCTTCTCTGGATATATTGCGGCCATGATCGCATCAAGCGATGGATTGCTAATAGGTCCTGGTGGCAAGCCTGGATATTTGTAGGTATTCCAGAGGGAATCAACATTTCGTGCATTCTTTGTAGTAAAGACGGTATCGCCTTCTGTATTGTTCACATAGTGAACAGTTGAATCTGCTTGAAGGGCCATACCTATATTATTTCTTCTCCAAAAAAGATCTGACACCAACCGATGATCTTCTGGTGTTCTCACTTCTCGTTCCAAAATACTCGCCATAGTAAGAATCTCGTGAACGGTTTTCCCTTGCGCGTTGATGTCTGCTAGCATCTGGTCGGTAAATTGATCAGCTCGCCCTTGCACAAGTTTCCCGACAATATCATCGACACTCGCACTTTCAAAAATACGATAGGTGTCTGGACGAAGATACCCTTCGAGATTTGCATCCTCTGGTTTTGAATCAAACTCTGAGACGTGACTCATGTCGTATGTACTTGCTTCTTCATTGAGTGGTTTCCCCACTGCGGTATAAAAATCTTCGGCTGAGGCAATACCTTCTTTTTCAAGATACTCAGCAATTTGCCGTATATCCCACCCAGGTAATACCCTCATTTCTCGTTCTTTTCTCCCCTGAGGATTCGTCAATTCCATAGCGACATGCGCAATGGAATGAGGTGGAACAAACGTAATATCACCATGTTGGATTTTTGTATCCATGTTTTTCCATACAAGATATCGGACAAGAATGTTACTCGATGAAACAATACCCTGTTCTTCCAGAAGAACTGCAATTTCTCGCACAGACAAACCAGATGGTATGGCTATTACTTTTGTATCCGTTTCAATACCACTCGCGGTGTATATATTCCGATAGAAAAGAAACCCTCCCAAAAGGAGGAGGGTAACAACACCAATAAGGAATTTCTTTTTCATGTTGAACATTTATAAATGATCTTCGAGACCATTATCTTCGAGAGTTTTTAACAAAGACTTTATATCCGGCACTGAATCTTTATGACACACAAGAAGTGCGTCTTTGGTATTAACCACAACAATACCATCAAGTCCTACAGTTGCAACAAGTTTATCTTCTTCATTATGTACAAAACTATCCGTTGTATGTTCGACTACCACCTTCCCTTTTATATAATTATATTCTTGTTTTTCTACCAATGCTTCTTTGAGCGCGTACAGTGTCCCTGGATCACTCCAGCCAAGATCAACTTTGAGAACGGTTGCTTGTGATGGCTCAATTTTTTCAATGATTGCTTCATCAAACGAGAGCGCATCCAACTCATGATACTGTTCTTTTAACTTTTCCTCATCAAGAACCATCTCAGCCAAAGCTGTACTCATTTGCGGTTGATAGGTACGATACAACTCTAAGACAAAATCGATATCAAACACAAAATATCCTGGATTCCAAAGCCATTCACCACTTGCAAAAATTTCGTCACATCGCTTCTTTTCTGGTCGGTAATGCCAACCAAGAAATTTATGTTCACCTGGAAATGTTTCGTCGCCAACATGAATCCACCCAAGATTTTGATTGGTAAATCGAGGCTGTTCTGCAAGAAAAACAAACTGATTTGGATTTTTTTCAATAATAGTCTCAGCATGTTGGAGTGCTTTGACAAAATTATCTGGACGTTTCATAAAATGATCCGCCCAAAGCATGGCAATAGGTCCCTTCACACCCTGTTGTTTCAATCGCATCAGTGCCAAACCAACGGCGGCGGCGAGATCACGTTTTGCTGGCTCAAACAATATATGTCCTTCTGGCAAATCTGGAATTTGAGACTCGACCAGGTCTTTATATGCTTCATTGGTAGCAATGAACGCATGTTCCAACCCAAGAGGTCGAATACGTTCCACTGCCATTTGAAGTGTAGACTGATCGCCTTGGAGCAGTTCAAATTGTTTAGGTGATTTTTTTCGAGACAAGGGCCATAGTCTGGTCCCTGATCCTCCTGCAAAAATAAGAATATTCATAGTAGCACTATTGTACGAGAGGAAAAGAAAATGGTCAACCCATGAATAACATCTGCTGAATCACAAGAGCCATGGTACTGCCAACCACGATACCAGCAATAATATCTCTCGGATAATGCACACCTACCCAGACACGACTGACAGCAACAAGCACCGCACATACCATAACGATACTCCGTATAGGTCCAGTGAGCGTCAGCAAAGCACCATAGGCCAACAGAGTGGCCCCAAGAGCATGATCAGATGGAAATGATTTCCATGTTCCCCAGGTATGAATCAATACATGTATATTTTGAAACTGACGAATTGGTCGTGGGTGTGGAAACAACCAAGCGATAAGATAACTGACAGAAAATGAACAAAGCGCAATAACAAAAAATACTGTACACCACACAATAAAAAAACCAGCAGACCACCAGCTATACACCAAAAAAAGAAGTAGTATCCAAATCAAATACTGAGAAGACCACATCATAATGCGGTCAACCAATGGCCACTTGCCAATTAAAGCGTTTATTTTCAAAAATAAGTTGCTTGTCCAAGGTGCATTCATAGTATTTTTTTCATATGACGTCATCTCGAGCGAAATTCCTACGAAGCGAGGAACGGAGTGGGGAGATCTCGCTATTCGCGATGCTGTCACGAGATTCCTCGACTTCGCTCGGAATGACGTACTCTATTAGAATACTTTTTTCGCAAGCTGAAATAATTTGTATTGAAATGGTTTGAGTGGAATCTCAAATGCGTCTGGATACGATATTGGTGTTCCCCCAAATCCTGCTTTATAGCGTGTCACATTGTTCAGTTTGTCTGTTTCACCCCATGCATACGTGTGAAATTGCTTTCCGCCTTCTTTTGGCGCCGCGACTCCCCAAAAATCATACTCAGTTTTCCCAAACTTTTTTGCAATTTGAATCGAACGCCATTGCAAGAGATATGGCGCCATCACATTGCGATGTTCATTTGACGAAGCTCCGTGCAAATACGTACACACTCCCTCATTCCCAATATATATTTGTGATGCAATGGGTTTCCCCTCATACCACGCGGTGAGTTGATGCGTACTGTTCATCTCTAGCATCTTTGTATAATATGTTTTGTCGTGACTTTTGAAATTATCTCGGTCTGTTGTTTCGGTATTCAATGTCCAGAATACATCCACATCTTTTCCTTCTCTAATCTCTACGCCTTTTTTTTCTGCAAGACGAATATTGTATCGTGTCTTGCTATGCATGTTCGTGAGCAGTTTTTCTTCACTTTGAGTAAGATCCAGGACGAGCGTGTGTTGCGGTTGACGACAACGCATTTTCATTGCAGAATGTTGAATGTTGAATGCTGAATTTTCTGGCTCTATGCGAACAAACAAAAATCCACGTGTTTTCATTTCTTGAACAATATTCTGAAATCCGAAATCTGAAATCTGCATTCTGGGGACATATAAAAATTTTTGACCAAACGGCAATCTCTGAACAAATCCTTGTATATAGGTGTTATCAACCCGTAATCTAACTGGTTCATGCCCCACCGCACGCTGAAACTCACCCCATTCCCAAGATTGGAGGAATTCGTTCGTTTTTGGCTTCCAGTCAGCCTGTTTGGTAATTTCTTGTATAATCATGCTACTATTGTACCTGAAAAGAGCAAAAAACAACAAAAACGGCTATACACTTGATCTTTTTCCTTTGCTATGCTATAGTCTTTTGGCTTTATCCATGCAATATTTTTGATTTTTTGCTATACTATATTTTATATGGCACATCCAAAAACAAAGACATCGAAGCCACGTCAACGTGCACGACGCTCTCACCACGCTCTCAAGCCAATGAAAGTCCTCGTGGACCAAGATGGCAATCCACATCTTCCTCATCATGCAAGCCCTGTCTCTGGGAAGTATAAAGGGAAGCAAGCGGTTGATGTCGAAAAACGAACGACACGTCGCATAAGACGCGTCAAAAAAGCCAGCTAACCTGTTTCTCACATGTCACACCGACATCTCGCACGATCTATCGTCATGCAAGTCCTGTATCAATGGGACTTCAAGGGAAAACCTACTGCAGGGATTCCCGCAATCGTCGATCAGCAGATCGAGGAATTTGGTGTCGGCCTTGAAAAAGAAATTGAGTTTGTCAAGAACACCGTTGATGGTGTTCTTGTGCATTTAGATGATATAGACAAAAAAATAGAAGCACACGCTCCAAAATGGTCACTCGAACAAATGGCTATTGTCGATCGCAATATTTTGAGAATTGGTGTGTATGAACTTTATTTCAACACGGATATTCCTGCAAAAGTAGCTATCAATGAAGCTATCGAAATCGCGAAGTCATACGGGGGTCAATCTTCTGGGAAATTTGTGAATGGCATCCTTGGCGCGATGTACAAGGAAGTAGAAGAAGAACAACATAAACAATAAATAAAAACATTATTCACCCTTTCGTTTCACACTATCTCTTCTATGCATAAGAGCTGATGTGAGTCGGAACGGATAGTTTCAACACTATGCCTATTCCACAGTATGAAGAACACAACTTCAAAAAACTCGAAGACTCTCTCGGCATTGTCTTCAACAATAAAGACATGCTCGTCCAAGCACTCGTGCACCGGTCATTTTTGAATGAAAACAGAGACTTCCCTCTTGCACACAATGAACGTCTCGAATTTCTTGGTGATGCCGTCCTTGAACTTATCGTGACTGAATTTTTGTTTGCAAACTATCTCAATCCAGAAGGAGAACTTACGAACTGGCGCGCCGCGCTCGTGAATGGAAAAAATTGTGCGCTTGTCGGCAATGAGATTGGTATAGAGCCATACCTCTTTCTCAGTCGCGGTGAATCACAAGATGCAAACAGCAAAGCGCGTGAATATATTCTCGCCAATGCAGTCGAAGCATTGATCGGAGCTATTTATCTGGATCAAGGCTGGGAGATAGCAAAACAATTTGTATTGCGATGGATCGTGAGCAAACTTGGAGAAGTACTTGATCTCGGACTCTGGATGGATCCAAAATCACGATTCCAAGAATCTGCACAAGATATCGTCGGTGTCACACCAACGTATAAAGTTATGCGAGAAGAAGGACCAGATCATGCGAAACAATTTGTGGTTGGAGTGTATCTTGAAAAAGAAAAAATTGCAGAAGGTGAAGGAGGAAGTAAACAAGAAGCGCAAGTTGCTGCAGCAGAAGCAGCCCTCGCAAAGAAAAAATGGAAAGGGCCAAAGACTGAAATTATAGAGAGAAAAAAAGATGACCCGATTGGGTAACAGTATATACATATAACAAAAAAACATCAGCACGTGCTGATGTTTTTTTTCATAATTTGTAAAATTGTGCTCCCGGAGGGAATCGAACCCCCAACCGCGGTTCCGAAGACCGCTGTTATATCCATTTAACTACAGGAGCTAAGATATCATTTTCTCCCCACGAAGGGGGAGAAAATGATTTGTGTGCGCCCAGAGGGATTCGAACCCCCGACCGTTTGGTTAAGAGCCAACTGCTCTACCAACTGAGCTATGAGCGCATATTTGTTGGTAAATACAAAACGCATAATATCAGGATACCTGCGTTCTGTCAACGTCTTTTTTCCCTATTTTCTATAGTCCAACTTCATCGCCAATGAGAAGCAATTGCTTCCCTGTCACAGCGTCCATAGCTGTCACTCGTACTTTTGACGTAAGCTGAGTTTGAGATGGATTTTTTTGTTGTACCGTCACAGGAAACTGCAACGCCAAAACCTCAAGAGAAAGGGGCATGGTATCTACCTTCCAAGTAAGATGTTTGCCTGCTTCGTCATAGGAAATCTGTCCTGCAGGGACAACAGCAGACTGCTCATCTACGTGAACATCCCCATACAGATCTACTTGTGCTTCAATATCTTTGAGCTCGTGAAAGGAATTTCCAAGCAGCCAGGTAATCTTGTGTGTATCAGCATCTACTTCGTCTCGTACTTCAAACGTTGTATCAGAATTGAGTGTCAGAGTGAGTGGTATACCAGTAGACGTTTCTTCATTTCCACCAAGGGTGTATTGTGCGTCACCAGCAAGCGTAATATCGTATGTTCCATATTCTGCAAGCGTAATATCTTCACCAGACTTTATAGGAAGCATCACATCGATCGTCACCTGCGCACCAGGTTTGAGCTCACGCAAGTCAGAAATATTTTTGCTGTTCCACGTGATTTGTCCTCGACGTACGGTATCGGAAAGTTGCTCACCGAGGATATTCCCGTCTGACGTGTCTTCAAGACTTGCCCAATCCATAATACTCCGTCCATGCGAAGAAGGCGCATCAAACAAGAGTCGTACGCGCACATTGCTGAGTGTTTCCTGAGTATTATTCTTTACTACTACAGTAGCATTCAAATTCTCACCTGGCTGAACAGTGATATCTTGTGAGCTTCCATTTGCTATCAGTGACACAGAAAGTTGTTCTGCTTCTATTGCAAGTTCTTGTTGCACATCCACAATGGTATAGGCATCACTCTCTGATTGCCCATCTAGCCACCCACGCAACAATACATGTGGCGTGATAGTTCCCTCTCCTCCTGCGAATGCCCCGGTAATGGTAAACTGTTGTGTTTCAGTAAGTGAGTCAAACATCCATATTGGGTCATGGACAGCATCTCCTTCTGGAACTTTTTTTTGAGTCACAAAGGCAACACCCGGTTCAAACACCAGTTCAAGATGTGGTGGCAGCAAACTCACCTTCTCTGTATCTCCAGGTGTCACATCGATTGTAAATGATGTCGCGACTCCCTGAGAAACATGTTTTGGTCCACTAAAAGAAACACTCACAGGTGCATTTGCGATAGTAGTTTCTTGTGTGGCGACTTTTTGAAAAATTGAACTGAAATTACTTGGTGTATAATTGAGAAATACCCGAAATGATTGACGTTCACCAACATCACCATAGAGTCGTCCAATGATATCGATATACTCACCATCCTCCTTTTGGAGTGGACCGAGAGTCCATCTGTTATTGGTATCAGAATCAGGCTCCTTGCTCGCAGACTCAAATACAAAACCAGCAGGATAGCGTACTTCCAATACCGAATTGTCTAATGAAACCTCTTGTGCATTTTTAAATCGTACTCGATATCGAACTTCTTCGCCAAACCCAACTTGCTCTTCTCCACCCACAGACAAAATAACATCATTTTCTACAAAGCTCCCTGTTGTATGAAAATATTGTGTATATCCATACCATGCGACTCCTCCCAAAAAAGAAAGTGAGATGACAAGTGTTACAAATGCCCGAATAATACGTCCACTTTTTCGCTTTTCAAATGTTTGCATGTCTGGCAATGTCCCATCTGCATTTTCATAAATTTCTGCCAGTTCTCTATCAATCTTTTGCGTTTGTCCTTGGGCTGTGGTTTGTGTCTCAGACAATACGATATCATCTTCCAATGTGATCTCCTCTTCTTCATCATCGTCGTCGAGAGATACATCTTCTATTTCTATTTCTTTTTCTGGTTCTTCTTCCTTACTTTTTTTCTTTGCTTTCTTTTCTTTTTTTGTTTTTTTCAATTTCTTTTTTGTTTGTGCGATCTCTGTAGGTACTATTTCTGATTTTAATATTTCAGTATCTTTTGTATCAGAAACAACGTCAAGAGATGTCGCCACAAATTCATGTGTAGATTTTTCATCATGTTTCTTTTTTTTCGATGGAAAATGAGATTTTTTTTTCATATAGTATGATACGTTTTATAGAGTATATCACAAATACTTATGTCCGTGTTTCAAATGCGACTCCAAATACTCTATCCGTTTGTAATTCACTTGTCATACGTGCACTGTTTGACGTAAATATGACGTCGTCATCACTTCGCCACTTTGGTATCCAATACGATGGATACTGAACTGTGGACATGATCGTACTCTCTACACCCGACTGTTTTTGGACTAATAATGAATATCGTGAAACTGCATCTGGCTGATGCCTCAAAAATTCAGTTACGATATTTGTATCAGATTGTTGTTTGGTATCAACGACAGAAAAAGGCAATCGATAGGTAAACCAAATATCCCGTGACTCTCCCGCTGGGACGATCATCCAATTTCCAAATACGGTTTTTCCAAACTCATTGGTAATACGTGTTCCTGTATCACGGTCGACACCAACTTCTTTTTCGATATTCGCGAGGTCTGTATCTTCGCTATACCACGACTCAGGCACATGAAATGCATCTTCGGGTGGATAAGTAAAACCACCAGCATCCAACAATACCGCCCCTTGTGGAACATATATACGCATATAGGTAATATTTGATGCTCCATAATGTGCCTCATTTGGATCACCAGCATGTGTTCGGTGAACATCTACTTGTACGATTACTGATCCATCATCTTGCACGTTAGCTGTATGTTCGATACTCTGCGTCATTCTCGCATCTGATTTTTCTCCTTGAAGATTGGTCGCCACCACAGCAAGATAATCTTGTCGTGGGGCTGTTTGAACTACAGATCCAGTCCATCCAAATGAGGCAAGTCGTGCATTGGAGGCAGCATCTTTGAGTGCTACTTGTATTTCCTTTTGAGTCAATGCTTCATGAAGTTCTTTCAGGAGTGACAACATTTGTTCGGGCTTGATATCCTGCATAGCCACCAAAATCTGATCCAAAATATCAGACAATATTTTCTTTGGGGCTTTTTCATCTGTATGCGTATCTTCTACATATGATTGCAACGTAGGAAGGACCGTATCCGCATCGAGGAGCATATTATATTCAGACGATTGGACAGGACCGAGCACACGCAACAATCTCTCGATAACTGTGGCATTGATAGCAATCGTGCCATCAAACGTCGTCCCTCGTGCACGTGAAATAAAACTCTCTGCCTTTCGTGCAGAAGTAGGAAAATCAAAAAACCAATTGATATCTTGAAATTCCCAACGTCCATTCACGAGCTGCAATGGTATCGGAGGAATAAGATATGTATCGAGTTGCCCTTGGACATCATAACTTCCACCACCAGGAATGGTAATATTTTTTATACGGCCTTTTTGAGTATCCAACATGGCAAAACTTCCTATAAAACCACCGGTTGGTCGTATTTCATTATTATTTTGAAATAAGATAAGAAATCGTTGGAAATCATCTCCACCAAACACATCGTATACTACTCGTGAAAGATCTGTGAGATCATGCATATCATCGACAAATGCACTGTAGAGCAAAAGAAATTGTCCATACAGTTGTTGTTGGTCTTTTGGAAGGATAGCTGGATTGACCGATACCAATGCACGTTGCGCTTCTTCATATTGAGGAAGTGCTTGTTGCAAATGTGCGGTCATAATAGACAATCGTTCTGTCATTGGCAGATCCTCAGTTGTTTTTGCATCGTTTATCCCTTTTATAATATACGTATTACCCAGAGCAATTTGTTGACCTGCGGAAAGGATAGCCCGCCGACTACTTACGTGATATCCAATAAACGGTAGATTACTCAACACATCTGCGAGGATACGGTGATCTTTTTCTACAAAATTTTCAGCCTGTGCGAATTGTGAGAGTGCGTCTTGGAGTGACTGTTCCGCAGTCTGTGTATCAGCATGCATTGCTGCGGCTGTCGACTCTTGGAGTGACAAAAACGCATCAGTACTTACGGCGATGACATTATCACTCTCCTCACGAATATGTTGATACATCGTAAAAACAGGTAGAGGGAGGATGCCACAGAGTATGATGACGCCTAATCCAATGGCAACTCGTCTGGAAGAAAATGTTGGAAGAGGAATCTTTGGAAATGATATGCGAAACGATGGGAACCTATATCTAGGAAATCGAAATGGTGGTATCGAAACCTTTGGCATGCGAAACGACATGCGCCGTGACTGCGTAGAAATTTTTTTATTCCGAGGAATGGTCTGTTGTATTGATTTTTGTGACTGCGTAGAGGCACGGACAGTAGCAGCAAAATCAACGGTTCGACGCTGAGTAACCGTTGCAATTTTTTCACGAAATGAATGTATGGCCTCGATCGAAGGTTGATCGTTTTGTGCGGAGTGAGACAAGTCCACGACATATTCAGACTGTGGAGGTATGCCAAATTTAACAGGGACATAATGCTGTTTTGGCAAATGTTTTTGTGGAATTGATGAGGAACTCTCTGTGGATTGGATTTGAGAAGATGAACGAGATGTTTTTTTGGAACTGTGCGTCTTTCCTTTTTTCTGTGTTTTGGATACCAAAGGACACCGTCGCTTATTATGCCCCGTCTTATTGCACCCCGTGCATGTTTGAACTGTCCTACTTCTTTTTTTTGCCATGCAATGATGTTTGCCAATATTGCTCTTAGTATAGCACAAAAATAAAAAAGCGTGGATACATATTGTCCACGCTTTTGCATAGCAGTGTCAGCAGATCATGCGACAGCAACATAGGTATCATATGTTTCTGTCGCAAGTCGTTTCCATGAATATCTTTTCACTTCATCTTTCTCATTTTTTCGCAAATCATAGCGCAATTCTTCATTTCCTGTTCCTTGTTCTAACGCATGAACAATATCATCAACATGCGTGGAGTCAAAATACATAGCACCATCACCCAATACTTCGGGTAGACAACTTGCACTGGAAGAAATAACGGGAACGCCATATGTCATCGCTTCAAGTGGTGGTAATCCAAATCCTTCATACAGTGATGGAAAAACATACAGATGTGCATTCTCATAAAGTGCGGACAATTGTGCATCATCCACAAACCCTGTAAAGATAATAGACCCAACACCTCGTGCATGTGCTTTGAGCGATTCATACCATGGTGAATCTTTGCCAGCAAACACTAATTGATATTCAGGATTTCTCTGAAAAAAGACACGCCATGCATCCACTAATTTTTCCAAATTTTTATGAGGATATGCATTGCCAACATAGAGCACATAGGGTTTCTGAATGTGCCATATTTCAAGAACTGCGCCTGCATCCTCTGCCCCATTTTTTGCATGTTCAAAGGGCGCCTGATAGGTGACTGAAATTTTTTTCTCAGGCACATGAAGCGTGTTCACAATATCATCTTTCGTAAATTGACTGGTTGCAAAAATATGGGTTGCTCGTGTTACGGCATGTTTCACAATAAATCGGTGCAGTGTGTCTTTTATTTTATATACCAAAGCTCCATGCGTTGAGGCATCACGCCGAGCATAATGAAACATAATAAGGTCATGTATCGTCACCACAAACGGTCCTCGATAGAGCAGGGGTACATTCCAATGTGGGAAGTGCATGAGGTCAACATGTTCACGATTGATGATGCGTGAAAGTCTTACCTGCTCCTCTCCCCCATACCAATGTATATCGGCTAACACTTTTTTCCATGTTTTATTTGGAAGAACAAATGTGTCATATGCTTCTTTTTTGAGAAATACCACAAACTCATGTTCTGTATTGATCATGCCAAGATGTGTAATAAGTTCTTGCACATATCGTCCGATGCCACTATGTGTCGGCCCATACATGCGTGCGTCTATGCCAATCTTCATATTAATGTATTGTGTCAAATAACGTCAGGAGTGATACAGCAGCACGATCCCATGAATAAGTACCCGCATGCTTTCTCCCCTCCTCTGACAACTGTGTGTATAGTGTATCATCTGTCATCAATCTTTCCATAGCATCACCGAGTTGCTTGGTATTGAGTGAATTGACAAGTATGCCTCCATGACCAACAACCGCAGGGAGTGAAGCCCGATTGCTGGCAATAACAGGGGTACCACACGCCAGTGCTTCAAGCACTGGGAATCCAAACCCTTCATACATACTGGGGTATATCAACGCACGCGCACCAGCATAGAGTGTCTGCTTTTCTTCTTCCTGAACATACCCAATATAGCGCGCCGTGGATATATTCTGAATGCGTTTGACATATGAATCCCCCCTGTATCCCAACGCTCCAGCAAAGATGAGTGGCATACGTGTTCGCAGATATGCCGAGTGTTCATATGCATCGAGAATACTTCCTAAATTTTTTCGTGATTCCAGAGTACCTAGAAAAAGCATATAATGCTCTGGCAAATTATATTTTTTTTGTATGGTCCTCCGTCTATGTTCATCAGACATTTTTTGTATATCTGAACATAACCCTGGCGGAAACACATGAACTATATCAGGATCTTTTTGAAATGTATGAACCACATCACGTTTGGTATGTTCAGACGGAACAATGATATGTCTCGCATGCTCAATCTGTTTTTTGGGATGCACGGCCCGATGCCACATTCTTGCCTTCTGTGAAAAGTAGTGTGGGTAATGTTCAAATGACAAATCATGAATGGTGAGGATATGTGTTGTCTGTGGTGACAGAGATGTAAACAACAAATTTGGAGAAAACCAGATATCAATATTCTTGACCCCAGCTTTGTTTGCCACATATCGATCCAAGCGAGGTCGTCTCAGCAAGGAGATACTTACATGAAACAGTTTATTTGGAATAGTTGTATACACCCACGATACATGAGGAAATGTGAAAAAAGGAAGAACATCATTTTTTTTGAATGCGTTTGTAAATAGTATAAATTGGTGTGTTGTTTCTCGTTCAAAAAGATGAGACAACAACTCAAACGTAAACTCTCCAACACCGGTCCGTGGTGTGGTAAACAAGCATCTCGCATCAATTCCGATAATCATACGGTCGAACATCAAGTTGACATCGCATCAAGTCCTGTTGAAAGGTTTCATATCGTTTTGTGACGTATGAGGTTATTTGTTCTTTAAATTTTGCATCATCAAAACGTGTCGCCCACTCTCTAATACGCTCGCTGTCCCATGCCGTATGATCAAAATTGAGAATGGTATCGAGCAAGGCTTCCCATGTTTGTTCGTAAAAAAAGACACCTGTTTCCCCTGGGATGACTGTCTCTGTCACACCACCTTCTCCAAAGGCAATGACAGGCCGTCCGCTTGCCATGGACTCAATGGGCGTGATGCCAAGGTCTTCTACTTGTGGATGAATAAATGCTTTTGCATGTTTCAGAAGTTTTGCTTTTTCTTCGTCGCTCACACGCCCCACAAAACTGATATTCTTTTTGGCAATACGTTTGAGTGCTTCCAGTTCAGGCCCATCTCCAAAAATTTTGAGTGGGATACCAAGTCGATTGAACACATGAATCACAAGATCAAACCGTTTGTACGGAACAAGCCGACCACCTGTCACAAAATAGTCTCTGATATCGGAAGAAAGAGAAAACGACGATACATCGACAGGCGGATACATGATGTCACTGTATCTACGATAATATTTTTGGATGCGATGAGCAACCGTTCCAGAATTTGCAATAAAATAATCAACACGATCGACACTCATTTTATCCCACATTCTCAACTTGTGAATCAGTCGAGGTAAAAATGATTTGATCAATCGATTGTATTTGAGATCAGCAATATATTCATGTGTATCTGTCCACAAATACCGAGTAGGCGTATGACAATATGAAATGTGCACTGTCTCAGGACGTGTCAAAACACCTTTCGCAAATGCACTTGTGGAAGAAAGCACGACATCAAACTCATGCAAATTGTGACGCTCTGTCGCCAGTGGCATCAGTGGCAAATACCATTGATATTTTTTTCTTCCAAAAGGAAGTCGCTTGAAAAATGACTCACGGATATCAGCATCTTGGAATCGTGTGAGTTGCTGCTTGTTGTGAAACAACACAAAAATAGGCGCATCTGGCCATATATCGTGAAATGCTTTGAGGACTCGTTCCGCACCTCCATCTTGCGAGAGATAGTCATGGACTAAGGCGATTTTCATAAGTTGCAGTTCGTAAGCAGAATAAGCAAATTAGGCAGAATAAGCAGCATGTGTTTTGTATGTTTGTTCCAATTCCATGAATATAACATCTTCCATGTCAACAGTTTTCATAGAAAGAATTGCTTTTGCATTTCGATTGCAGTATGCAAGTTGATCCTGATTGTTTACTTTTGCATAATAGTAATAACTATCGAGAATATCTGCTGTTTTTACAATCAATGCTTCTTCTCCAGCGACAACGCACCGAGTGATCAATTCATTCGTCTTTTCTTGTGGGTCTGTAATGCTATCATCTTTTGTACATGCCTTTACAATGCGCAAAACATCTGCACCAAACTGTTCTTTCAATTCACCAGCTGTTATATCTGTCCATTCAAGTGCATCGTGCAATAAGCCCCCAAGCACAATTGTATCTGCATATCCTTTTTTATATAGAAAACTACCCACACGAACGACGTGCGGCAACAAAGGCTTTCGTGCATTGAGATCAGACATGCCTGTCTTTTCAGCAAGCAATCGTAAGCCCGTTTCAAATTGTAAATCCAATGTTTTTTCCATATTGCCTATTCTGCGTATCAGCTGTTACAACGCCTTTCGTTTCTTAAACAATACGAATGGTGTCTTGAGCAAAATAATCAAATCCAGAAACAAACTCCATCGCTCGGTATAGAGAATATCAAGTTTCATCTCTTCCTCAAACGGCAAATCGCTTCTTCCAGAAATTTGTGCAAGCCCTGTTATACCAGGCTTCAATGTAAACACAATCGGGTATTCATCCTGATATTGCTCCACCTCTCGTGGTTGATGTGGACGAGGACCAACCAAACTCATATCACCACGAAACACGTTAAAAAACTGTGGAAGCTCATCGATACTCCACCGGCGAATACATCGTCCAAAGGGCGTCACACGAGGATCATTGGCAATTTTATAAATTGGGCCTTGTTTGCTGTTTTGTGTTTTTACCAATTCTTTTTCACGCTCCTCTGCTTTTTTTCCCGCATCCCCAAATTGTGGACCGGTGGAATCTTCTTTGTACATGGACCGAAATTTTAATGTAAAAAATTCTTTTCCACGAATACCAACTCGAAGATTTTTATACAATATCGGGCGACCTGTTTCAATCAAAATAATAAGCGCGGTAAGTAAGGTAAACGGACTTGAGATGATAATAAGCAAGATGCTTCCAACAATATCAAACACACGTTTGATAACACGCCACCACCCATCAAGTTTTGTGCGACGCAATTCTATCATTGGCACACCAGCAATCGGATAGACAGACATATTTGCCGCAAAAGTTGCAAACAAATCTGCAGAGTATTTGAATGTTTTATGACGCCTATTGCAGTATGCCAACAAACTCAACGTTTCTTTCTTCTCTGCTTTTGGTGACAACACAATTACTTCGTCAAAGGATGTAGTATCTAGTGTATCGAATACTGTTTTCGTAATAGTGGCGAATGTTGCAACCACGTTATAGCCAAGTCCAGGATGGTGTGCACACGCATCTACAAAGTTTTGGCGATGAACATCTTCTCCTATGACAACCACACGTCGTTGACCAATGCCCATCTTGTACATAAATCCTTTCAGCCCACGCATGAAAATTCTGCCACCAATAACATACACCATAGCAAATGCCCAACCTGCGAGGGCAAGAAATCGTGAATCAAAGATTTGCTGTGCAAACATAACATACACGGCAATGCCGGCAAGACCGACACTGCATGCAAACATGATACGGATGATATCTTTGCCAAGTTTCCTATTTGGATCAGTTGAATACAGTCCAAAAAACATAAACACAACAATCCACCCAAGTGCCACAGGATACACAACACCCAAAAATTCACTGAGACTAAAGGTAAACAACACCGGCTTTAGCGCGAGGGCCCAATTGGTAAATCGAAGAGCGTATGCTGACGTGGCAGCAACAAGAAGCAAAAAAAAGTCAACAGGAACCTGTGCCACCATGAGGATTATTTCTGAACGTTTCATAAAGAGAAGCAAAAATACTGTGTCTATCATATAAGAAAATGACCTCTTGGTCAACTTGACAAAATGGCAAAATTCCGCTATAGTCTGCAGTGCTCTATACAACGTGATCGCTCAGCTTCAAAACTGAGAGGAAAGTCCGAACTCCTCATGAACCCTCGTGGTTTATGATCGTGATAGTGGGTAATCCCCACCTCCCAACGTGTAAACGTTCGGGACGGGCCAGTGCCACAGAGACTATACTATCCCGACCATGTCGGGAGAAACGTGAAAAGTGAACGGATGTTTTTATTCTATAGATAAAAGCTACTGTTCTCGTCTCGGTAGTAATATCGAGATGTGGTAAACCCTATCTGGAGAAAGTGCAGCGTTCAGCTTGCTGGACGAAAAGTTAGCACGTGAAGATTTCATGAGTAATCATGAAACAAGAGAAATGATCACCACAGTCTCTTTCGAGAGACGCGGTACAAAATTCGGCTTATTGTATAGAGCAACAAAAAATTCCACGTATGTGGAATTTTTTGTTTTTATTTAAAATCGATGTACTCGTTGAGCTTCTCCACGGGCAACAGACTCGGCTCGCCGCCGATCAGGTACACATGGGGAATCTGACTCTCTGCGACTGAACGGACAAGCCGATCAATGGCTGACAGATCACCGAGCTTGGCTCGCTCAGGGTTGTAGCAGAAGATGCACTTCTCGTTGCAGGCGTACGTCATCTCGATGTGGCAGAGATGAGGAACCACATCGTGTTCGACGTACTGTCCGTCTTCACGTCGTCCAGACGACTGATAGTCACATCGCACAGTTGCGACAGGCGACCAGTCGGACGGGAGTACTTGAAACACCTTGCCCGGATGGGGCTTCTTGGCCATAGTACCTTTTCCTCCTCGTTTCTAGCCTTTGCTTGGATTGCTTGAGATCTTGAGAATAGCGTCAAAGCTATCGTCCTTCGATGCCCTGTTCCGCTTCTGAAAACCGCAGGTGGTGCAACGGTGGAGGATGGTGTACTCACCACTCTTGGTCCCCACCTCTACAGGTTCCATGAGCCCATGGCAGGTCGCTTCACGATCGCCAGGGTTCACGTCGACGTGTTTGCTCCACAGACACTGCGGACAATGGTTGGTGTACCCACTGCCACGCACAAAGAAACCACACCGTTCGCAGGTGAAGTCTTCCCTCGTGCGTTGAAATTTCTTCGTGGTGGTCATACTTCTCCCAGGTTTTGGGTTGTCAAAGATCAACGTACCTAATGTAGGTCATATCACGGTTCGTTGATAAAGTCAATATGATAAAACGATAAAAATAATGATAGATTTTTTTCTTCCGTACCTTCTGATATTTTCCAAGAATGAGACTTAATGGACAAAATGGGAGGCTAGAATCTTGTCTTTCCCTTTAAAATTTCATTAATAAGTTTCGTTCGTCGCTTTGCTTTCATACCTCTGTGAACATTGAGTAAACCTTTGAGGTGTGCGAAAA
>Ga0210057_1000791_pt1 | contig 51406 bp, 49 predicted proteins | sample CryGeyCG2114_010_2_FD_183968 | JGI IMG/M metagenome (GOLD analysis project Ga0210057, IMG submission 183968) | Groundwater microbial communities from aquifer - Crystal Geyser CG10_big_fil_rev_8/21/14_0.10 (SPAdes) (version 2) | ecosystem: Environmental > Aquatic > Deep subsurface > Groundwater ...
GGCGAGGCGGTGGCGGAGCTTTCTCGGAGCGTACGATTCAATCTAAAGCCACCACGCGCGTGGAGCGCGTGCCACATCATTTGTTGTTTTGAAAATAAGTGCGAGCTTGGTACAATAGAGACACCAAGATATTGTTTAAGATTGCTTTTTAGGCTATTTTCTGGTATGAATATAGCTATAGCTAACAGCCACAAGATGGCTTTTTAATTTGTATATATGGCTCAAAAACAACTTATAAAACTTGCCTGCGGTAAATGTAAAAGAATCAATTATTGGAGCAGAAAAAACAAGAAGCTCGTAGAAAGGAAGATTGATTTAAAAAAATACTGTAGATGGTGTAAAGTTCATAACTCTCACAAAGAGGTAAAAAAATAATTTTGTTGTATTATAACAACATGGCTTGCTTTGCTTGCCGTGGGTCCATCGGTTAACTGGTAAACCACTGGTCTCCAAAACCAGGACTGCAGGTTCGAGTCCTGCTGGACCCGCTTCTTAAAAAACATCCCACTTAAGCGGGATGTTTTTTTATTCTAAAAAATTTTTGGTCAGAGAAGTTGCTTCTTTTTTAGTTTGTACCCAATGTATTTTATGGTCTCTTTTGAACCATGTCATTTGTCGTTTGGCGTAATTTATAATTTCTTTGTTTAGCTCATCTAGCATCTCTTTTTTTGAAATTTTTCTTTGAAGGTATTTTCCTATATATCGGTACTCTAAACCAAGCTCATCAAATCTTTTCCATGAAAGTCCTTTTTGGCGTATGTGTCTTGATTCGGCAATCATTCCTTTTTTCATTCTATACAACAGTCTTTTGTTTATTTTTTTCTTGAGAATTTCCATCTTAGTGCTGATTCCTATTTCTAGAGTATTGTATTCTTCTCTTCTTACTATTTTAGGAACTTTTTTGATGGCCATAGCTATCTCAATTGCTCTTACGAGGCGTCTTGGGTTTTTGGAGTCTATTTCTTTGGATCTACGAGAGTCGAGTTTTTGAAGTATTTTAAAAAGTTGGTCAGTAGATTTTTTGTTTAGTTCTTGTCTAAGTTTTTTGTTTGGCTTTACTTCTGGCAATACCAAACCTTCTACTATGGCTTGTATGTAAAAACCGGTGCCTCCGCATACGATAGGCAACTTTCCTTTGTCTATAATTTCTTTAATCCTCTTGTCAGCTCCTTTTTTGTATCGGGAGACAGAATATCGCCTGCTTGGATGCGCTATGTCCAGCATATGGTGGGTAATACCTAGCATTTCTTTTTTAGTTATTTTTCCGGTGCCTATATCGAGTCCTTTATATACCTGCCTTGAGTCGGCTGAAATAATCTCGCCATTAAACTTTTTAGCAAGATAGACAGCCAGAGCGCTTTTGCCTGAAGCGGTAGGACCTAATACGATGATTATTTTAGCCCTTCCTTTGGGCTCTTTTTTTGCACCTTTTTTCATAATAGTGAAGTTACCATATTTGTAGACAAAAGAAATAGCCGGTGTTAATATTATTGGTGTTTATTAAACTAATTTAAAAGCACTATGACTGATGATAAATGTGAAAATTGCGATTGTGCTTGCGATGATGTGTATGTAGAAAGCGTTGGCGTAAGCAAAAAAGTTCCCGATGCGGAGTTTGAGGTATACCAAAATAATGATACTAAAAAAATTAAGCTTTCTGATTACAAAGGGAAATGGCTTATACTGTTCTTTTACCCAAAAGACTTCACTTTCGTTTGTCCTACGGAGCTTGAAGATATGGCAGAAAATTATGATGCTTTTCAAAAAGAAAATGCAGAAGTTATTTCTGTTAGCACCGATACTATACCCGTGCATAAAGCTTGGCACGACATTTCCAAAGCCGTAGGAAAGGTCCAGTTTCCTATGGGCGCAGATCCCACAGGTAAACTTACTAGAATGATGGGTGTTCATCTAGAAGATGAGGGGGTGGCCTTGAGGGGGAGTTTTATCATAAGCCCTGATGGGGTCTTGAGGATCGCCGAGGTAAATGATGATGGTATAGGCAGGAGCGCTAAGGAACTTTTGAGAAAGCTTAGAGCTGCCAGGTTTGTAGAAGAGCATGGAGGCCAAGTATGTCCTGCAAACTGGGAGCCGGGAGATGATACTTTGGAGCCAGGACTTGATCTTGTGGGAAAGATATAATTGTAATAAAAAACAACCGCCTTCAAGCGGTTGTCTTTTAAAGTGATTTGTTTTGTGCCGAAGGAGAGAATCGAACTCTCATGGGTTGCCCCACACGATTTTGAGTCGTGCGCGTCTACCAATTCCGCCACTTCGGCAATATCTATATAGAATACAATAATTTGGCTGAAAATCAATTTTTTGCCTGCATTCTAAATTGTGCTAAAATTCTATAGTAATTAACTAATTTTTTCAAAAATGACACAAAGATTTGCGGATTCAATATTTTGGATTGAAACAGAAAAGATAAAGCCCAATCCATATCAACCAAGGAGGGAGTTTAATGAAGGAAGTTTGAATGACCTCGCTGACTCTATAAGGCAGTATGGTATTCTTCAGCCCCTGGTTGTGACGAGAAGGGAGGTAGAAAAAGAAGATGGCGGTATCGTGTCGGAGTATGAGCTGATTGCTGGAGAGAGGCGATTGAGGGCTTCTAAAATTGCTGGGGTGGCACAAGTACCCGTTGTTATAAGGGTGGGGGAAGACAATGATAGAGAAAAGCTTGAGCTTGCTATTATTGAAAATCTACAAAGAGAAGAGTTGAATCCTGTGGACAAAGCTAGGGCATTTAAGCAGTTAGTCGATGAGTTTGGATTCAAACATACGGAGATTGCCAAGAAGGTTGGTAAGAGCAGGGAATTTGTATCAAATAGCATTAGACTTTTGGCGTTGCCAGAAGAAGTGATAGGCGCATTGTCGAAAGGAGTGATTACCGAAGGTCACGCTAGGCCAATAATGATGCTTGCCGATAGGCCAGAAGAGCAGATTACTTTATACAAAGAAGTGATATATAAAAAACTTACGGTAAGAGAGGCGGAAATGATAGCTAGGCGGATTGCTTATGACAGGGTGAGAAAGAAAGAAAATATTATCGACCCTGAGATAGTAGAACTTGAGACAGAGTTTTCCAATGCATTGGGTACCAGAGTTCAAATTGAGGCAAAAGATAAGGGTGGTCGCTTGACCATAGACTTCTTCTCAAATGACGATCTAAGGGTTATCCTATCAATGCTAGAAAATAACAAGGCAAGTTCTCCTAATGCTTTGTTAGAAAATTACGAGGCTAGGCTAAGCAATAACACAAATGATGAGGTTGCAAATGTCACACTCCTTGAAGAGCTGGAATCAGACAACGACACAGAGGAAGAAAAGGGTCCCGATGATGATCTCTACTCAATAAAAAATTTTTCAATTTAAAATAAAATCCCATTCTGCAAAAAGTAGAATGGGATTTTATTTAACCTGAAGGGCTGATTTGATATGCCGTCTGGCAAGAGTAGTTTTCACGTGGTCGAGCCACTTATGAGATGGCTTGCTGGATTTCTTGGTTATAATTTCTACGATATCACCGTTTTTAAGGTTAGTATCGAGTGATACAAACTTACTGTTTACTTTTGCTCCGGATGCATGATTGCCAATATCTGAGTGTATGGCGTATGCAAAATCAATGGTTGAGGCGTTTTCTGGTAGGTCCACAACGTCACCCGTTGGGGTGAACACAAATACCCTGTCCTCAAAAAAGTCCATTCTTAGGTCTTCCAAAAATTCCCCAGATTCTTTGATGTTTTTCTGCCAGTCTGACAACTGCTTAACCCACAAAAGCTTTTTATTTAAAGACTGGCCTTTTTGGGCGCTAATACCTTCTTTGTAAGAAAAATGTGAAGCGATACCATACTCTGCTTCTTGGTGCATTGCCCCCGTTCTTATTTGTATTTCTATGATGCCGGCTTCATGTGTTAATACCGTGGTATGGAGGCTTTGGTAGCCATTTGGCTTAGGGAAGGCGATGTAGTCTTTTATTCTGCCCGGTAGAGGCTTCCAGAGCTTGTGGACTACGCCAAGTATTCTATAGCAGTCTTCTATTTCTGGAACTATTAAACGTAACGCCGCCACATCATAGATTTTCTCTATGTTCATATCATTTCGTAGAAGTTTTTTGTACAAGCTGTACAGATGCTTTATTCTAAAGTCTCCTTTAAAATTTGTTATGTTATGTTTGGCTAATTCCTTCTGGAAAGATCTATAAATCTTTTCAAGTTGTTCTTGCTTGACCTTGCCTTTTGCTTTAAGTATTTCCTGTACCTCCTCGTATTCTTTCGGGTAAACATAAGGAAAAGAATAATCCTCAAGGAGTCCTTTGATTTTTCCCATTCCGAGTCGGTTAGCGATAGGGGCGTATATTTCTAAAGTTTCCAAAGCTATTCTCTTTTGCTTGTCTTTTTTGACGTGTTGAAGTGTTCTAACGTTGTGTAGTCTGTCAGCAAGCTTAATAATTAAAACCCTAATGTCTTTTGAGGTGGCCATAAAAAGTTTTCGCAGATTTTCCGCATGTCTTTCTAGTCCTCTGTATTTAAGTTTTCCCAGCTTTGTCACTCCGTTTACCAGAAAAACTACATCAGGGCCGAATTCTTTCTCTACATAGCTTTCCGGCAACAGCCCATCTTCCACTGTGTCATGTAGAAGTCCGGCTGATATCGCCTCAGCGTCCATTCCAATCTCTGCCAGGACTTTAGCCGTGGCGAAGGCGTGGTTGAAGTATGGTTCTCCTGAAAACCTTGTTTGTCCTTCATGAGCCTTCTCCGCCTCTTTATAGGCTTTGGATAAAAGTGTTACTCCTTCATCCGAGTTATGCCTATTTTTGTATAAGCTGAGTAGCGCGTCTATATTTGGTTTTTCTTCAGTTGTTGCACTCATATATATAAAGTTAGAATACAAATGATAAAATTGCAAAGATATGCTTATTAAAAACCCGTTCCAGTGAAAGTGGAACGGGTTTTTAAAGTCTATTTTTTATCTAGTTTGTGTGGGTTGTGGTTAGGACATTTTTTGTTACTACATCTTTCTGGTATGGTTTTGGTGCCCTCCATCATGAGAGACTCACACATTGGGCATTGGTTGCCAGTGGGCTTGGCCTTGATGGCGTGCTTACACTCAGGGTAGTTTGAACAGCTGAAAAACATTCCAAACCTGCCTTTTCTCTCAGTCATTTCTCCTTTGTTACATATTGGACATCTGATACCCGTACTCCTTGCTTTTTCTGCTTTTTCATCGCTCTTTACGTACTTACACTTAGGATATTTGTTACAGGAAATAAACTTGCCATATTTTCCTTCTCTTTCTACAAGTTTGCCATCTTTGCATTTGGGGCAGTTTTCGCCAATCTCTTTTGGTCCTTCGAGCTCTCTTCCTTCCATGGTTCTTGCTCCGTCACAGTCAGGGAAGCGAGAACAGCTTAAGAATTTACCAGATTTTCCAAGCTTAATGACCATTCTAGCATCACACTTTGGACATTTTATATTTTCCGGCGCATCACCCAAAGTGGTTGCTTTTTCAAGTTTTTCTTTTTCCTTAACTTCTTTGCTGAATGGCGTATAAAATTCTTTTAATGTTTTTTCGTATTCTCGTTTGCCATTTGATATGTCATCAAGCTCTTGTTCCATATCTGCTGTAAAAGAATCACTTATGTATTTTGCAAAATTGTTTTCTAGAAAGTCACTTACAACCTCTCCGGTATCAGTAGGGAAAAGAGTTCTTCCTTCTCTGGTCGCATAGTCTCTATCGACTATGGTTTTCATTATAGAAGCATAGGTACTTGGCCTTCCTATTCCCCTTTTTTCAAGCTCTTTTATAAGGCCCGCTTCCGTGTAGCGTGACGGAGGCTGTGTCTCTTTTTCTTCCGAGTCTATATTGATAAGTCTCAAGGCTTCCTCTCTGGATACTTTAGGTACTTCTTTTTCCTCACCCTTTGCTTCTGGGTCTGCTTTTAGCCAGCCTTCAAAAATTGTTCTTGAACCAGTTGTTGAGAATTCAGGAATGCTCAGGCTTTCTACATTGGCTGATATTTTGGTTCTTAGAATTTTGGCATCGGTCATCTGAGAAGCCATTGTTCTTTGCCATATTAGTCTATAAAGTCTTTTTTGATCCTCGGTATTCCCAGCACTTGATTTTGTCATATTGGTGGGCCTAACAGCCTCATGAGCCTCCTGAGCATTTCTGGTTTTTGTTTTGTAGTCTCTCATTGATAGAAAATCTTTTCCGTACTGTTTTTCGATTTGGCTGGCTATGGCGCTCTTTGCTTCCTTCCCTAAGGTCGTACTATCTGTTCTCATATATGTGATGAGCCCAGCTTCGTAGAGCTTTTGAGCCACACCCATAGTTTTACTTGGAGGGAAACCAAGTCTAGTGCTTGCTGTTTGTTGAAGTGTGGAGGTTGTAAAAGGGGCTTTTGGGGAACGTTTTGCTTCTGATTCAGTTATATCTACAACTTTCCACTTTTCTTTTTTACCAACCTCTAGAATTCTATCTGACTCCTCTTGGTTTTCTGGTTCTTTAGAACATTCCAATATAAATGGAGTGCGATCTTTTCCATCCACTTTTGCCGTTATGTGCCAATATTTTTCTGGGTTAAAAGCTCGTATTTCTCTTTCGCGTTCCATTATTATACGTAAAGCAGGGGATTGTACGCGCCCAGCAGAAAGTCCATAACGAACTTTTTTCCATATAATACCCGAAAGGTCATAGCCCACTAGGCGATCTAAAACACGACGGGCCTCCTGAGCTCGCCTTAGATTTTCATCGATATCGCGTGGTTTGGTTAGGGCCTCTTTTATTGCACTTTCTGTTATCTCATAAAAAGCAACTCTTTTAGCCTTCTTTAAATCAAGAGCTTGAGATATGTGCCAAGCAATAGCTTCTCCTTCTCTGTCTGGGTCAGTGGCAAGTAAAACATCACTCGCTTTCTCAGATTCTTTTTTTAGTTCTGATACAATGTGTTCTTTTTCTTTAGGAACTTCGTAGTGAGGAATAAATCCATTTTCAATATCAATGGCTTTTTTGTTGCTCTTTGGGAGATCCCTGATGTGTCCGACTGATGCGCGTACAGTATAACCAGCTCCCAAGTATTTGGAGATGGTTTTTGCTTTTGATGGTGATTCAACTATAAGTAGCTTGTTCATGTTTATAATTAGTACTATAAAAAATTTTTTTGTGCAAATTTATTTTAAATTAAAAGACGGCCCTTTGACTTATTGGCCGTCTTTATTTTAATAATGATATTAAAATGTTTCGTCTGTGACATCTGGCCCTGCTGGATAGATGTCTGGGTATATTTTCTGTAACTTCCTTCGTATCCCTGGGGGTAAGTTTGTTTTGCCACTTCTTCCAAAATCTTCTTGTCCTCGTTTTCCCCAATTGAGCCAAAATTCTTTCCAGTATTCTTCACTTAGGGTTTCTCTCGGCACAACTCTTTTTACCTTTCCTTCTGGGGTTTTTATTGTGACAGGGTAAAAACCAATCCCTCTTTCTCTTGTGCCGTTACCACTTGCTTTTGTTGTATTTCTTTTTGGTTTCTTAGACATAGGTCTCCTCCTCGTCTTAAGAGATTTTGATGAAAGAACGGTACCCTAGAGAATATATAATCAAAGCTAGTACTTGTCAAGTCCTATGTTTTATGAACACTACCAAGACTTTCTTTTATGAGTCCTTTTATTTCCATTATAGAGAGTAGTATATTTGCCTCGTTTGTTGGCATATTCATTTTATTTAGCAGATCGTCTTTTGATAGTGGCTCCGCTAAAAGATCAAGTACTTTTGTTTCGTCGTCGTTTGCGCTAATGCTCGTTTCTTTTTTCTTTGAAATATCAAATCCCAAAGCATCAAGGAGGTCCTCGCTTGAGGTTATGGGGGTGGCTCCTCCTTTTATGAGACGATTAGAGCCTTTGGCCCCATGAGAAAAGATAGAAGATGGAATAGCATAGACGTCTCTGTTGTAATCAAGTGCTAAGCGGGCGGTTATTAAAGTACCCGATTTGTCACTTGCTTCTACTACGAGTACCGCCTTGGATAGACCAGCCATTATTCTATTTCTTTGAGGAAAGCTCCATACCGTGGCTTTGAAGTCTGATCTAAATTCAGATAAAAGCGCTCCGCCAGATTTTACTATTTCATCTGATAGCCTGAGGTTTGTGCGCGGATATAAAACTTTGGGATCAAGACCAGAACCCGGCACTGCAATTGTCTTTAGTCCAGACTGAAGAGCGGCTTTGTGGGCTATGGAATCAATCCCCAAAGCGAGACCTGAAACTATTGTAATATCGTATCCGGATAATCCGCCTATTATGTTTTCGCAAGCTTCTTTGCCATAGCTAGTGTATTTTCTTGATCCTACTACCGCCAGAAGCACTGTGTCTTTGTTTGGGAGGCTTCCTCTTATAAAGAGCTCTTTTGGAGGCTCGGGTATCTCAAGAAGGGCCTCTGGAAATTCGCCAAGCTCAAGTTTTCTTATTTCTGTATGATTTTCTGGCATTATTAGATTATTTTAACATTTTTTGCTAATATCAAATATATGTTGGATATTAAATTCATAAGAGAAAACAAGGATTTGATAAAGGAGGCGTCTCGCAAAAAGCATGTTGATTTCAACGTGGATGATCTTATAGAGGCAGACGACAGAAGAAAAGAGTTTGTGGCTTCTATAGATGAACTAAGGACCAAGCAGAATAAGATTAGCGCTGAGGTGGCGCAGACGGAGGATGCGACTATTAGAAATGGTCTTATTTTGGAAACAAAAAGTCTTAAAGAGAATTTACAGAAAAAAGAAGAAGAATTTAGAAACATTATGAAAGGTTGGCAGTCTATGATGCTTCAGGTGCCAAATATTCCGGATATGTCTGTGCCGGAGGGTGCCGGAGATGAGGACAACAAAGAAATAAAAAAGTGGGGAGAGCCTACTCAATTTTCTTTCCAGCCAAAAAGCCACGTCGAGCTTATGCAGAATCTTGATATGGCTGATTTTGAAAGAGGTTCAAAAGTGGCTGGCTTTAGAGGGTATTTTTTGAAAAATGATGGCGCGATCCTTTCTTTTGCTATCTGGCAATTTGTTTTGGATGAGGTAAGAAACAAGGGATTTAACCCATTAATCACTCCTTCTATAATAAAGAAAGAACCTTTTATAGGTACGGGCTATTTACCTCAGAGCGAAGAGGATTTGTATAAGACGCAGGATGATTTGTATTTGTCTGGTACGGCTGAGGTTTCAACAATGGGATACTATATGGATGAAGTTTTGAAGAAAGAGGAGCTTCCTAAAAAATTCGTATCTTTTTCTCCCTGTTATAGGAGAGAAGCCGGAAGTCACGGTAGGGATACAAAGGGCCTTATGCGTGTTCATGAATTTTTCAAGTTTGAGCAGGTTATACTCTGCGAGGCCAGCCACGAAGAGTCTGTTAAATACCACGAAGAGCTTTTGGCTAATGCGGAAGGGTTAATGCAAAAGCTTGGCATACCTTATCATGTGGTTGTGAACTGCGGAGGGGACTTGGGTCTTGGACAGGTAAAAAAATATGACATAGAAGCGTGGGTTCCTTCTGAAGATAAATACAGAGAAACTCATTCTGCTTCATATTTTCATGATTTTCAGACAAGGCGACTGAATATAAAATATAAAGACGAAAACGGCAAAAGTCTCTTTGTTCACTCTTTGAATAATACAGCAATTGCCACTCCAAGAATTTTGATTTCTGTCATAGAAAATAACCAGCAGGAAGACGGCTCAATCAAGATTCCAGAAGTCCTTCAAAAATATATGGGCAAGGAAATAATATCTAAACAATAAATTTATCCCGCTTTAATTTAAAAATCTCCGCTTTATGCACATAACAACGAGGCGTGAGCTCATAACATCTTCCAGAAAATCATCCCGTTTGGCCAAAAAGAGGCGCCAGTTTTTTTTAGTTAAGGCTTTTGTTTTTTTATTTTTGATCGGGGGAGTTGTGGCTCTTTTGGCGTGGGGTTCTAGGAGTGATCGAGTGACCATTCAGAACATAGAGATAAAAGGGGCTGAGTATGTGAAGGAAGACAGCCTTCTCTTTGTGGTAGAAGAAGAGATATCTGGAAAATATTTCTGGCTTTTCCCAAAAGGAAATATTTTGATATATCCAAAGAAAAATATATTAGCTAATGTTTTGAAGTACAAAAGGATAGATGGGGCAAGTATCTATATGAAGGATTTAGATACGGTAGTTTTGTCTGTGACAGAGAGAAAACCTGCTTATCTGTGGTGTGCGGAAGAAGAAAAGACAGGCGGTGGGGAAGAAAACTATATGGAAGAGAAATGTTTTTTTATGGATAAGAACGGGTATATTTTTGACGAGGCCGCATATTTTTCCAACTCAGTATTTTTTAAGTTTTATGGCGGAATGAGTGGTGATCCTATTGGAAATACTTTCCTGTCTGTTGATGAATTTAGTAAAATATTGATTTTTAAAGACGCTCTTGAGGAATTTGGCATAAGCTCTCATATTTTTAGGGCTTTGCCCGGAGGGGATTATAAATTTGTTACTGGTGGCGGTGGGGCAGTTATTTTTCACAAAAAACAGGATTTACAAAAAGTACTTGAGAATCTTAAATCTGCTATGAGCGTTAGTGACTTAAGCGACTCCTTGGCTGGCGCTAATCTTGATTACATAGACCTCCGCTTTGGAAACAAGGTATTTTATAAATTTGAAGGGGAAGATATAGATGAGCAATAATATTAAAAAAGTAAAAAACGGCTCAATTCCACCAATTGAGCCGTTTTTTGATATAGAAAAAGGCAGTCGCTTTGCGACTGCCTTAAAGGTTGAGTTTTATTTTTCAATAGGAACAAGTTTCAAAACTATTGTAGTTGGTTGTAAGGTACAAGTGATTATTAAATTTCTTTCCAAGCTCTACGATATTTGATATATTATGTCAATATGCCGACAGGATTTTGGAAAAAGTTAAAAAAGCCGTTTTTTGTATTAGCTCCTATGGCAGATGTTACAGATGTGGCTTTCAGGGAAATCATAGCCAAGCACGGAAGGCCAGATGTCTTTTGGACTGAGTTTGTGTCTGTAGACGGCCTGGTGTCTGAAAAGGGAAGAGAAAAACTTCTTGTTGATTTTTTGTATTCTAAAAAGCAAAAGCCGATTATTGCTCAGATTTTCGGCGCAAAGCCTGAAAATTTTTATGAGTGCGCCAAGCTTATAAAGAGTCTTGGCTTTGACGGTATTGATATAAATATGGGTTGCCCTGATAAGAAAGTAGAAAAGCAGGGAGCGGGGGCGGCTCTAATGAAAAATCCAAAACTTGCAAGAGAGATTATTGAAGCGACCAAGCGTGGTGCCGGTGGACTTCCTGTCTCTGTAAAAACTCGCATAGGATATAACAAAGATATTACAGAAGAATGGATAGGCGCTCTTCTTGAAACTGGTCTAGATGCTATTACTATCCATGCGCGCACAAGAAAAGAAATGTCTAAAGTGCCAGCTAATTGGGACACAGTGAGAAGGGCGGTAAGACTTGCTAAAGGTACGGGTACTTTGATTATTGGAAATGGAGATGTTCTGGATTTAGAAGATGCAAAAAAGAAAGCAAAAGAAACTGGGGTGGATGGTGTGATGCTTGGTAGGGCAATCTTTGGTAATCCATGGCTATTTAATAAAAGGAAAAAAAGTATCACTGTAAAAGAAAAGTTAGAAGCGTTGATAGAACACACAAAACTTTTTGAGAGCAAGCTCGGCAAGCATAAAAACTTTGCCATTATGAAAAAGCATTACAAAGCTTATGTTTCTGGCTTTGACGGAGCAAAGGAGCTTCGAGTAAGGCTTATGGAAGCAGATAATGCCAAGGAAGTAGAGGGTGTCGTAAAGTCTTTTAGGTGGGTTTAGTTATCCACCTGTGCCCCTAGACAGCCTTGACGCTTTTTATATAAGGCGTAAAATTACACCAGATAAAGCTGTTTTGTAAAGTCTTTTTCGGAGGAGGATGAGTCATGAAAACAAAACTATTTTGTTGGGAAGATCCAGTTGTTCATTCTGTAGCATGCGATAAAAATAAAGCTGGCTACCCGGAGGGTACACTGGTTGTCACAAACTGTGATGAATTTGTGTCATACGGAAATAAGGTAGAAGAAGTATTTGAGGGTGTAAAGGAATGTCCTAAGTGTGACCATATGTCTCAATATTTTTTTAATGAGACCACATTTTCTATGGTCCACCTGCTCGTCTGTTGATTTATTGCTTAGTCTTCATAAACTCCCTAATCATTTTAGATTAGGGAGTTTTTTGATATAATCGTCCCATGGCAGAACAAGTATTGTATAGAAAATACAGACCTCAAGTATTTGATGAGGTCTTGGGACAGGAGCATATTGTCAAAACCCTTTTAGGGGCTATTAGGAATGGTAATATTTCTCATTCGTATCTTTTTTCTGGTTCTAGGGGTACTGGTAAAACTAGTATCGCTCGTATTTTGGCGAGGGAGCTAGGGTGCAAGCCTAGGGATTTGTACGAGATAGATGCCGCTTCGAATAGGGGTATTGATGATATAAGAGAGCTTAGGGAGTCTGTGCAGTCTCATCCATTTGAGTCGCTATATAAGGTGTACATAATAGACGAGGTACATATGCTTACAAAAGAAGCATTTAATGCCCTTCTTAAGACATTAGAAGAACCTCCCTCCCACACAATATTTATTTTGGCTACTACAGAGATGCATAAAATTCCCGACACGGTTATTTCACGATGCCAGACTTTTGCTTTTAAAAAACCATCTCAGGCAATTTTGAAAAAAATGATTTTAGATGTGGCTGAGAAAGAGGGTTTTTCGTTGGAGCCTGCCTCTGCTGATCTTTTAGCAATGCTCAGCGAAGGGTCTTTTAGAGATACCTATAACATTCTCCAGACAGTTATAAGTTCGGCTGATAAGAAAAAAATCCCTCACACTGAAGTGGAGTCTATGACGGGGGCGCCCTCCACAAAACTAGTCAATGATTTTGTCTCTGCAATTGCAGAAAAAGATCTAGACAAAGGACTTTATGTTTTAAATAAGGCTATGAGTCAGAATATTAATATCAAAATTTATATTGATCTTATTTTAAAGAAAGTCCGTATGGCGTTGCTTTTTAAGCTTTCTCCTGATATGAAAGAAGAGTTGAGTAAGGATCTGACGGAAGATGATATGAAGTTTGTTGAAGATTTGGCTAGCGATAAGGAGGCCAATATCTCATCTGCTGTATTGAAGGAGCTTTTAGGTGCTTATGTTGATGCAAAGAAGTATTATGTGGCTAGTTTGCCACTTGAGCTTGCTTTGATTAGTATTGTGGAGGAGTAATTTTTTGATCTTTTACATATTTATATATTGACTAATGTGAACTAGGATTATACAACATAAGATATGTATAATCTAAGTTCGTATGCTAACTAAATCAAGAGAAAGACAAAAAGCTACAAGTCTTCGTAAGAAGAGAGGCATAAAAAGATATTGATGGAATTTCAGGTAGGGAATTGTGGCTTATGGGTATTATGTTATATTGGACAGAAGGGACAAAGGAAAAGAATCATAACCCATGTTCTGGTGCGGAATTTACCAACTCAGACTCGCATATGATTAAGATGCTTTTGTTGTGGTTGCTGAAAATTATAAAAGTAAGTCGTGATAGAATAAAGTCTTGAAAGGGATTCTTATTATGGTAATTTAAACATTAAAGTAAGTACAAGCTCAGGGTTAGTAAGAAAAATTGCTGGGTGGGTAATAGGTATTAATAATAAGATTTAGTTTATTTTGCCGGATCGTCTAACGGTAGGACTGCGGTTTTTGGAGCCGCCTATCTAGGTTCGAGTCCTAGTCCGGCAGCCAACTTGAGACAGGTTCAGTGTCCGAAGAGCATTGAATTTGTCCGAGTCACTATTCTGACATTGCATACCTGCTGAGAGCAGTAGCCAGAGCAAAAAATCACCAAAAAGGTGATTTTTTGCTTATAAAGGCGTAATATAAGTTTTATGAAATCAAAAGCACTACAAATGCTTGTTCCTGAAGGAAATCCTAATGGAATGAAAATAGTCGAACTTGCCGGTTGGTCTGGCAAGTGTTTTGTAGTACCTCGTCAAAGCCTAAAAGAGCTAAAAGACCGCCAAGAGATAAACCAGCCAGGTTTGTATCTTCTATTTGGAGTTGACGAGGGATCAGCAGATGATCTCGTTTATATTGGAGAATCCGAAAACTTCTACAGTCGCATAACGAACCATGACTCGAATAAGGATTTCTGGAACGAAGCGGTAATCTTTACTAGTGGGTTAAACCGCGCATTCGTTAAATACTTAGAGTATAAAGCGACTTCGCTTGCTCATGAAGTAAACCGAATGGTCGTTCAGAATAAGGTCAAGCCACAGGAGAATACTCTTTCAGAATTTGAGAAAGTCACTGTTGAGCAATATTTTGAGAATGTTCAATTTATTTTGAGGGCAATTGGATACGATGTTTTTGATAGTGTTGCTGAATCTGTGCAAGACGAGAATCTATATTATCTAAAAGCCGAAGGTGCTAATGCTAAAGCGCAACTTCTTGCCGACGGGAGCCTGAACGTACTTAAAGGATCACTGGCGCGAATTAAAGAAGCTGAATCGTTTTGGGGATGGTCAAAGACAGCCAGAGAGAAGTTTCTTGAAGATGGGACTCTTGTTGATAGTGGAGACGGACTATCCTATGTTTTTACTAAAGATGTTCTCTTTAAAAGTCCGACGGCTGCTGCTGTGAGTGTGGTTGGATATTCGGTAAATGGTTGGGACGCATGGAAAGATGAATCTAACAAAACTCTTGATGAAAATGTAAGAAAATAAAGTTATGAAAAATATTTGGATCCTCACAGAAGAAAGGCCGAAAGAAACTGTAATCCAGCTGATACTGGATAGAGTTGCTGTTGATCACGATTTCTCGATAGTGACGTCGGATATAAGGATAGTTCCAATATTTAAAGACGGCTTGTTTACATTTTTATACAAAGTTGAAGGAGTGTCTTCTAGCGATTTTGGTGAAGTTTATCTAAAGCTTGCAAGTGGAAATTCAAGTTTCGTAGACTTTCTTGTGTTTATTCAGGAGGGAGAACCAACCCAAGAAGATGTTCCTTTGTATGCGATTGAGGAAACAAAGACGGACGACTCTGAGTCCAGGAATACGGGTGTGTACCAACGTTGCAGCAAGTTTGTTTATGTCGATTTCTTCTATCCGGGTATAACGAAAATAATGTTGTACAACCTTTCTGTTCCACAAAAAGAAGAGCCGACAGAAACAAATATCTTTGGTATGAGAATGTTAAAGACCATGGAGGTTGAGGTAATGGGTAAGGTATACGAAAAAGAATTTGAACCGTTTACTTCACTTGAGGAATTAGCGGAAGCAAAAAACTCCATGCGAATGCCACCCGCTGGCAATGTCGCAATACGTATAGAAATCTTGCCGAACGAAGTGAGGGTATCGGGGAGATTATTTAAGTCAGACGGTTTAACACACGATCCGAATATCGGAGCGCTTACAGCAATCTCCCAATGTATACGTAAATGGGAACAGGAAAAGGATCTTGTTATTACCGAACATGGATTGGAGCAGCGTCATGTTGAGAACGCAAATAATAAATTTACCCAGATCGCACAAAAATTGGACATTAAGTTGGAAGGATTGACACTACCCGAGGTAGTTCCGCATGCAGAATATTGGCACTACGAAAATTCACAAGAAAAAACCGCAACGATTTTGTTGCATGTCATGTTAGTTGGGTACTCTGAGGCGCAAGTGATTTACTCAAATCATGGCGGAACAGAGCGCAGCTATTTTATAGACAAAGAAAATAACCCAGTTGTGATTGAAAAATACCAAGAAGGTATGAGGGAGGCTTACAAGCAAGGTGACAAGGGTCTGATTATCCACATTCCTGATGTCATTGTTTATGATCCGACCAAAAACGAAATTATTAATGTGGAGGGTAAGAAATACAGTACCAGAAAAGTCGGCATCGAGGATCTGAAGAATTACGATTACATTGAGGAGAATCTGATTACCCCTTCTTATAAACCAGACCGAATAGTAAGAACGGTCGCTGTATTTGGTAGTAAGAAAACGGAAATAGAAGAACCTGAACTTTCCTTTCTGTTAAATGAAGACGGTCTAGTTGTTTTAGGAGAGAACGCTCCTGGAGTCTTCAAGGAAGCTCTAGATAGAGTCTTAGCGACTCAGAACGTATAACTGCTCTTGAATTGTTTTCTTGTGCTTTGAGTCCCCGTTATTGTTGCTTTTGAATCTTAAGTAATCTATTTCTTTCTGCTCTACATTTCCATATTTTGATAGTGTGGCGAAGATATCTTTTTCTGACATAACTCCTTCAGAGTTGTAGCTTAATATTAAGTGTTTATATTTGGCATCACGAGCGACTTTATCGAGTGCTTTTAGAGCTGTATCTTTATTACAAAACTCCGATTTTTGTTGTGAGTAGTCACGCATGCCAGTAATTCCTTTAATTACTGGGTTATCGTATTTAGCTATTGTTTCTAAGAGATGATAATTAGGAGCATATTGTCGTTCGTTGTAAGGAGGATCTAGATATAAAATGTCGACTTCTATTTTGTCTACCAAATTCATGCTGTCATCGTTGTATACCTTATGTGTCTTGTTGCTCTTGTAGAAATTAATTGGCTTTACCTCTAAAGGTTTAAGAGCCCTCGGGTCGTAGTTCTTTAAGAAGGCAGCATACACGCCAGAGATATTTGCATAGAATGGCACACTCTCTATCAGGGCAGCTAGGAGAACAAAGTACTCATTTTCATTGATTAACTTCTCCTCACGCCACTCTTCAATCTTTTGTCTTATAGCATCAATCTTCTTTCCATTTTCTGCGATGAAATATTTTCTCTGTCTTTCTTCATGTGCGGTACCTTCCTCTGTATAATTTTTATAAATAAAGCCTTTGATACCCCTTACTCCATTTAAGTACGTACGCACCAAATCAAACGGGGAGGAAAATAACGCCTGACTCTTAACTTCGATAGCTTTAAGAAGCTTCTTGAAGGTGGGCTCAGTATTGTTCGCTATATACGCCCTTTGGAGTACGTAAGAGAAGTAGAGCAAATCAGAAGATACGATCTCAAAACCTTTTTGTTTAAAGTATCGACCAACATTTGAGGTACCAGAAAAGAAATCACAAAATGAGCCACTACTCACTCCAGTCGTAAGAACGGTTGCATAGATTTCCTCGAGCAGTTTTTCTTTGTTTCCAATAAATCTCATATCTAATAGTTCGTTATCACTAGCTCTGATACTTTCCCGCGTCTGTCCTTTTTTGAATTCAAAGATCTGCCTGAATAGACGGTGTGAACTTTGAAGTCTTTATAAAGATCCTTAATAAAATCACTATCTGAATTTGAAAGCATAACTTTCGCCCCTTTTTTGTGAAGGTCTACAAAAGAATCGCGCAATCGTTCTTGATCCTTTTGATAAAACTTCTCTTTTGTATACCGCGTGAAGTCAGAGTATTGTGAAATTGGAAAGTATGGAGGATCAAAGTAAATGAAATCATTTTTACCTGCCTTTTTGAGTATTTCTTCAAAATCTATACTGTGTATCTGTGCATCTTTTAAGTAGTCGCTTGCCTTTATTATTGCGTCCTCGTCACAAATCAACCTATTTAGTGAGCTGCCTATTGGTACGTTAAATTGCCCATGTTTATTTACTCTGTATATTCCATTAAAACAAGTTTGATTTAAATAAATCATTCTTGCGGCTATCTCATGTTTTTTAAATTTAGAAAATAGTCCGATATCACGATCTAAATTTCGTATAGCCATATACAATTCAGGGGAGTGTCGATCCTTTAGGTCCTTGAGAAGCTTAATTACCTTTTTAGGATTGTCCCTAACCCCCTCATATGCGGATATTAATTCTGGGTTACTGTCATTTAAGACCGCTTTCTTTACCCCAAGGTGAAAGAAAATCGCACCACCCCCCAAGAACGGCTCAAAGTATTTATTAAACTTTTTTGGGAACAAGTTTTCATATTGTGGTATTAAGGATCTTTTGCCACCAACCCACTGAAGGAATGGTTTTGCATTGCGGCTCTCGTCATTAGTAGATTCTCGCTTGGCGTGGCTCGTAGCAGGGAAATTTAGAATTATTGATTGGAGGCTGCTTTCTTTCGCTTTGGGCTTAATGTTTATAAGTTCTGACACATCACAAGACAGATAGTCGCAGATGATCTCGATTGTTTGAAATTCTATTTTTTTAGTTTTGTTATTCGCAATGGCAAAACCCTGTTGGTAACTTAAACCAGTGTCTTTACAAAATTGGTAGAGAGTCACACCCCTTTTATCGAGTAGAGGTTTTAAATTTATCTTTGAGCTAGCGGTATCCATACCTGTAAAAACAATTATATCAACTTAGCTTGATATAGTCCTGAAAATATGTTGATAACCGTTTCACTGGAGACACAACTTCTTATCTGACAAAGTTATTCTCCCTTGGAAGCATGAAAGAAGCTCTCGCTTTTCTTGTAAGGAACCTTCTTGTAGAAGATACTTTGCATAATCTTTCACGTCGATATTGTTCACCTCTATTTTTTCTTTTTTTCCTAGTATGCTCGCTTGAAATTTTTTAATGCGAGTTACTTCTGATCTTAGTTTTTCTCGAACTCCTATCTCATTAATGTTTACTTGGTCAATAATTCGTACAAACTGCTCAATTAAGTCTTCTTCTCTGATGTAACCACACTTGCAATTCCTATCCCTCACCTTTGTACAACCGTAATAGCAATAACGATGCACGTTTCCGTTCTTTTGCCGTTTGAATTTCTCGTCGGCACAGATGCCTGAGCCACAAAGTCCACAGGTCATAAGCTTAGTGAAAGCAAACTCTTTATCTTCAACTTTGATTATGTGGTCAGCTATATTTGCTCGTGCCAAGTCGAACAGCTCTTTCGTAATAATTGGTTCATGTTTGCCTTTGTACCAGTTGCCACTCTTTCGTGGATACTCAAACTCGCCGTAGTAAAAAGTGTTTTGAAGAATGAGATAAATGTTACTCAGAGTTAATCCCTTATTTCCAGCAGCCGTCTTGAAGTTCAGTTCAAACTTGAGCCAGTGGTAGAGCTTCCGCGCACTCCATTTTTCATACGCTACCTTCTCAAACATCTTTTTCACCACAGGCGCACGTTCAGAGTCTATAAGCACATATCCTTTGCGATCCACTTTCTTTTCATTGAGATATCCAACTGGTGCTGGGGCAGGCCACAGACCCATTTCGCAGCGAGTTCGTAGCCCACGCTTCACATTGATACTCTTATTGTCATTTTCAAGCTTTGCCTGACTACAAAGAATCATTAACAAAAACTTTTCGTTTGGTGAGTTTCTAAAGAATTGGCCATACGTTCTAATTTCAAGTAAAAGCTTCTGGTCCATTAGATCAACCAAACTACCCAAATCACCAGCATTTCTGCTCAAACGATCTGGTGCCCATGTCAGCAAGCCCGTGTATCGTCCGACCTGTATATCCCTCAGGATTTCAGAAAATACCGGTCTCTGGCCCGAATCCTTTGCTGAGTGAGCTTCTCGTCGTATGTCCACGATTTCAAGACCCTCGCGCTCTGCTATGGCCAGCATCTCTTTAACTTGAGAGTCAATTGAGAGAGCTTGTTTTTCGTCCGATTCAGTTGATTTCCGTGCATACAGACAGTACCTAACCTTCTCGGTCGGTATCGTCGGCGGAACCGCTATCTGACTCATCGTATTCTCCATAATCATCATGGATGACAGACTGGTTGGACAAGTCAAGGATGTCCTTGGAGAGAGCAGAATCTGCCTCGATTAACTCTTCAGATGCCCCTACAACATGCTTTTGCCTCTCAATCCACTCTTTGTACGCAGAGTAGAAGATTTCTTTGAGGTTTGGGTCAGCAAAGTTATACAGATCAAGCACAGGAGCAAAGTGATCTCGTGCCTTTTGTTCACCTAGAATCTTTTGCAATGCGTAATGTTTTTTGAACAATGATTCAAACACCGAATCAGGTGGTGTTTTCTCACTCATTAACGCTTGCTGCTTTTCTTCAATCCGTGCCAATCGATCATGCATTAGTGTGCTCGTGGAGTAGCGTCCTGTGTTGTGCTTGAGCCAGAACGTACTTGCCTTGAAGTCCTGGTTTTGGATACCGCTAATAATGACCGCCTCAGCAGCATCGTTAATATTTCTTCGTCCTATGGCGAGCGCATACTCAACTTCTTTGAGGAAGTCGAAGTGCTTGTCCATCCAACGATAGAAGGTGCTGTGGTTGATACCAACTTTCTTGCAGACATACCGTATGTTCGGCATCTTCTGCAGTTCCTCAGATATCATTCGTGTGATGTTTTTTCCGTAGCGCATATCAACTTCGCTTTCTTGCCTGTGAAGCGTTCAAACCGTTTGATGATGAGATCCACAAAGACAGGATCTAATTCGACCATGAAGCAGGTACGGTTCAGTTGATGTGCCGCGATTAATTCACCACCACTACCACCAAAGAGGGACAGGATGTTATCTCCGACTTTTGTACAACGTCGTATTGGTTTATCGTGTAAGGTAATTGGCTTCTGTGTCGGGTGTTCATAGGTGTTACCAGCGAGCTTTTGTACTGCCCAGACATCAATCATGTCGAGGAAGTTTTCAATCATTTGATTGCCTGTACCGATGTCTTTATTCAGAACCTCATCGAAGTTCTGATGATTGGGAGACAGATATGGTTTGCCACGGACACCGTACACACACGGTTCGTACACCTTTGAGAAGGCGACTTGGGGAGTAGGGTTGGCAACGCCTTTTAGCCAGATACAGATACGTTTGAAGGTGATGCCGAGCTTCTTATAGATACTTGCGATAAGAGGGACATACGTCTCGTCACAGTAGTAAAAGATGTGCACGTTCTTATCCGACACATCCAGAGCATTCTTAATGGTTTTGGCCAGGAACTCTTCATACTCTTTCTCTGTTCGCGTATCTTTCGCGGTGCCGCCGTAGTTTTTGGTCCCACCTATACCTTTCTCGTATGAGAGGTTGATATTGAACACGGGGTCGTTATAGACCATATGAATCTTATTCTTTCCAACCACTCGCTTTACCACCTTAGGATCAGTCGAATCTCCACAAAGCAAGCGATGAGGTCCTAACTGGTATAAATCACCAACCTTGGCTTTTGGTTTCTTAATCTTTGTAGCTTCCTTGGCAACATCGAAGTTATCGTCCTCAGTCTCTAGAAGCTCAGTGAACATGTCCGTCAGCTCTTTTTGGTCAAAGCCAGACTCAAGGAGTAAGTCGGTCTCAAAGTACTCTTCGAGAATCACTTCATCCCAATCACCGTGCACTTTATTGCTGGTGATCATGTACTGCTTGTACTCAGATTCTGAAAGTGCACGTGAAGGAACACGCACATCGATCATCTCTTCTCCACGACCAAGAAGCTGGAGTACAGCACATCGCTGATGACCAGCAATAATACGGTTTTCGGTATCTATTGCTGGAATCTCTACTAAGTCGAATTTCTTAAGAGACTTCTTAAGATTTTCTAATTGGACCTCGCTTATTTTGCGAGGGTTGTGCTTGAACGGCAGTAGGTTTTTAACCTTGCGCTGTTCAGTGCGCCACGAGAGTTTTGTAGCCATACACATTTTCGTCTAACGAATAATGTGCGGTGCTATTTGGAACAAAGAGTCGTGATCCGCTACGCACTCTTCGTGGTGCAATGTAAGTTCAATCTCAACAGTTGGTTTTATGATATTCCACTTACAAAAAAGGTCAATACTACAACCTGTGGACGCAGAGTTGTCAAAGTCGTCAAAGCTGTCAATGTCGACAACTAAAGCTTCGCGGGGTCTCCGAAATGTGATAAGGGTATAAATGGTCGAGCATTATTGGTATAATTGTTCTTACACAACTGAATATCGAGCCGTAATGGCTAGGGCCTAAACCAGTTGCTTCGGCACTGGCATGGTCTGAAAGCGCGATCAACGTAAAAACCCCGGCATCAGGGGCGTTGATCGCGTTATCAGGGGAAACTCTGGTAGGGGTCGCAAGACCCACCTTGGTGTCCGGGTTTTTGTGTACCTGAACAACTGGGAATTATTAGAAAACGCGATCAACAAATATGTTCAGAAAAATATTAGGTGCCATAGGCATCCTCATTGTTTTCTCTGTATTTCTGGCAGTTATTATTTCGATATATTCAGAAACGGAGACAACATCAACCGAAGTCGCAGTAAGTGTAAATACAGAATCTGGAGTTGGTGTAAATGAGACAGAAGGTGTCATCCAAGAGGAGGACAAAAAAGAAGAGCAAGAGATCTCTGCGGGCAATCCAATTGTAGAGCAGGAATATACTGAGCCAGAAGAACCGACTGTCCAAAAAACCACCAATCCTCTTTACAAAGTTGTATCAGTTGTCGATGGAGATACAGTCAAACTAAGTATTAACGGAACAACGGAGACAATCCGCCTTATCGGTATTGATACTCCCGAAACAGTTCATCCCACAAAACCAGTAGAATGTTTCGGGATTGAGGCGTCCAACAAAGCAAAGGCTGTACTTTCTGGTAACACAGTATCTTTTGAGACAGATGCTTCGCAAGGTACACGAGACAAATATGGAAGATTACTTGGCTATATCATTCTGCCCGATGGTTCAAACTTTAATAAATTAATGCTTGAACAAGGGTATGCATATGAGTACACCTATTCAGTCCCTTACAAGTATCAAGCTGACTTCAGAGCAGCAGAGCAATACGCTCGGACAAATGGAATAGGACTGTGGGCTAATGGTGTTTGCGAAGAAGAAAGTTCGCAGAACAACACGCCTGCTACCATCTCAGATGGTAAGTGGTACGTGAGTTCACATTACTCATCCAAATATTACTACTGTGAAGCAAGTGATGGGTGGAAATCCCTGTCGGGAAAGTATCTTAAGGTGTATGACAGCGAAGCGGCGTTACTTGCTGATTTCCCAAATCACACACTGCACGAATCGTGTCAGTAAATTAGCCATAGATTCCGTAAAGAGGCAAAAATTGCTAAAATGCCCTTATGTGGCCTCAATTAATAAATCTCAAAAATAGAATTTTCAGTCCGATTGTAAAATGGTGGCAAGAAGGGTCTTTAAATCGGATCATTCAGGAAGAGAAAAAGAGTAACCCAGAGATAGAAAGGTTATTAAGGCGGGACGTAAAGCCCCTCTGGTTTTCCTGGTGGGATGTTGGCGTAGTAATCATTCTCTTTCTCATATTTCTTTTGCTAACGCACGCCCAGACACTCCTTCCTTACTCTTGGTTTGTTTCTATCGTTGAGTTTCTATATCCATTCAGTGGAAGTCCTTTTGCGTTAACAAGCGGCAATCACTATCAAAACCTGATTGCAGTGCATGCTGGGATCGGAGCTGTCCTTATTGGTTTAGCGTTTTTCATTGCACAGTGGATTGTTAAGGAGGAGAACTCGTATAAAAAATTCATTATTTTGCGGAGAAGTAAGTTTTTCGCACTTCTTTTGGCGGAAGTTTTATTTTTCTTTTTGTTTATATGGGGATCGGTAAACATTTTTTCAATTATTCCGGTCTTCTTCATGGGTATGTTTACTCTGTTTTCTCTATATCAAACTGTTAATTTGATAGTTGATAATTTCGAATTGAAAAAGGAAGAACAGGATGTTTTCTTCAAAAAGCTTCGGCACTCCTTTTTGAAAGTTGTTGATGTCGAGATTATCAAATTAATTGGAGGTAACCAGCTAAGAGACCGCTTCAAAGGATACGAAGATATTATCGAAATTACTCCATTTTCACCAACAGACAAAAGAAAATACACGGCAATTAAAACAGAAACTGCAGGAGTTTTTCGGAATTTGAATTTGCGTGCGTTGAAAGGGCTACTGTCAACTTTTCAAAACATTGCCCCTCCAGAAGAAAGGGCGACGGGCGGTGGATCGGGTACTCAAAATACCTCACTCCAGTCTTCTATAAAAAATCCATATTGTTATCTATCTCCAAGATACTTGTCAGATACAAAGGAGGTAAATGATGTACTGCTCTGGGTTAGAAACGACTTATTTGAAGACGAGGACAAAAAACAAGAAATCATCAAGCAAGCAAGGCGAGCATTCACAATAGCCCCCTCCGACTTCGATTTGGAACATGCGCGTGACGATATTAAAAAGCTTAAAAATCTTTGTCTAGATCTGATAAGAGACCAAAGAAGCGATGAATTGAGCGAGTCACTAAATTTGTACACACAATTGATTGAAGACTTTTATTCATATCTCAAACCATACGGTGGAGGTTTTTCTGAAAAACAGGCAAGAGATATGTCGATGGAGATAGCCTTCGGAGGACTTAAGCCCATTGCTTGGATAAGTGAAGATATTCAAGAAATCTTTGAACGGGGGGTCCAGTCAGATAGTAGAGAAATCATAAGAGCTGTTGGATATTTACCTGTCAGGTTAATGAAGTATTCAATTGATTACAAAGATCATCTGATTTTCCAGCAATTTCAATTTTACCCTTCGTGGCTATATAGGACGGCTTCAGAGGCACAGAAGAAGGAGAAAGAAGCACTCGCTGACTTTTTGTTGGATAGGTCGTGGCGTTATTTGAAAGAGGTATCCGATTACTACCTAGAGCCAAAATTAAAGGAAGATGATTATCCCGAAGAAGAATTTCGGAGCTTTGCCTGTGCTATTCTCAAAATTTTTCAAGGATTGCTCAAAAGCTCGTTTGACAATAAAGATCATGAGGCTTTTAAAGTTTACCTCTCTACAACATCTGGACTGTTTAGGCACTTAGATATTACAGAACGGTTCAAAGATCATGAATCGGAAAGAGTCTCTGATTTTATCAAGCACAAAAAAGAAGAGATGCTTTTTGGTATTGCCAGTTGGATTCTTCATAAGTTTTCGCTTAACAAATCAGATGAGGTGACAAAAAAGTTCTACCACTTTATACAAAATACATTTCGTACTGATATAAAAGAATTTACAAAAGTGTTTCTCAGAGCTCATGATTTTGATATCGAACATTTTTGGAGTTGGGATGATTGGGAAATGCGTGAAAAAGGAGAGGGTGAGGTTCATAGTATTCAGATTCTTGAGAAGTTAGAGAAGTTTTATGCAACTAAAAGTTTGTCTTTGTTAGAGGGTAAGACTGACGATCAAGTAAAAGCAATACAACTCCCGCATACACGAGACCTTGCCTACTTGGCAGAGGGTACTAGAGATTTAATAAAGATCTTGGATGATATAGCGGCACGCCCTGAAAATTGGCGTTTCGTTCTCTCGGAGGATGCAATCAGTAAGGTTGGTCCTTTTAAAGCATTACTCTCGAGTGCAAGAGATCAGCAGGAGGAAGAAGAGTTGGAAGTTAAAAGAGGTCAGGTTATCTCCCAAAAGAAAGTTGAAGAATTCAAGAAAGAAGTAGTTGAACAATTCTACGAGACAGCCTATTTGCGGGATTTGTTTATAAACTACTTCAAGACCTACACTGATCAAACGGCTACAAGAATTGCCGGGAAAGAAAATCGCCTCGGTATTAACACTGTAGATGATAAAGCCTCCTTCTTTGATGAGTGGCATGTTCATTACGTAGGTAGAAGTGAGAGCTATGCTCGTGCTATTGCTTCAGGCGAGGATTCTCACCTGCTAGAGGATATAAGCGCAAATTGTACGGAAGTGCCCAAAAAGGAATTTGAAAAGACACTCACAAAATTTGAGAACTTAAATGATGTGGTTATACTCGCACCGAATATGGCATTCTGGCGGTTTTTCGAAGACGCCAAGAGCTTCAAATCAAAGTGGCACAGAGATGCTGAGCAAATTGATGTGAGAGCGTTCGGAGGTTGGTATGAATTCCAGGGCCATTCTATTCCAGTATTTGAAACCTATCATGGCAAGAAAGATCGTGAGGTACTGGTACTGCGCAGATCTAAAATAGGAAAACTCATCCAGCGTTCTCCGTTGAGTGCAGATGATTCCCCAGATAATTTAAGCGATATCTTTTATATCGATGTTCAGGCGATGTCAGAGAACAATGACCTAATGGAGAAATTCATACAGGAACCACCAGAATGGTTAAAGGAAGTTGGTGATGAAGAGAAGCAACGTGAACATCTCCGAGAGCGCGTCCGAATTCAGATTTTTGAGAGGTTTGAGTTTGAGAAGAATGAAGAATTCGAAGGGTATAAGTTTCAAGTAGAGGAGTAAACTAGTGTCGCATTTGTCGCTTTTTCATAGCGTCCTAGGAGGGTCGAAATGGTAAAATAAAAATCACCAAAAAAGCTTTACGGGGCTTGACGGAGAAATTTCCGAACCCGAGGAGGCCAGCCAGCTTGAGCTAGCTCAAAGATAGAGCTAATCAGGAAGATCTATACTTAAATTGCATACCTGCTGAGTGCAGTATCCAGAACGAAAACCGCCCGTAATTGGGCGGTTTTCGTTTGCTTAATAAAGCGGTAAAATGAAGAGAATGTTATTCATGCACGATTCAAAACATAAAGGTCTTCTCGTCGCTGTGTTCGGCGGCCTGCTTGTGATAGGCGCAATCGCACTCTATTGGTGGCAACGCGACGATGCTCATATGGCACAGCCGCAATCAGACTCACGTGATTTCATAGAAGTCCGCGCAACAGATGCTCTTAAGGCAGTCGTAGACGCTGCCAATGAAGTCTCCAACATTACCTCCGGCACAGTTTTCACCTTTGAACCAGAAAATCCTGACGGCAGATTCACAAACTTTGGCATCGTACGGTACCGAGATGAAGTGCGTGCCGATACGGTGGTTGAGGAGCATGCTTTCATTTTTCGAGAGGTCGGCGGAGACGGTCGGGCAGAAGTGGACAGAAACACCTATCACGTCGCTTCTATACACCGTAGAGCTCCCGATTTTGTCGGTGGCGAATACCCGGCAGATGAGATTGAAAAAACAGCTCGTCAGTTCTTATCACGCGTATATCCTGAATTCGCAAGCATTGAATCCTCGCTTACCTTCGACTCCGGCACGAAAGGCGTCAGGCTCAACAATGGTAACTACTTCTTCCGGTGGAATGATGAACAATTTGCACTTCCCACAGGACTGGCGATGGATATACCGCCCCGTATTCAGATTGGTATTACCTCTAGTGGCTTTATTTTCGGCTACGACAACACCGTAGAGCTTTATCATAATCTTCCAAAAGAAGCCCTGCGAACTCTATGCGGATATGTAGAGATGCCGAAAACCGATGATTCGTCACTTGACCAAGAGAAAGGAATCGTGAAAGTTTGGTTTACCGAATACGAGCCGTTCCAGAACCGATATCTTTTATTGCCCTATGAACCCGAAACCGATTTTGAGGGTTGCACGGAATCGGCGAAAACATATTTGAGACATTTGCCAACGGGTCAAGATAAAGATAGAAATTAAAACGATGGGAATGGTAAAAGTCAAAAATTACGGTAATAGAATTGATGCCGAAGTTGATAAGGCGTTACTTGCATCACGCGGTATAAATTGCCTCATTACATCGGACGATGTTGGCGGTATGCGGCCTGATCTTATGATGTCTTCGGGTGGTGTGTGGGTTTTGGTTGACGAGGCAGATGCAAAACAAGCATCTAAACTCCTTACGGAAGGTTTTTCTTAAAATCATTAGTGTATATGAAAAAATTTATTCTTACCACAACAATTCTTTATCTTTCATTCGGATTTGTATTTGCGGTGTATGCCTACTCGCAAGATATAAGGACATTCAAGTGTGGCGATGTTACCATACATCACACTTATAACTTCACAACAGGAACTGGGTCGTTTGCAAATCCAGACCCTGAACGATGTATTAGTGTAGGTTTTGAATTAAGTTCAATAGTGACCATTCCGTTTTTCACAGTATTCGGCGTTCCCATACTTATCGCAAGAGGCATAGTCGGCAATAACTGACCATGAAAAAATCAAGTAAAATTATTATCGGCACCATCGGCGGAATCATTCTCATCGGTTTTGTGCTGGGTGTTTTTGGTTTTCTGCGCGGATTGGAAAATCCACAACACATCGAAACAACTGGAACACTGCGCGGTACGATCATGTTGGGCAACGGCGAGCCGGCTCAAGGAATATTCAATGTCGTGAACAACTTCATCACTGATGAGGTATACGCGCAATTTGGAACCGATGCCAATGGATATTTTGAAATAGCATTACCGCCAGGAGAATACATGATTCAACGACCGAATATGCGTCTCGGTACACAACAGCACCTCGTTACCGTGCGATCAGATGAAGCGACCGATGTATCAATCACCTTTGAACACGTGGGGGTGTATCGAAATTCCTCGCTTGGTTTTTCCATATCGCATCCGGCCAGCGTATATCTGGTACACGAGGACGACGAATTGGTGCAGTTCTCCACACTTCCGCTCGATGATCCGAAACAGCAGTCAAGCGTCGGCTTGCTCTCGTCGTTAACCATTCGGCACCAAGTGGCGCCACTCATTGAAGGCGGAGAGGAAGTTATGATAGAGGGTGAGCGCGTGCTTGTTGCGACAGAGATCGGCGCATACGGTGGCGAGGCGCACCGTGAGTATTTTTACCCAAATCGCAACCTTTCCGTTTCCTATGTGGCCGAACCGCCGCAGGATACGCTATTCACGAAAATGGTGCTTTCTATACGCTTTGAAGAATGAAGATTATCTAGCGGATTATAGACAAAATAAAAATTAAACCAATGAAAAGATTTATTCTTGTTTTCTTGCAATATTTCTGGGTAGTTTTTATATAATCTTTGGACTACTCTTTCTCGGAGCAAAGTTTTTGGGCAGGGTTATAGAGATGCGCAGAAGATAGAGCCTTTGTTATCTCTACCAGCTATATCTCAGCACTCTTGGGATTGACCACTGTCGTTTTGTATAATATTTGGGTGGCCGATTGGAGGGTTGCCATCACTATTTTGGGCTGGTCCACTTTAATTAAAGGGGTTTTAAAAATTGGATTTCCAGAGCCCATCCATAAGTAAGCACAAAGATTCAAAAGCCAACAGACGCTTGAAGCCGTTCCCTTATTTGTCTTAGGCGCTTGGTTGCTTTGGGTTAGTTTCTAAATTTTAGACAGGTTTTTCGGGGGTGGTATAATATTCCTTATGAAGAAGCATTATCATAAAGTTAAAGAAATGCTGGTTGAGCTGATACCAGTGACACTTATAGTCTTGGTGGGTTTTCTCGTCTATGCTTTTATGCAGGTTTCTGTGTTGCAGGAAAATGTAGTATCTCTTTCAGTGGAGTTGGCATCTACGACTGAGGCACTTTCAAGAAATACAAATCAACTTACACAAAACATCGTGGATTTAAGGGACGAGACTATTGGTATTTCTGATACCCTTTCTTATGCTCAACAAAATATTGATGCTGTGAAAACACAGATCGGTGGAGTAGAGCAGACTGTGGGCTCTATTTCTGGTACGGTTGGTGACTTGCAAAAGCTCGCAGAGACAGATCCTGAAATTTTGAAAAAATATTCTAAGGTGTACTTTATGAATGAAAACTATGTACCAGCTCATTTGATAGATATATCTGGCGACTATTTGTATAGCGTTGTCAATCCAGAGCAATTTATGGCGGAAGCGTGGCCTTTCTTGAAGGCGATGCTGGATACAGCAAAAGCTGAGGGGGTAGAGATTTATGTAAAATCTGCCTTTAGGTCTTTTGGCGAGCAGCAATCTCTCAAATCTGTATACACCGTCACTTATGGTGCTGGTACGGCTAATTCATTTTCCGCAGATCAGGGGTACTCAGAGCATCAGCTTGGTACAACAGTGGATCTTATCACCACGGGGCTTGGTGGACAGCTTGATGGTTTTGACAATACGATGGCTTATAAGTGGCTTCTAGGCAATGCTCACCGTTTTGGTTTTGTGCTTTCTTATCCAAAAAATAATGATCACTATGTTTTCGAGCCGTGGCACTGGCGTTTTGTGGGTGTAAAACTTGCCACTTATTTCCGCGACAACAATCTCAACTTTTATGATGTAGACCAAAGAGAAATTGATAAATATCTTATTAATGTTTTCGATTAAAATAGGTCTTTTGGTCAAGGGTGCGGGGGAGATATATTGTGATATAATTTAAATATAATGAAAAACACTATTATTACATTTTTAGTTATTATTGCGCTTGGTTTTGGGACATATTTTCTTATTAAGAGTTTTTCTGGTGATATGGGCGTGCCAGATCAAGTTCAAGATAAGGTATCTACTACAACTCAGTCTCAAAATGGTCTTAATGCGAGTACGACACAAGGTGAGGCACAGGTAGACGATAGCAAAACTGCTATTGGTGAATCTGTAGAGGGACGGGAGGTCGTCGCTTATCACTATGGCAAGGGCGATACAGAGCTCTTGTTTGTGGGGGGTATTCATGGTGGGTACTCATGGAATACAGCTCTCGTTGCTTATGAGTTGATGGATTATTTAGAAGCAAATCCAGACGTTGTGCCAGAGAATGTAAAGGTGACAGTTGTTCCTGTTTTAAATCCTGATGGCCTCTATAAGGCTGTTGGTACTGACGAAAGATTTACCCCAGCAGATGTGGCATCTTCTCAGGCGGTTCAAACATCTGGTCGTTTCAATGCAAATAAGGTTGATCTTAATCGAAACTTTGACTGTGATTGGCAGTCTGAGGGCAAGTGGCAGAATACGACAGTTAGCGGAGGAAGTAAGGCTTTCTCTGAACCAGAGAGTCAGGCGATTAAAAATTATATAGATGCTCAAAAACCAACAGCGGTGGTTGTTTGGTATAGTGCGGCAGGTGGTGTGTTTGCATCAAGTTGCCACAACGGAGTTTTGCCCGAAACCAAGACGCTTACAGATATGTATGCGAAAGCATCTGGTTATCCCGCATACAATGATTTTAATTTTTATGAAATAACTGGTGATATGGTAAATTGGCTTGCCAAGGAAAAGATTCCAGCAATCAGTATCCTTCTTTCTAATCACAAAGATGTTGAGTGGAGCAAGAACAAAGCAGGTGTTGAGGCTTTGATTAATCACTACGCTAAATAATATATGTTGTGAAGAGAAAAGTTACTATTTTTGTAATACTTGTCGGTGTAGGGCTACTTGTTTTCTATCTTTTTCAAAATCGAGGTGCGGAGACTATTTCTGATGAAGTGGTTCAAGTGGATCCGAGAATTGATACTATTGGACTGTCGGTGGAGGGGAGGAAGATTGAATCATATACATATGGAAATGGTACAACTCATCTTGCCTTTGTGGGTGGTGTGCACGGTGGCTATGAGTGGAATAGTGTACTTTTGGCGTATCGGTTTATGGACTATCTTAGCGCCAATCCCAGTGCTGTTCCAGTAGATATGACTATAACAGTGATTCCGTCTGCTAATCCAGACGGGGTTTTTAAGGTGGTGGGCAAAGAGGGTCGGTTTACTGTGGAGGATGCACCTGATGGTGAATCTGCTGTGCCTGGAAGGTTTAATGCAAACAATGTGGATCTGAATCGCAACTTTGACTGTAAGTGGAAACCTGAGAGTATGTGGCGAGGTAATAAAGTAAGTGGGGGGTTGGATGCGTTTTCTGAACCGGAAACTAAAGCTATTAAAAAATTTGTTTTAGAAAATGATCCCGTAGCTGTTGTTTTTTGGCATAGTCAATCCAATGCGGTATATGCCTCAGAGTGTGAAAATGGTATTTTGCCAGAGACTCTTGAGATTATGAATGCGTATTCAAAGGCTTCTGGTTATCCAGCTGTTGAATCTTTTGATAGCTATGAAATCACCGGTGATGCGGAGGGCTGGCTTGCGTCTATTGATATCCCGTCTATAACTGTAGAGCTCAAAACTCATGAGACGGTGGAGTGGGAGCAAAATCTGGCTGGTATCAAGGCTCTTTTCATGTATTACAGTCAGGCAAAATAGTGATATGAACTAGAACCAACTGACAATTGATATGTAATATAAGTTATGAAGGATAAGAAAAAAAGATGTTGGGGTATAACTGGAGATGATCTGCTTATGTCGAAGTATCATGACGACGAGTGGGGAAAGCCAGTTCACGATGATAGGCATCTTTTTGAGGCACTTGTATTAGATGGAGCGCAGGCTGGGTTATCTTGGAGGACTATTTTAAATAAAAGAGAAAATTACAGAAAAGCTTTTAATAATTTTGATGTTAGGAAAGTAGCTAAGTATGATGCAAAAAAGATAAAAGAGTTGATGGGTAATAAAGGTATTGTTAGAAATTTGTTGAAAATTAAATCAGCGGTTCGGAATGCGGAGGCATTTATGGGTATACAAAGAGAATTTGGGTCTTTTGATAAATACATATGGGGGTTTGTGAATGGTAAGACTGTGGTAAATAAAAGAAAAAATAAATCTGAGGTTCCAGCAAAAACAGCTTTGTCTGATAAGATAAGTAAAGATTTAAAAAAAAGAGGTATGAGTTTTGTTGGTTCGACTATAATATATGCCATGATCCAGGCCGTCGGCATAGTAGATGATCATGAGGTGGGGTGTTATAGGTCTTGGAAAGCATAATATATATATTTGTAAAATAATATAGATTATTAAATTAAAGTTGAAAAAACAACTCTTTGTCTATGTTTGATTTTGGTGAAATATGGGGCTATACGACTGACACCAGTTTTTGATTTGAGGTAAGAGCTGATGATGAGAAGAAGCTTGAAAGGGGGTAGAGGAGAAAAATATTTTTATATGTATTTTCTTTATATTCTTGAATGTAAAAATGGCGCACTTTATACGGGCATAACCACGGATGTGAAGCGCCGATTTAATGAGCATAAAATGGGTACGGGTGGGCGATATACAAGAGCTAAAAAGGTGTTGAGAATTGTCTACACTGAAGAGCATCCGAATAGGTCTTCTGCTTCTAGGCGTGAGGCGGAAATAAAAAGTTGGCGACGGGAAAAGAAAATAGCTTTAATCAGGTATGGGCAGGTTTTTCTTTGAGTTTAGACTTTTCCACAGAAAAGCTATTAAAATTTGACATTAGATTTATATAGTGTAAAGTGTATCAAATCGGCCCAAAGAGGGTCGTTTTGATTTCTTGCCATGGTGGCCGGAAACAGATGTTCTTTATACTTAAGATGGAGGTTGTAGAATGAACAAAGGTAATCGGGGGCAAAGAAACAGTCGCGGAAACAAGCAGATACTCAAAACTGTTGATGAGAAGGGCATCACGCAATTCACGGATGCTAATAAAATTCCTCAGAGCCTGTGGGAAAGCCATCATGGGAAAACCGCAGCTGGGAATCAGGTCCATAGCTTGCAGACTATCGTGATAGGCGAATCAGTTCTGATTCGCACAAATGCTGGTCGCGCTATTTCGGTGCTACAGGACGAACTCGAAGTGTGCGCAAAGCAGTTTCTGCAAGAAAAGGGTTATCAGATTCAAGCCCCCAATAGCAACAAGTAGCCTCTAAGGTTACGATAACGGGCGATTCTTTTATAGAATCGCCCGTTTTTTTATTGATAGTCAATTAAGATTTTATACGGAGGAGGGTAAGGTCTTTTATGCATCCCTTTGTGCTACAATATTTCCTATGAAACAAAAGCGCGCACTCGACATCTTGAAGGCTGGGAGAAATGTTTATCTTACGGGGGCTGCCGGTAGTGGTAAAACCTATGTATTAAATGAATATATTAATTATTTAAAAGATCGTGGAGTTGGCGTGGGTATAACAGCGTCTACTGGTATTGCGGCGACCCACATTGGAGGTATTACTATTCATTCATGGTCTGGCCTTGGTATTAGGGACACGCTTTCTGATTATGAGATTGAGGCACTGGAGCAGAAAGAGTATTTGTGGAATCGTTTTGATAGAACAAAAGTGTTGATTATAGATGAGGTTTCAATGCTGGGTCCTAGTTTTTTTGATGCTTTAGATCGATTGTGTCGAAAGATGAAAAGAGAGGATGCTCCTTTTGGGGGGATGCAGATTGTCTTGTCTGGTGACTTTTTTCAGCTTCCTCCTATTGTGCGTGGTGGTGGAGATGTTAAATTCATTAGCTCTTCTTGGGCGTGGGGCAATATGGATATAAGGGTGTGTTATTTGGATGAACAGTTTCGCCATGCGGATAATACTCTTGAAGCTATATTAAACGAGATGCGCGGAGGAAACGTGTCTGCTCAAACTAAAGAAATTCTGATGGGCTCTGTGAATAAAAAGTGGACAGGAGGCATCGCGCCAACGCGGTTGTATACTCACAATATTGATGTTGATAGGGAGAATGAAAAAGAGTTGGCAAAACTAGCCGGTGAAGAAGAGATTTACGAAATGTCTACAAAAGGGAGGGGGCATCTGGTAGAGACTCTAAAGAAAAGCCTTCTTGCTCCAGAGACATTGAAATTAAAAAAAGATGCGGTTGTGATGTTTGTAAAAAATAATTTTGACGGAGGGTATGTAAATGGCACACTTGGTATAGTGGAAGATTTTGATGAAGAGGTGCCAATAGTAAGGACCTTTTCTGGTGACAAGATATCTGTTTACTCAGCAGAATGGGCCGTGGAAGAGGATGGTAAAACTTTGGCTTCCGTGGAGCAATTACCACTTAGACTTGCCTGGGCTATCACTATTCACAAAAGTCAGGGTATGAGCATGGACGCTGCGCATATTGATTTATCAAAATCTTTTGTGGCAGGGCAGGGGTATGTTGCCCTCTCCAGGTTACGTAGCCTATCCGGACTCTTGCTTGGTGGTATTAATGAAATGGCATTTGCTGTTCACCCGGATGTTTCTTTGCTTGATAAAAATCTTTTATCGGAATCTAAAAAATGGGATAAGGTCCTCGAGAGGTTTTCTGAGAAGGAGATTGCAAGAATGCACGAAGATTTTATTTTAAAGTCTGGAGGCACTTTGAATAAGAAAGAAATAGCTGAAAATAAGAAAAAGAAGAGGGACGGGATCAAGGATAAAATCCCTACCCAAGAAAAGACGCGCGGGCTTATAAACGAAGGACTGTCTCTTCGGGATATCGCCAAGATGCGCGGTATGACTTTAGGAACCATAATATCTCATCTTGAAAAATTGAAGGCCGAAGACAGTAAGATTGATTTAAAAAAATATAAGCCGAAGTCTGCAGATTTAAAAAAGATAAAGCGGGCGTTTGAGGAAACTAAAGACACAAAGCTGGCGCCTGTTCACCGAAAGCTCAAGGGTGTTTATACTTACGATGACCTCCGCTTGGCGCGATTATTTTTGTTTTAGTGTGATAGGTGGGGTGGGGTAAATTTTAGAATTCTCTTGGGGGCTTTGCTCGAAGTGTACCTAGCGTATTTTTGCCATATGTTGTTTTGTGTGTGATTGACTTCGTATACCCTATGGGGGTATTATTATAGTTGTATGAAAAAAAGCATTAAAGAGTCAGCGCAACACCGGCTTAAAATCATAGAAGGTCAGGTCAAAGGTCTTCAAAAAATGGTTGAGGGAGAGGAATACTGTGTTGACGTTATTACGCAGGCATCTGCTGTGAGGCAAGCCCTTTCGTCTGTTGAAGATATGATGCTTGAAAATCACTTGTCCACACATGTTGTTCATCAAATGAAAAGCGGGGCATCTAAAAAGGCTATAGATGAAATTCTCTCTATATATAAACTTTCAAAGAAAAAATAAATTTATATAAATTATATGGATACAAATAATATTAGAATTATAACTCTTACTCTGGTTGTTGTTGTGATTGGCTACTTTATCGTGACAAATACCGGCAATAATGATACGGCTATTGATTCAGAACATCATGAAGATGAGATGACGGAAAGTTATGAAATTTATCCGGGAGATGTCGTTGATAAGATTAACAATAATGAAAACATTATTTTGTTAGACGTACGAACTCTAGAAGAATATAAGCAAGTACACTTGCGAAATGCCATTCTTCTTCCTGTTCAGGAGCTTTCTCAGCAGTCGCTATCACAGATTGGACTAGGGGAAGATGCAAGAGATAAAGAAATCATTATCTACTGTCGTAGTGGTGGGCGGAGCAAAACTGCATACGACATAATGAGTTCTCTTGGTTATACAAATATTAAAAGTATTGCTGGAGGAATGGTTCATTGGGAAGAAGATAATTATCCATTTACTGAAGATGGTGAATATATGGGGTCATCTATGATGATGGGCGGACACGATAGGGAGGTATCGGCAGGCCCTCGTATTGCACTCGATCGCACATTTCATGATTTTGGTGTAGTGAAACAGTATGGGGGTGTGGTAAAAACAACATTTACGGTAAAAAATAATGGAGTAGGAACTCTTGTTGTGGGAGATATCACCACAAGTTGTAGTTGTACATCTGCTGAAATTTCTCAGGCCGAAATTCCTGTGGGTGTAGAAGCGACACTTACTGTGTACTTTGATCCTAATTTTCACGACGAACCTTTGAACGTGTTTAAACGTACGGTATTTATTCCAACAAATGACTCTACGGTTCCAGAGGCTGAGGTTGTTATACAGGTAGATATAGATGAGGGTAAATAATTTTCAAGTTTAGTTTATAAAATTTATGAATAAATATGTAATAGGATCAGTGATTTTAGTAGTGTCAATTATTTTTGTTTCTTATAGTCTGTCTGATCAAAAGGTACCAAGCGTGTCGGGTGTTGCGTCTGTGGTGGTTGTTTCAGAACCGTCTTATGATTTTGGAGACATCGATATTTTTGGTGGTAAGGTTCAAACAGTATATTCAGTCAAAAATGAAGGGGTTGAAGATGTAAATATTCTTTCTGCTGTTACTAGTTGTATGTGTACTGAAGGTCAGATAGGGGATCTTGTGTTTGGTATGCATGGAAGTTCTGAAAAAATAGTAACTATTCCTGCTGGAGGAGAAAAGACTCTCACTGCTATATTTGATCCTCTTGCTCACGGACCAGACGGTACTGGAAAAATAAAACGCGAGTTGGTGCTTGAAACAAATTCTATTGCAACGCCAGAGATTAAAGTTACATTTATGGCCAACGTTATTAAAAATAAATCAGAATAATTATGGATACTAAACACCACAACCAAGATCATAATTACGATCAACATAAAGAGAGTAGTTGTAGTGAGCGCCAATCTGAAGAACATACGCACCATGAAGGGCATAAAAATACACATTCTCATAGCCCCGGCATGAGCCATGGCTCAGCCGAAGATTTTTTACGTAGGTTTTGGGTGGTTACATTTCTTCTTATTCCTCTTATTTTTACCAATGAAGCAGTAACTGGATTTATAGGTATTAGCGCCTTGCCGTTTAGTAAGTGGATTGGTTTTGGTATTGCGACCATTATTTTTAGTTTTGCTCTCGTATTTTTTAAGCATGCATCTCATGAAATAAAAGCACGAAAGTACGGAATGATGACGCTTGTTTCCTTGGCCGTTGGCGCGGGTTATCTTTTTTCAGTTGCTTCTACTTTTGTTTCTGCGCTCCAAGTGGAATTTTATCTCGAAATCTCTACTCTTATATGGGTGCTTCTCTTTGGTCATTATCTTGAAGCGCGTTCAAGCGGGGCTGCTGGCAATGCTCTTCAGGAGGTTGCAAAACTTTTGCCAAAAAAAGCACACAAGCTTATGAATGACACAGAAGAAGAAGTAGATGTGGAAAATCTAAAAGAAGGGGATGTCGTACTTGTGAAGCCAGGAGAAAAGATCCCTGCTGATGGGGTTATCAAAGAAGGTAAGGCCAGTATCGATGAGTCGCTTATAAGCGGAGAATCGCGGCCAGTTGAAAAAAAGAACGGCGACAATGTCGTTGCGGGGTCTGTTTGCCTCGATGGATCACTTACCATTACACTCTCTCGTGTAGGTGAGCATTCAACTATTGGTCAGATTCAAAAACTTATAGCGGAGGCCCAAGGAACAAAACCTAATTCTCAGCGTATTGCCGATAGAGCATCAGCGGTTCTTACATTTGTTGCCGGGATAACCGCACTTCTTACTATAGTGGTATGGTCAGTGTTTCTAGGTAAGCCATTTGTGTTTGCAATAACCCTTGCGATTACTGTTTTGGTTATTGCGTGCCCTCATGCGTTAGGGCTTGCTATCCCTACGGTTACCACTATTACAACATCTCTTGCTGTAAAAAATGGTATTTTTATAAAGAATTTGGCAAAAATTGAAGTAATTAAAGAGACTGATTATGTGGTGTTTGATAAAACAGGAACTCTGACTAAAGGAGAATTTGGGGTCACCGATACAATATTTTTTGATGGATATACCGACGAGAGTGTGTTAAAAATCGCTGCGTCTCTTGAGCAGCACTCATCTCATATTATTGGGCGGTCTATAGTTAACTTTGCAAAGAAAAAAGGTATTACACTTTCAGAACCAAAGCAATTTAAAAATATCGCCGGCAAAGGCATTGGTGGATTGATTGATGGTGGGTCATATCATGCAGGAAATTATGCGCTGATGAAAGAGTTAAATGTGGTATCTGCTGATGCGGAGAATAAAGTTCTCGAACTATCTTCTCAAGGAAAAACCTCTGTCTTTGTCGCAAATGATCAAAAAATTATTGGTATTATTTCTCTTTCTGATGAAATAAAGCAAGAGTCTTATGAGGCGGTAAAGAAGCTTCATAGTTTGGGGGTTAGGGTTGCGATGCTTACGGGAGACAATAAACAGGTTGCGGAAGGCGTAGCAAAAGAACTTGGTATTGATACTTATTTTGCTGAAGTGCTTCCAGAAGATAAGTATGCTCACATTAAAGAACTTCAGGAGAAAGGAAATGTTGTGCTTATGGTTGGTGATGGCGTAAATGATGCACCAGCTCTTACACAGGCCAATGCTGGCATAGCTATTGGAGCAGGGACAGATGTTGCTGTTGAGGCAGGGGATGTGGTGCTTACAAGAAACAACCCAGAGGACGTGGTGAGGCTTCTAGTCCTTTCTAGAAAGGTGTATGTAAAAATGATTCAAAATTTAGTGTGGGCGCTTGGGTATAACATTGTGGCTATACCTGCGGCAGCTGGCGCGTTTGCTTTTTTGGGATTTTTTCTTAGGCCTGAGATTGGCGCGCTCCTCATGAGTCTCTCGACAGTGATTGTTGTTGTGAATGCTATGACTCTAAAGAAAGTTAGCTTGGAAGTTTGATAGCGTCGGGTATGTAGTGTAAGCTACAACAATATGTCACGAAGCGAAGGATTAATTACATTTGATGATGTGTCGTATGAGCACGATATAACTAAGCCGATTCTTATCGAGGCCGGCTTCTCTGTCCGGCGCGGGGCAAAGCTGACTCTGATGGGACAAAATGGTGCTGGTAAAAGCACTATTTTTAATTTGATTACGGGAGTGTATAAGCCAGATGAGGGAGATATACATATAACGCCAAACACCAGTATCGCGGTATCTAGGCAGGTTATTTCCCGCGACGAACTCAAGCTTACAGTTAGAGAGTTTTTTGAGAAATGTTTTAAGGAAAAAGTATACGATATTGATCCGAAGATTAATAGTATTCTCGAGGTGGTTAATTTAGCTCCTAAAGACCCTGGCGTGGCCCTGGCCTTTAAAGATAGGATTGTTGGAAGCTTTTCTGGTGGACAACAAGCTAGACTCTTGCTTGCTTCTGCGCTCATCCAAAATCCAGATGTTCTTTTGCTTGATGAGCCAACAAATAATCTTGATTCAGAAGGAATTGCCCATCTAACTGAATTTCTTAAAGCATACAAAAAAACTGTGGTTGTAATTTCTCATGATGCCGATTTTCTTAACGCCTTTACCTACGGGGTGCTATATCTAAATGTTCAGACTCGTACGGTTGAGAGGTATGAAGGAGATTATCATGATGTGGTCAAAGAGATATCGGCTCGCGTTATGAAAGAAAAGCGTAAAAATGCACAATTAGAAAAAGAGATTCAGGGTAATAAAGATAAGGCGAACTTCTTTGCTAATAAGGGAGGAAACATGAGAGCAATTGCAAAACGCATGCGTGAGAAGGTAGAGGAGCATGAGGAAAATAAAATAGATGTACGTAAGGAGGATAAAACTATTCGCCCTTTTGTTATTCCCGTGCAGAAGGATATTCCTATTGAGGTGCTGAAACTCTCTTCATATAAAGTGATTCGTCATCATAAGCCAAAGGATGTTGCTTGTGACTTAACTCTTAAGCGTGGACAACATTTGCAGATTATTGGCCCAAATGGTATTGGCAAAACAACACTACTTGAGTCTCTTGCTTCTGGGCATGCTTCTGGAGAGGAGATAGCTAGTGGTGTGAAGATTGGATATTATAGACAGGATTTTTCAAATCTAAACTTTGATCAAACTGTGTTTGATTGTCTTATGTCTGTAATGGAGAAAAACATACAAGAAGATATGCGGTCTATTGCTGCTGGCTTTTTGCTTAATGGTGATATCATGAAGACAAAAATAGGATTGCTTTCAGAAGGGCAGAAAGGATTGGTGGCGTTTGCTAGATTGGTGATATTAAAACCAGGACTTCTTGTTTTGGATGAACCGACTAATCATATAAATTTTAGACATATTCCCGTAATCGCAAAAGCTCTCAATGATTATGAGGGTGCAATGATCTTAGTATCTCACGTGCCAGAGTTTGTAAGCCAGATTCGCATAGACGAGACTCTGGATTTAGATAAAAAGAAATAAATTCTTATATTATATTTCAAAACACCCCGCTATTACGGCGGGGTGTTTTAGAATTTGGTACTATGCTTGTTTTGCTGGATTATCTACCTATGCGATGACTTATAGGTATAAAAGTAAGTGCCTTGCCACGCTTTGTACCTCTGCCCGTTCGTCCAATACGGTGTACGTAATCTTCAAATGTATTTGGCAGATCGTAATTTATAACGTGAGTTACGTTATCTACGTGGATGCCTCGTGCGGCGACATCTGTTGCTACTAGGACTCGAGCCTCTCCGTTTTTAAATTTTTGAAGGGCTCTCTGTCTTTGTCCGTGGGCTTTGTTGCCGTGGATAGATTCCGCATTCATTCCGTTTGCTGATAGCTGTTGCGCTAGTTGCTCCACGCTGTGTTTCATTGAACCGAAAATTAGTACGCGTTTTAGTTCCTTGTTGGCTAGTAGGGAAATTAGGGTATCAAATTTTGTATGAGTGCTATAAGGCACCACATCTTGCTCTATGCTGTTTGTGACGTCTTTTTTCTTAACAGATACAACTATAGGGTCGCGAAGAAAATCGTGTACCAATTTTTTTGCATCTCCTGACATTGTCGCCGAAAAGAAAAGGGTTTCTCTGTCTTTTGGGGTGGATGAGAGTATCTTTCTCATATCGTTGATAAATCCCATATCAAGCATTCTATCTGCTTCGTCTAGTACGACGGTTGTAACGCTGGATGGCGTGAAATGCCTTCGTTTGATTAAGTCCAGTATTCGGCCTGGTGTGCCTATGATGAAATGGTTAGGACGACGTAGGGCTTTGATTTGTGGATGAATACTCATTCCTCCCACGCATGTGACAGAAAAAATTCGTAGACCAGCTGAAAGCTTGCGTAGTTCTTCCTCAATCTGAATTGCTAGCTCGCGTGTCGGAGCCAGTATGAGTGTTTGTCGTCTAAGATCCTCAGAAGTATTTTTGATAAGAGGAATAAGAAATGCAGCGGTTTTGCCGGTACCGGTTTCTGCAAGACCGATTACGTCTCGTCCCGCAAGTATTTCTGGAATAATCTGATCTTGGATTGGCGTAGGGGAGGACATGCCCAGTGAGGCAATAGTCTTCACTAATCGCTGGTCCAGACCAAAGGTGCCAAAGTCATGCTTTGGTTTATATATTTCTTCAACTGCATCAACAGGATTTGTGTTTATAAACTGTGATGGGTTGAATGAAGGCATTTTGCGTCCTCCACGATTCCTGTTGCCGCCTCTGCTTTGATGACTAGAGCCGGAGCCACTTCTTCTGTGTGGTTGTCCGCTTTGAAATTTGCCGTGGCGTGTGGTATGTCCAAAGGATGTATTTCTTTGGTTTCGCGTAGAACTATTTCGACTGTGTCGATTTGTTTTAGTATACATATTTTGTGTTAACGAAATGATTAAGTCATTTCGAAGCTGTGCAGGTGTTAATTCAAACGTCCATACATAATAGAATAAGATATCGTCTGTGGCTTGAGAGCCCCACACGAGTATCAAAAGCTTGTCTATATAATAATATATATTAGTATATAAGTCAATGTTTATAATTGTGGCTCTAAATATGGAAGTAGGGGTGGTTGTGGTGTATAATAATTTGATAGAATATTTTTCTTATATTATGGTCATCAAGTTACTAATTATTAAATGATATATAATTTATGCAGTTTAAAAAAATAAAGACATTGCTTGTGGTTTTTGTTCTTGTTGCCAGTGGCTTTGGTTCTATTGTGTATGCAAACCACTCTTGGGGCGGATATCACTGGGCTCGTACGTCTAATCCGTTCACTCTTGAATTGGGTGATAATGTGGCGTCTTCTTGGGATGGCTATCTTGCAACTACTGCTTCTGATTGGAGTATTTCAAGTGTGCTTGATACGGTCATAAAGCCTGGCAACACAAGAGCGCGAACATGTAAGGCTACCAACGGACGCGTAGAGGTGTGTAGCGAAAAATATGGATCGACTGGCTGGCTTGGGGTTGCTCAGATTTGGGTGAGTGGCTCACATATTACCAAGGGGACGGTTAGGGTCAATGACTCATACTTTAGGACCTCAACATATAATACGTCAGCATGGAAAAATTTAGTTATGTGTCAGGAGGTTGGGCATACTTTGGGTCTAGACCATCAGGATGAAGACTTTGGTAATTCGAATCTGAACACTTGTATGGATTACACCAGTGATCCTTCTTCAAACCAGCATCCTAATCAGCATGATTACGATATGCTCGAATCCATTTATGAGCATACAGATAGTTTTAGTACACTGATCTCTGCCGTTAGTGGAAATACTGGTAGCAAGAGAGGCAGGTCAGAGAGAGTACTGGCTCAGAACATTGATATTGAAGATTGGTTAGTGCAAGAACGTAATGGACGAGAACCCAGAGAAGCTAAAAGATCTGTTTATATTGATGATATAGGAAACGATGAACGAGTCTTTACTTTTGTGACTTGGGTTCAGTAAGTATATAAATAAGGTTTCAAAAGCGAAAAGACCCTGTCATGGGGTCTTTTTTGTAAATTAGGACCGGACTCTAGCATTATTTTTTAATGCTGTGGTATGTAGAGTTTGATAATTATAAAATTGAATAGATGATCTAAATAGTTGATTTAATTTGAGGTACAAGTTATAAAGGCGTTAATGAACGTTTGCACTGAAAATGTAAGAAGTGATATATCTATGTGGCTGTTTGTGGTGGTAGTTTTTACTATTGTCTTTGTTTTTATGCCACAGGCGGTTTCCGCCGCTAATCTAAATTCTATTTCTTTTGTGAGGCATGGTGGGGCCACTATTGCCGAGGGAAATGTTGTTACTCTGGATGACATTTCCTCTGTTACAGATTTCTGGGTTCCAAATTTTAACTGGCCACACCCTGTCTCAAATGCCAAAGCATTTATTGCCATAGCAAAAGGTACTTTTGGTAATCTTGACGGTGGCGTTCCTCAAGAATATGTAAATTTTGGGAGTACTTATCAGGCGTGGTATTTGGGTGATGTTTCTGTTGTTGTGAGTACAGACTTTGCTTCACTTGGAGATATTTCTACTCCTTCCGGTACTTATACAGTTATTCTTGCGGAACTCGGAAGTAATTTTGATACCAATGGGACAATGGAGTGGTTTGCCTCTGGTGGCGTGTCTGGAACAGAGCCGGTTAATTACTCACTTATGACCTTTGAATATTTGGCAGAGAGCCATCCCGTACAGCTTGATACTAATGATGTTTTTAACTGGGCTAGATATCGTGGACACACTATGACTCCTGACGATAATATTGTGTATAGAGAAGACTTTGACCCTTTGTCTAGTAGCAGAGAAGGATTTTGGATTCTTTCTTTTAATTGGCCCAATGATGTAAAAAATCTTCAGGCGAGCTTCTTTCTTTTTCGCGGGACATTTGGCAATCTTGATGGTGGGGAGGCAGAAGAGTTTGTAAATCATGCGGGCAATTTGCATCAGTGGTGGGCCGGTAGCGTGGTTGACGCCGTGCATTTACCGCTGCCTTCTCTCCACGCCACTTCCACTCCGCCAGGCATTTACACCATAATGATTGCGGAACGTGATCCAAAATATGTTCCCAGCTCATTGTCGCAAGAAGCTGACTGGTTTGCCTCTGGAGGAACATCTGGTGTTGGGCCAATAAAATACGCGCTTTTAGAAATTGATTTTAGAAAGTATCACGACTGCTGTTCTTCTCTAGTTTTTTTGCCTGGTATTAAGGGGAGTGTTTTGAAACTTGGTTCAAATACTTTATGGCCTCCTAGTATTTGGAGTGATGATATGGAAAAGTTGGCCTTGACCGCAAGCGGTGAAAGTGAAAATTCGATTGTTGTTGGTGGTGTGTTAGAAACATTTTATGGTACTTCTATTTACGGTGGGTTCACCTCTTTTTTGGATGACATAGTTGCTAGTGGCACTATAAAAAATTGGCTGCCTGTAGCGTATGATTGGAGATTTTCTCCAGAGAAAATTCTTTCAGATGGAGTAACAAACTCTGTGCGGACTATCAATGTGGTAGATGATATAAAGAAGCTTGCGGAAAATTCTCAAACAGGTCAGGTGACTTTAGTCGCTCATTCTATGGGAGGGTTTTTGGGTAAGGCCATAATTAAGAAGCTTGTAGATGGGGGGAGAGGGGATCTGGTTGATTCTTTTGTTATGGTAGGAACACCACAGCTTGGAACACCTCAGGCCGTAGCCTCTCTTCTTCATGGCGATGATGAGGGAATAGCAGGAGGTCTTATTGTGGACAGATCAGTGGCGAGGTCTATCGCGCAGAATTTTCAGAGCGCATACGACCTTTTGCCCTCTCCCGCTTATTTTGCGCAAGTAAATGATCCTGTGATTGTTTTTGATACCGATGCTTTGTTCACACAAGGATGGCACGACTACTGGGGCTTAGCGATAAATAACTTTGTTGAATTTTTCTCGTTTGCTATTGGTGACGGGGTGGTTCGCACAGACCCTATTTTGGATGAACTCAATATACCTGAAATCCTTAGGTCTGATTTACTTCAGAATTCAGTAGATTTTCATAATGAATATGATGAGTTTGTATTTCCAGGATCTGTCCGTGTGGTGCAAGTAGCTGGATGGGGTGTGCCTACGCTCAAGGGTATTGAGTATAAGGATAGGCATTTTTCACCTGGATATGACACAATTTCTACCATAGAAGGAGATAAAACAGTTCTATATTCCAGTGCTGTTTCGTCTATAGATGATGAAAGGTATTTTTTCAATTTGGAAAGATTTAGGATTGAAGGGGAGCGTGGTACACAACATAGAAGCTTGTTAAATACAGAGCCTATTCAAAACATAATTAAAAAAGTGGTTGATAGAGAAAACATTTTTACAACTCAATATATTTCTAGTATTAAACCGGATCCTGTAAGTATTGCAGATAAATTACTGGTAAGCACACATTCACCAGTTATTCTTGGTGTATATGATGAAAATAATAATTTTACAGGCATTGACCCCAATCAAGATCTTTCATCAGATATTTTATTTATTTCAGAGAGTATTCCAGGCAGTACTTTTATAGTAAGAGGTGAAAGTCAATATGTATTTCTGCCAAAAGATGGAATTTATGATTTTGTATTCAGGGGCGTAGGCGAAGGTCTGGCTACGGTAGAAGTGGAGGAATTTTCAAATGATGTATCAACCTTTATTTCATCATATTCAGATATTCCTGTTACTGTTGAAACAAAAGCCATGTTTTCGGTAGATAGCCTTACTCCAGAGAGTTTTGCAATAGGGGTTGATTCAAATAGCGATGGGGTTATTGATTTTATTGTTTCTGCGGACAATACAGAACTAACTTTAGAAGAGGTAATAGTTTTATTGAAAGCCAAAATTGAGTCATTGTATATAAAAGATAATTTTAAAAAGAAGTTACTTAAAAAGATTACAAAAATTGAAAGGAAGATAGGCAAGTCTCAAGAGAAAAATGTATCAAAGTTGATTGCTAAATTTATTAATAAGATTTCTAAATATGAAGGAGAATTATCAGAAGCAGATATTGAGGAAATTATGGTTTTGCTTGAAGAGATGGAGAGTAAGTTATAAAATACTTATATGAACAAAAAAACTATTTTGTGGTTATTAATTTTTTCTATTATTGGTTTTGTGGTTGGGTATATACTATCTAATCCCTATGAACTTGGTGTGTGTAACGAATATAGTATTGTTTGTTACGATCTAGCAACAACAGGATTTGCTTTGTTCTACGGCATGGGGGCTTTGACACTTGTCTTTCTTGTTTTATTATTTTCTCCGCAAGCATTTGAGTCGTGGAAAAAGTTTGCTATATGGTTTGTGCCACTAGCCACACTTCTTTTTATATTCTACCCTGACCCAGGTTCAGGCGATTTCTTTTCTCCATATCCGGAGCAGGTCTTCAGATGGGTAAGTGGACTATATGTTATCGTGAGCTTGCTTATTATGGGTCTTAAGTCTATTAAGAAACGAGACGCTTAAATTAGTCCGGTGTGGATAGTGATGGCACAACAGATGTTGTTTTATCTGGCGATAGGGAAACAGATATTGGGTCTTATTTTTTAAACACTATAGGCATGGATAAGGGCCTTACTCGCAAGCTTTTAAAAGAGCTTGAGCGGGCGGAGAATAAATTTTCTAAAGGGGATTTTGTAAAAACTGATAGTTTAGTTTACATCTAGTATTTTCTTCGTTACTTCGCTTGTCATTATTATCTACAAATCAATTAAATTGAGAAAACTGGGATAGAAAGTAAGTTATAATATACTTATATGAACAAAAAAACTATTTTGTGGTTATTAATTTTTTCTATTATTGGTTTTGGAATTGGATATATACTATCTGAAAGCTATCAATTTGGTATATGCGTAGTAAATGATATATCGTGTCATTATTTGTTTGAAAGAATAGGGGATGCCGTATTCTACGGCATGGGGGCTTTGACACTTGTCTTTCTTGTTTTATTATTTTCTCCGCAAGCATTTGAGTCGTGGAAAAAGTTTGCTATATGGTTTGTGCCACTAGCCACACTTCTTTTTATATTCTACCCTGACCCAGGTTCAGGCGATTTCTTTTCTCCATATCCGGAGCAGGTCTTCAGATGGGTAAGTGGACTATATGTTATCGTGAGCTTGCTTATTATGGGTCTTAAGTCTATTAAGAAACGAGACGCCTAAATTAGTCCGGTGTGGATAGTGGGTGTGTTTACTCAGGTTTTGATTTGCTACAATATATTGGCAATATGATATCAGCTATAATACCTCTTATTTTTAAACTTGGCCTTACATTTGGGGCTGGTTCTTCAACCTTTGCCCTTATCTTTTATATTCTGGCTTTAGATGATGGTGTTATTGATAAATCAGAGAAGCGTTTTATGCATACCGTGTATACAGTTTTGCGTATCGGGATGACTCTGATAATTCTTGGTCTTGCCCTAATGTTTTTTCAAGAAGGGGCAACCACATCATCTGTGTATCTTATGCAGTGTACTTTGATTGGGGTGATTACTCTTAATGCAATACTAATGACTTATCGTTTGATGCCAATGAAGTATGGACCGGTTTTGGCGGGTGGGTCTTGGTATTCACTATTTTTTACTACATCATTACCGTTTGGTGATGTGGAGTATAGCACTCTTATTTTTTACTATATTCCTTTTCTTGTTGTCTTTTACATAGTCTTTAGTTTTATAAGAAGAAAATTTGCATATACAAAAAAATAAATTATGGGAAACAAACAGATTTTATTTACTATCGTTATTGTTCTTTCTGTTACAGCCGGCTTGCTTTTTTATAGCGGAGACAATAAGACGGGGGATGTGTCGCTGACTCCAGCCACAGAATATTTTATTGAACAAATACAAGGTCGCGTCGTGAGTGAGAAAGGTCAACCTATCGAGGGTTTCGAGCCTTTTATGTTTGTAGAAGTATATCCGGGTCTGGTGGAATCAGATTTTGATGGAGTAGAAACATTTGGCGATACTCACGGATCAAAATATGCAACATCGGCAGATGATTCCATAACTCCAAAAGGCATGGGGCGATTGCTCGAAAATGTGGCAAAGCGAGCTGGTTTTGCACTCGAAACAAAAAAAGATATTGATATGGTTTTAAGATTTATGGAGGGTAAATAAAAATGTCTAGAAAAAAATCCAAAATGGATAATCTAGAAAAAAGCCTACCTTCTAGCGGGGTCGTTTTCAGGTATGTGGCATAACGATTTTAAATTTGGTACAATATGTCTCATATGAATAAAATAACCACTATTTTAATACTTGTATTATCATTTATGGCAGTTCAAGCAGAAGCCGGCACCAACCTTGAAGTGAATGCGGTTGTGGGCTCCACGTCCTCTGTTGAAGATAAGGGTCATAAGGGAGAGGTGGGCACCGAGCCTATTCGGGCTGAGTCGTCTAATAATACAGCTAAGCCAGAGCCATACGACGACAAAGGTTTAGATGATTCCGATAAAAGTGAGATGGAGGGCATTGAGCATGAAGATATTGGAGACATGGATGATGATTCAGATGGTACTCGTGGTGTGGAAGCAGAAGAACATAAGTCTGAGGTATCTGTAAAAGCAGTTGAGGTTCGCGGATGGGACCCTGAAGAGAAACAGGCTTTTCTTCAAACTGTAAAATTACATGCAGAACTTCATTCTGAGCAAGAGTTAGGGAATTTTGCTAGAGGTGTCTTATTGAAAGATGGGAATATTGACTCAGCTTCTTTTGGGGATAATGATGTGGAGGTTGAGTATAAGGTACCTGCTAAATTTTTAGGAATTTTCTCTTCTAATATCGGGGCTAGGGTTTCGGTTGTTTTGGGGCAACGGGCTACAAGCAGTGCTCAGTCTGAGATAGATAATAGTGATAGGGTAAAAGTTAAAATGCCGTGGTATAGATTTTTGTATAGATTGTCCGATGAGGTAAAGGGTGATGAGATTCAAAATGAATTACGCACTGAGCTTCAAGATAGCGAGCGAGAACAGTTGGAAAATACTATCCAAGAAAGAGCTCGTATTTTTGAAACAATAAGTAATGTTTTGAAAGCCAGTCATGATGCCGCAATGAACTCTATTCGAAATATAAAATAGTTTATGGGTAAGATATTATCTATAATTACTATCATCCTAATATTAGCGGGTGGTTGGTATTTGTACGATAGCCAGATAACAGGCACCTCAGAATCTGAGGTGCCTTTTAGTGTCGACGCTTTAAATGCCACATATTTGATTGGTGGTAAGTTGTACACTTTGATTGGTGGTAGGTCTGAGGAAGAGATCGCACCTGAATCTGCGACAAAGACTATTACTTCCGTATTTGGAGAGTCGGTATATGGCGATTTGGACGAGGATGGGGACGATGATGTCGGTGTGATGTTGGTTCAAGATTCTGGTGGAAGTGGTACGTTCTATTACGTTGCTGTGTCTGTAAACGAATATGGTCAATATAGGGGGACAAACGCCATCTTGCTGGGAGATCGTATTGCTCCGCAAAATGTAAACATTAAAAATGGTATTTTAATAGCAAATTATGCTGATAGAAAATCTGGTGAGGCCATGACCGCCAGTCCTTCGGTGGGTAAATCAAAATATATGACCTTAGAACAAGGTGAAATTCGGGAGATCAAGTCTTTGTCTGAAGGAGAGCAGGTGCTTGAAGGGTATATAACCATTGGCCACGAAGTGAGGTCCTTTCAGATTTGTGGAGACGGTATTCCAGAGTACTGGCTTCAGGGAGATTCTCCAGCCCTTGATACCTTGATGGAGATATATGCATCAAGCAAAGTTTTGCCGGGTGCTAAGCCTTATATACCTCTTTTTGCGGTACTCGCAGGAAGGGTAGTTGAGGCTCCCAAAGACGGGTTTGGGGCGGACTATGAATATGCTTTTGTGGTTAGCCAAGTAGTCAAGACGTCGGTTACTGGAAATTGTAAAAGTGATTTAATTGTTGTGAGGTCGCCACTTCCTGGTTCAGTTATCACTTCTCCTTTGACGGTGGAAGGGTTGGCTAGGGGGCCTTGGTATTTTGAAGGTGGTTTTCCGATCATTCTTACTGATTGGGATGGAAAGATTATTGCAGAAAGTTATGCTTCTTCTCAAAGTGAATGGATGACTGAGGATTTGGTATCTTTTAAGGGGTTGGTTGAGTTTGATAACCCTGAGCCGGTAAATGGGTTTTCTGATAGAGGAATTTTAATTTTTAAAAAAGACAATCCTTCTGGATTGCCTGAGTATGACGATGCTTTTGAGGTGCCTGTGTATTTTAGATAAAGGACTGTGGAAAAAGTGGTTTGGTATTCTATTGATAAGCCGTCTCTGGTGTGGTTTATTGGTTCGCACGTGTTTATTTTATTGACCGAATGCTATAATTCTGGTAGTTATAATGGTAAATATTATAAATAATTTACTATATTATGAGTGTAACAAGAACAATTATATTTCTTATCGTGGTGGTTTTGCTTGGCTGGGGAGTTTATTATATGTCTGGAAAAGGGGGTGGAAATGGAGAGCCGATTGAATCAGAGATGGCTACAAGTACGGCTATGATAGACACTATAGATGTACAAGTTTTAGAGTCATTTCCCGTTCAGGTTAATGTTGTTGCCAAGGGTAATTTTCCAGATGGTTGTACAACTTTAGGTAATGTTATTGCCAAGGAAACAGATAACGCTTTTGAGGTAAGTGTGGAGACACAAAGACCTGTAGACGCTTTGTGTACACAAGCTCTAGTACCTTTTGAAGAGACTATATCTCTTGATGTTTTAGGTCTGATGGCTGGTGTTTACGGCGTGAATATCAATGGCGCTACAAGCACTTTTGAACTCTTGCAAGATAATATAGCACCGGATTCAGACGATGTAATAACGGAAGGTGAGGAGACTAAAACAGAGTAATCAACACCATAAAATCTATAAAGTGAAAAAGAGCCCAAGCCGGCTCTTTTTCGCAACAGGTGTGTACAATCCTTGACTTTTTTTAAAAAATCTGATTAAATAAAGGTAGAAAAGTTTAAGTTACAGCGTGTATCTTAACAATAAAAAAAGGAGGTGCTGTATGAGTACTACAAATCGTCTGTCGTTCCTGGTTATTATCTTGATTTCCGTGTTTTCTGGATGTTCCGCCATTGATGATTTTACCCGTACAAAAGTGGGGCAATCAGCTTCGGAAAATATTGTTAGCGGTTCTGCGGGTTCTCAAGGTTCTCGAGGTTCTGAGGTCATTACTCGTTGTGATAAGCCTCTAGGAACAGTCGCTTTGAGGGAAGACGAAAACAATAAGATGGTTTTATTGCAACACAACTTACCATCAGACCCAACTC
>Ga0210057_1000795_pt1 | contig 51336 bp, 35 predicted proteins | sample CryGeyCG2114_010_2_FD_183968 | JGI IMG/M metagenome (GOLD analysis project Ga0210057, IMG submission 183968) | Groundwater microbial communities from aquifer - Crystal Geyser CG10_big_fil_rev_8/21/14_0.10 (SPAdes) (version 2) | ecosystem: Environmental > Aquatic > Deep subsurface > Groundwater ...
CCCCCGAGGCATGAGTTGACAATCTCTGCCCCACACCCGTTACCCCCACAGCAATAATATTATATCATAAAGTTTGCGGATTTATAATTACGCGCGGACGGCGGAACAGGTGAGGGAGGATTATAATAATGGGGCGGTTAGATTCTGACGCCTCACGGATAAACACAGATTTTTCAACACAGATGCATACGGAGCACAGATATAATAAAAATGATCAATTTTCAATTTTCAAACAATTTTCAATGATAAAATTTTCAAGGACGACGACATCGCCATGTTCGTATTTGAAAATTGTGAATTGTGAATTGGAAATTTAGCAATACCTGATAACCAAAATCAAAAAACCACTTCCGGTTAGGGAGATGGTTTTACGCAGTTTTTAGATAAGTTTATCTAGTAGAAATCCGAATTTTAGTTTTGCCGATAATAGCCAGTTTGCCGTTTAATTTGTCTTTTTTGATAAAATCTAAAAATTTTAACAAAATATCAATAGTTTCAGTTTTGGACATTTGGCTCATTAACATAATTATTACGCCTGAGCTTTTGGCGATAGAAAACCGGAAAATATCACCGAAACCGCGATCAAAAGTTAAAAGAATTTGTTTATTTTCCAACGCAAAGTTAAAGATACTTTCATCATCACTGCCAGTCAAACCCGCTTGATTTGCCGTCATAACATCAAAATCGTTCTGTTCTAAAGCGGAAATCATGTCTTGATGGACGCATTCATCGGCAAATATTTTTAACATAAATAAAATCAGTTAGTTTCTATTTCCAGAATTTCTTCCTTGCCTAAAACGCGGCCGGCGTAGCGCAGAGCCGCTTGGGCGTCGGTGATGGTAAGATGAGGGTATTGCGCCGGCACATCGTTAATCGTGTAGCCGCCCCGAAGCAGATTTAAAATATCAGTGATAGCGATTCTCGTTCCCTTAACGCAGGGTTTGCCAAACCGCACTTTTTGCTTAATGACAATGCCGGCCGGTTCGGTTTTTATGATAGCCTTTTTCATATTTTTGAAATTAGTAAATTTACGGAGTTTACTAATATTATAGTATTATTTTAATAATAAAATGTCAAATTAATTGATTTGACAAAATAGACGATGCGCGGATTTACCCCGTTAAATATCCCGAGTTTTCGGGATTTCACGGGGTAAATAATTACGCGCGGAGCGCGGCGCAGGTACTGCAAGATTATAATAACGGGGCGGGAGTGCGTTTCTAACGAAACGAAGCACCAAATTCCAAAGAAATTCTAAATAATAAATTCTAAAGACGCTACGGTATTTTGAAATTTAAGATTTAGGATTTGAGATTTTTTTGGAATTTGGAATTTAAAGTTTGGAATTTAGATTATAATCTGTATACAATCCGTGTTAATCTGTTATAATAAATGTATGCCTAAATTCAAAGAAACCGACAACTTTATAGTAGACCTTCGCCAGCAAGCGCAAGCGCAATCTAAAATACAAAAGCCGGGAATACCGGCCGAAAGAATAGGGAAGCGGCAGGAAGAATACCGGTCATTGGACGAACAGATTATAGAAGCCGGCATTCAGGAAAGTGAAGAACAAGAGCCGCGGCGTTTTTTCGTGTCCGCGGACATGAAAACCAAGTCCTGGCTGGATTTTATAAAATACAATAATGCTTTTTTAATTGTTTTGGCAGCAGGCGTTATCGCTTTCTCCGGCCTGGCGCTGGCTTCCGAGGAGGTAAGGGATAATACTATCGGCGGGAAGCAGGTTTACGCCGAAGGGGTGGATAATACATTATTGTTAGAGCAAAATTTTGACGAATTTAAAATGGATTATAAAATTACGGGCATTACGGAAGACGAAGAAAGCTACGTTGTTACTTATAGTTATGTTGATTTTAATCTATCTTCATCAGACATAGGGAGTCGGACTCCCCGCGGGGAGTCGGACTCCCAAACCGGATCGGTCTGGCAGTTTATAGAAAAGCAAGGCGCACGGAAAATAAATAAGCCGTTCCGGCAGGATTTAGGCGTGTATTTGGCCGAACAGTTAAGCCAGGAGGCGAAAGCGCGCTTGAAAGAACTGAAAAAATTACAGAAAGAAGAGCAAGAGAAGGGTGAGACAAAAATCGTGCAAGTTACAAAGTATTCCGGGCTGATAGGAAAGGTGCTGGATTTAAGCGGGGAGGTTTTCCCCGGGTATGAGCCGATAAAAAAGATAGAACTGGCAACGCCAGAAGCTGAAGAAAGCGTTTTGCGGCGGGCTTCAAGCGGCGGCGATAATTTAAATAACGTTTATAGCGAATGGGTGGAAGAACATCCGGAGGAGGTAGCTAATTTAAATAATACTAATGAACACGGATTAGAAACAGATCAAAACGGATCACAGATTAACACAGATGAGGCGGTTGATGTTAAAAGCACAAATGAGAGTGGCAACACAGAAACTTCCGGCGGTGAAGCGTCCGTTGAAGAAGAATCGGCGGATGAAACTCCAATTGAAAATCCTGCGCCGGAACCTGAAGCCAGTCCTGAGATAGGGCCGGAAATCGCGGAATAAATATTATATTATTACCATATCTATAACCGCGGCGTGGACAAACGCCGCGTGTTTTTAGATAAGTGGGATTACGTGAGGTTCTTGGAGAGTATGAGAGAATTTAACAGGGGGAATACCATCGGCAGTTTGTATCATTTAAAAAAGCATCGGTTAAGCGCTCCAAGCGCTCCGGCCGGAGCGCTTGGAGCGCTAAGACAGCCTCTGATAGATATTTTGGCTTATTGTTTAAACCCAAATCATTATCATTTATTAGTTAAGCAGAAAGCAGAAAATGGTATTTCAGAGTTTATGAAAAGAATCGGTGCCGGTTATATCTGCTATTTCAACGAAAAATACAGCCGCACCGGCGCTTTGTTTCAGGGCAAATATAAATTCAAACCAATAGCTTCAACCATAGATTTAATGAAAGTCTCGGTTTATATAAACTGCAACGCAGAAATCCATGGAATCGCCAAATCAGCCGATTGGATATGGTCAAGTTATTTAGATTATATCGGCCTGCGGCAAGGCACATTATGCGACAAAGATGAAGTCTTAAATGAATTTACGAACATAGAGCCATTTCTTTTTTATATTATCCACCAAGATCCAATCAACAGTAAAATCTGCAGCGCTATTCCGGCCGCCAAATTTATCTCGGTTTTTATTATTTGCCGGTGGCAGGACTGGTGGAAAACATAAAGAGGTTTTAAAATTACCGCCAGAATAATTTCCCCCGGCAGATGCCATCTTTTTATCAGCTGATAAAATCCGCCCAGCCAGTCCGGCAATATAGCGCCCAAGACGGCGGCGATAATGCCAGGCGTGATTATCAAATCAGGCTTCAGCCAGAAAAGCAGGATAAAATTAATAATTACAAAAATATGGTCGGCCAAGGCCAGCAGCAAAAAATTTTTAAATCCGATTTTTTTTAGATCCAGCGCTTCTTCGTCGCCGTGCGGAATAGCGTCAAAAACATAATGGGAAACAAGGCCGATAAAAAAAGCCCCAGCGGGATTAGTTATGGCTTGGCCGATGACGATGGCTGAAGTGGCGTGAATGGTTAAGAACATTTTAGATTTATGATTTTAGATTTATGATTTTTTATCAATCATCAATCTAAAATCCGCAATTATAAATTTTATAAATTGTGCCGCCGGTCGGACTCGAACCGACACGGTATTGCTACCACTGGATTTTGAGTCCAGCGCGTCTACCAGTTCCACCACGGCGGCATAATATGTTAAAAGTTTTCACGGAGTTTAAATAAGCTTTTTTAATCCAGCACCACTTTCTATATATAAAAAAGTGGTGCTGGATTAAGTTTATCGCAGAAAATAGAGGTTGTCAAAGGGGCGAGGAATGTTGTATAATAAAAATAAGCACTTTATTTTTAAATCCTAAATTCCAAGCGCCAAATCCCAAAAAAATTCTAAATCTCAAATTTTAAATCATAAAACCGTCTCTTGAATTTATAATTTAGAATTTATGATTTTTTTGGAATTTGGAATTTATATTTTGTAATTTATATAATCGCAATGAGTAAGATTATATCTATAATAAATCAAAAGGGCGGGGTGGGAAAAACCACAACTGCCGTGAATTTAGGCGCTTATTTAGCCCAGTTAGGAAAGCGGGTGCTTTTAGTTGACATTGATCCGCAGGCCAATGCCACCTCCGGCTTGGGGATTGACCACCAAAATTTAGATCAGGGAATATATGAGGCTTTTGTCGGCAGCGTCCCTTTATCTCAAATCATAAAACATACCGTGCAGGATAATTATAGAGTAGCGCCGGCGACGATTGCCCTGGCGGGAGCCGGCGTTGAATTAGTTAATATGCCGAACCGGGAATTCCGGCTGGAGCAGGCCTTAAAGAGCGTTAAGGACGAATATGATTATATTATCGTCGATTCTCCGCCCTCGCTGGGAATGCTGACGGTAAACGGCCTGGTGGCGGCGGACGAAATTTTAATTCCCATCCAATCAGAATATTTCGCCTTGGAGGGGCTGGGCCATTTATTGCACACCATCAGCCTGGTGCAGAATAATTTAAAGCCGAATTTAGGGATTATGGGAGCGGTAATTACCATGTTTGATTTGCGCAATCGCCTGTCGGGCGATGTGATGCGCGAGCTTTATCAGTATTTCCCCAACAAAGTTTTTCGCAGCGTGATTCCGCGTTCGGTAAAACTAGCCGAAGCGCCGAGTTTCGGCCGCTCAATCCTGCACTATGACCCGCTGTCAAAGGGAGCCAGGGCGTATGAGCGGCTGGCGAGAGAAGTCATAGATCTTGAGAAGAATTTTTAATTTTCGTTTAATAATTATAAAATTATGGTTAACATCAAACAATCTTCATCGCTCGGCCGGGGTTTAAGCTCTCTTATCCCGCAAAAAAACGATAGTAAACCGGAGCCGGAGGGAAACGGCGCTGTTCAGGCTGTTGAAGCCGGAGAACAGCCGGCAGAACTCCGGGAGGGGGATCAGCTGATTAAAATTTCCGTTAACTCCATTAAAGCTAATCCGATGCAGCCGCGCTCCAAATTCAGCTCTGAATCGCTGGATGAGCTGGCCGAATCGATAAAACAGCACGGAATATTGCAGCCCCTGGTGGTGACTTCAAAGGGCGGCGGCCAGTATGAGCTGATACTGGGAGAGCGGCGTTTGCGCGCGGCGAAAAGGGCGATGCTGAAAGAAGTGCCGGTAATCGTGCGCTCCGCCGATTTGCAGGAAAAGTTAGAGCTGGCTTTAGTTGAAAATATCGTCCGGGAGGACCTTAATCCGATTGAACTGGCCGAAGCTTACCAGCGTTATATGAATGAATTTGAGCTTACCCACGAAGAGGCCTCTTTCCGGTTAAGCAAATCTCGTTCCGCCATTACCAATACGCTCCGCCTGCTTCAGCTTCCGGACGAAATAAAAGAAGCCTTGATTGACGGGCGGCTTTCCGAGACCCACGCCAAAGTTATCGTCGGCCTGCCGACCGCGGAACAGCAGATTGAACTGTTTAAAAAAGTTGTTCAGCGCGGCTTGTCAGTGGCCCGCACCCGCCTGGAAACCCAGAAAATGGGCGGCACCAAAGAAGCCCGCCTTAAGATTGATCCCAAAGACGAAGAAATGACTAAGCGGCTGCGCCAGTATTTAGGCACCCGGGTTAAGATAGAGAGAGCTGGCTATAAAGGGAAAATTATTATTGAATTTTTTAATTATGATGAACTGGAGGAGATAGTTGAAAAGATATTGAATAACGAAGTATAAAGTAGATTTTATCTCCACGGCATAAATTTTTCCCGCCAGCCCCCCTGCTTCAATGAGAATTTTATTTTAGAGCGGGCGCGCTGGGTTTTGGCGATTTTCAGCCAGTCGCGGCTGGGCTTGCGGTGATTTTTTTCAATGATAATTTCCACTAAGTCGCCGCTTCTTAGCTCCGTATTCAGCTTGCTTATTTTATCGTTAATCATTACGCCGATGCATTGGTCGCCGATGTCGGTATGGACGGCATAGGCGAAGTCGATCGGCGTCGCGCCGTCCGGCAGGTCAATCACGTCTCCCTTGGGAGTAAAGACAAAAATGCGGTCCTGAAAAACGTCAATCTTGGCCGTGGAAATAAATTCCTCGGAATTAGCGGTGTGCCGCATCAGGACGAGTATGTCGCGCACCCAGCGGGGCTGCTTTCCCAGAGAAATTTTTTTATTTTTGTAAAACCAGTGGGCGGCGATTCCATAAATCGATTCCTCGTACATTTTTTGCGTCAGCACCTGGAACTCGGTAACCTTTCCCCCCGGTCCGAAGACGGTAGTGTGCAGCGCCTGATAGCCGTTCGGCTTAGGCACGGCGATGTAGTCCTTGAAGCGGTTGGTTTTCGGCCGCCACAAAGAATGGATTACCCCGATTGTTTTATAGCAGTCCGCCACGCTGTCGACTATAATGCGCAGGGCGAAGACATCATAAATATCGGAAAATTTGCGTTCTTTCTTCTGCATTTTTAGAAAGATGCTGTACAGGCTTTTAAAGCGCCCCTGAATATCAAAATTTATTCCCGCCTCTTTCAGTTGCGGCATTAAAATATTTTTTGTTTTTTTAATGTACTGCTTATTCTCCAATTTTTGCTCGTGTTCGTAGGTAAATTCAAGTTTTTTATACTCCTCCGGGTAGAGGTATTTAAAGCAGAGGTCTTCCATTTGGTATTTAAAATACCAAATTCCCAGCAGTCCGGCGATGGGAACATAAATTTCCAAAGTTTCCCTGGCTATCCGCTGGCGCTTATTTTCCGGCAAGGCGTCCAGCGTCATGAGATTATGGAGCCGATCGGCGAATTTTATCAGAATCACGCGGATGTCGGCGGCCATGGCAATAAACATTTTCTTCAAGCTCTCCGCGTGGCGCTCGATGCCGCGGTATTTTATTTTTCCTACTTTAGTGATTCCTTCCACCATGTCGGCGACGTCTTTGCCGAATTGTTTTTCAATTTCTTTCAGGTTTTCTCCGGTATCCTCCGGCACGTCATGCAGCAGGCCGGCTATTATGACATCCGGTTCGGCTTTTATCTGGGCGAGCGTCAGGGCGGTCTGAAGGGGATGCTGCAGATAGGATTCTCCCGACTTTCTTTTCTGGCCCTGGTGCGCTTTGGCCGCGAATTCATAAGCAAGTATAATCATATCCGTATCCACCCGCGGGTCGTTTTTTTTAAGCTCGTCTATTATTTGTTGGATTGTGATAGGCATAATATATAAAATTCCAAATGACAAATTCCAAATTCCAAAAAAATTATAAATTTCAAATTATAAATACTAAAGTCCATTTTGAAATTTAGAATTTAGAATTTGAAGTTTCTTTGGAATTTGGTGCTTGGAATTTGGAATTTTATCCAGCACCGTGCCCGAATACCCTGCGGTCTCTGCCGCAGGGATGAAGGGCTATCATCATTCTTGCCGTAGGGTTTAATACCCTGCGGTCAAGGTGCTGGATTTATTTACAGTCTTTGTTTGAACACTTTATCCCGTCTTTGCTTTCTACCATTAATGAACCGCATTTCTCGCATTTTCCGCCGGTCGGTTTTCCCCACAGCGCGAATTTGCAATCAGGATATTGATTGCAGGCGTAAAAAATTCCGCGGCGGCCGCGCTTTTTGGTTATTTCCCCCTTGCCGCACTGGGGACAAGCGATGCCGGTGCCGTTAGTGTCTAAAATATTTTTGCATTTTGGATAATTGGAGCAGGCGATGAAGGGACCGTATTTGCCGATTTTCGCCACCATGTCCGAACCGCATTTGGCGCATTTTATCCCCTCATATTTTTTAGCGAATTTTTTTAATTCCTCGCTGTCCTTCCGGCCATCGCGGTCTTTGTCGCCGCCGGTAAACTGTTTGGTATTTTTGCAGTCGGGAAAATTGGAGCAGGCTAAAAATTTGCCGAAGCGCCCCATCTTAATAATCATCGGCGAGCCGCATTGGTCGCATTTTTCATCCGTCGCTTCCTCGGTCAACTCTTTTTTTGAAACTTCCCGCTCTTTATCGGTTAGATTTTTAATAAAGGGCTGATAAAATTTATCAATGGTTTTCTGCCACTTAATTTTTCCTTCGGCGATATGGTCAAGCTCTTCTTCCATATCCGCGGTAAATTTATAATCCACAATTTCCGGAAAATGGCTTACCAGAAGCTTGTTGACCACGAAAGCGATGTCGGTCGGCGCCAGCCTTTTTTTATCGTCGCGCTCCGCGTAATTTCTGGCGATAATTGTGCTGATGGTCGGGGCATAAGTGGAAGGCCGGCCGATGCCGTATTTTTCCAGCGCCTTGACCAGGGTGGCGTCGGAGTAGCGCGCCGGCGGCTCAGTCAGATGCTGTTCGGGAATGATTTCATCCAGGTTAATTTTGGTGTTTTTGTCCACGTCCGGCAGAATGTTTTCTTTGGTGGTCTGCGGATAAATTTTGAGATAGCCGTCAAAGGTGATGATTTGGCCGGTGGCGCGCAGCTGGTACGTTAAGGTTTCGGAAACCTTTGAAGGTTTCGGAAACCTTTCCGCGTCAATTTCAATGATGGTATTATCCAGCATTGCCGGCGCCGCCTGCGTTGCCAGGGCGCGCTGCCAGATAAGCTGGTATAGTTTTTTCTGCCCGCTGTCCAGTCCGTCCGGCAAATTTTCCGCGAGCATTTCCGGGTCGGTCGGCCGGATAGCCTCGTGCGCCTCCTGGGCGTTTTTGGATTTCGTTTTGTAAACGCGCGCCGCGGCCGGCAGATATTTATCCCCGTAAGTTTTTTTAATAAAATTGCGCGCGCCCTCGCTGAATTGGCCGGACAAATTAACCGAGTCCGTGCGCATATAAGTTATCAGTCCGGTTTCGTATAATTTCTGCGCGACAGTCATGGTTTGCTTGGCGGAAAATCCCAGGCGGGCGTTAGCGGTCTGTTGCAGGGTGGCGGTTGTAAACGGGGGCAGGGGAGACTTGCTGGTTTGCTTTTTTTCAATGTCTAAAATTTTGTAAGCGCATTTTTCCAGTTTGCTTTTAATTTCCCGCGCTTGTTCTTCGTTGCCGATGTCGAATTTTTTTAAAGCCCTATTTTCTATTTTTGCCAATTCAGCCTCAAAGTTTTTTCCGGCTTGAGTTGTAAAGGCGGCTTTAATCGTCCAGTATTCCTGGGTTTTAAAATTTTTAATTTCTTCTTCGCGCTCAACAATCAGCCTTACCGCCACGGATTGAACGCGTCCGGCCGAGAGGCCGCGCGCGATTTTTTTCCATAAGAACGGCGACAGCTTGTAGCCGACCAGCCGGTCCAGCACGCGGCGCGCCTGCTGGGCGTTCACTAAATTCATGTCTAGCGTTCGCGGATTTTGCAATGCCTTTTCAATGGCTGATTTCGTAATTTCATGAAACGCGATTCGTTGATAGCTTCGGTTTGGAATTTTGGATTTAGAATTTAGAATTTTTTTGTTATTTGTTATTTGAGATTTAGAATTTCCCAAGCTTAAAGCTTGGGTTAAATGCCAAGCTATCGCTTCGCCCTCGCGGTCTTCATCGGTCGCCAAAATAACGCCGTCCGCTTTTTTCGCCAGCTCAATCAGCCTATTTACTTGTTTTTTGGCTTTGGCCGGCACGATATACTTCGGCTGGTAGTTATTTTCCGTATCCACCCCCAGGGTTGATTTCGGCAAATCCATAATATGGCCGAAAGAAGATTCGACCTGATAGTCTTTGCCCAAGAATTTGCTGATAGTCTTGGCTTTAGTAGGAGACTCCACGATTACTAGATTCATATGTTGGAATTTCTAATTACTAATTTCTAATTACTAATTAATAACCAAATATCAATGTCCAATATCTAAAATTTTTCGTAGTCAAACACTTTAATTGTCGTATTGGATATTTATTATTGGAGTTTGATTAGAAATTAGAAATTCGTCATTAGGAATTAAGATAATACGTAGTTTCCTCCTCCCAAATTTCGCACGGTTCCTTTAAGCTCCATAGTTAACAAGGTAGCATTTACAGTGCCGGTGTCAAGCTGGCTGTTGCGGGCAATTTGGTTAATGTGCGCCGGTTCGCGCGTTAGGGCGCCAATAATTTTTTCTTCCGCCGGAGTCTCCGGGATTATTTTTTGGCTCTGGATGAGGCGCCGGACATTTTTTAAGGATAGCGCTTCCAGAATTTCTTCCGCCGAACTTATCGGTCTGGCCCCTTCCTTGATTAATTTGTTAGTGCCTTCGGAATTCGGGCTAAAAATATTTCCGGGTACGGCGAATACTTCCCGGCCTTGCTCCAGCGCCAGTTTAGCGGTAATGCTCGTGCCGGACTTAAGCGACGCTTCAATTATTAATACTCCCAGAGACAAACCGGAAATAATGCGATTGCGCTGGGGAAAATTATAATGGAAAGGAGGGGTGCCGCAGGGATATTCGGTAATAATCAATCCGCCGTTATTTAAAATTTGTTCGGCAACATATCTGTTGGCGGCGGGATAAATATTTTTTTTGTCCAAGCCGGACCCTAAAACGGCAATGGTTGTCCCCTGGGATTTAACGCAAGCCAAGTGCGCTAAAGCGTCAATTCCCAGCGCCAAGCCGCTGACAATAATTAAATTGGATTGCGCCAAGCGGCTCACTAAATATTCCGTTGTTTGCCGGCCGTAGCTTGAGTATTTTCTGGAACCGACTACCGCCAGGCAAAAATTAGTATTTTCCGGCCAGGCTCCTTTGTAATATAGAAGAAAGGGCGGATCGTAAATTTCTTTTAACAGTTTTGGATAGAGTTTGCTGCCGATAGTTACCGTTTTGATATTTTCCCGTTCAATTTTTTCCAGTTCTTCGTCGGGATTTGTCTTTTGCCGGTGAGCGGCGAATTCGGCGGCGGTTTTCTGGTCAAGGCCGGCTTTAATCAGTTCGCCGGCCGGCGCTTTCCAGGCGGCTTCCATGCCGGTAAAATATTGCTGAAGCCGGGAAAATCTCACGGGGCCGAATTTATTAAAGGTGGAAAGGGCGATCCAGTATTTTACATCATCTTGGCCGGCATTAGATGTTATTGACATAGGCGATAGGGTATGATAAGATAAAATATCAAGAGAATTTCTAATTTTTAATTCCTGATATCTAATTAAATAAAATTTTAGGCATTAGACATTTTTAAATTAGACATTGATTAGAAATTAGAAATTTGTCGTTAGCGCCTATTTTCCTACTTGCCAAAGGGCAGATGGATGACAAGCGATTATCCTCCTTGGTCGTTTGCGTTCGTTCTTGTCCCTTGCCGGTGAGTAGGAAAATGGGCGTTATTTTATTTTTTGGCAATATTTTTTATAATTTCCGGAATGATTTTTTTTAATTTATCCGCCTCAGCGGCAGAAAATTTTTGCAAAACAAATTTTTCCGTCCCGATTTTTTCCAGTTGTTCGCCCGCGATGCCGACCCGCACCCGCGTAAAATTTTGCGTCTTCAGCTGGTTAATAATGGATTGCACGCCCCGATGGCCGGCGGACGAGCGGTCCGGCTGCGCTTTAAATTTACCCAGCTCAATATCAACATCATCGTGGACGACAATCAGCGCGTCCGCCAGGTTCGCGTTTTTTCTGGCGAGCCAGCCCAGCTTTTTAGGCAATAGTTTATAATAATCCAGCGCGGCCCGTACGGCCAGCCCGGAATTATTCATGTAAGTCTGCGGTTTTATTAAAATGGCATCTTCAGCTCTCGCGGTTAGAGCGTTGAATTTTTTATTAAACTGCCAGCCGGCGCCGCGCTCTTCCGCCATTTTATCAAGAATAATAAAACCGGCGTTATGGCGGGTAAATTTGTATTTAGGGTCCGGGTTGCCGAGCCCGACTATTATTTTCATAATTTTTAATAATTAATCTGTAATTTTCAAACGGCGTGTCTTTTTGTCATTCTGAACGGAGCGAAGGCTGCAGCCGCGCGGCAGTTTTTTTAGGAATTTTCGATTTTTATTTTTATTGGCATTCCGGTTAAATTGAACTCTTTCCGCAGGCGATTTTCCAGATATTTTACATAATTATCTTTCAGCCCCAGTTTGGATTTAAGGTGCAGAATAAATTCAGGCGGATTGGTTTTGCTTTGTTCCAGCTTTGTTAATTTTGGCTTCGGGATGCGGCGTTTCATAATTCCCCGCGCTTTGGCGTCAGCCAGGGGAGCGGCGTGCCGCGCGGCGGACAGCAGAAATTCAGCCAATTGATCTTCGGGGATGATCCGGTGGCGGGCTTCAGCGGCCAGCATAATCGCGTCAAGCAGATGGGCGGTTTTTGTCTTGTCTTTGGCCGACAGGAAAATAATCGGCGCCCAGGTTAAAAACGGCAGTTTAGAGTTTATGCAATTAGTAAATTGCTTAGTATCTTTCTCTTTTATTTTATCCCATTTATTGGCGGCCACGATAATACTGCTGTTCGCCTCTAATATCTCCTCGGCCAGTTTTGTGTCCTGATGGCTGACGCCATCGCTGATATCAATCACCAATAAAACCACGTCGGCCCGCTTGATCGCCGCCCAGCTTTTTTGCATGCCTAAATTTATCAGTTCATCTTTTAACTTTTTTGATTTTGCCTTGATGATGCCGGCCGTGTCTATAAAAGTAAGCAGATTATCTTTATAGCGGACGTCAGTATCGCTGGGTTCGCGGGTGGTGTGCGGCTGATCGGAGACGATTACTTTATTTTCGCCGATGATAGTGTTGAACAAAGTGGATTTTCCGACATTAGGGCGGCCAAGTATAACTACCTTAACCCTGTTAAATAATTCCGCCTCCGGCGGAGTTTTAACAAGGTTAATCTTTTTACATATAATGTCCAGCAGGTCCCCGGTTCCGGACCCGGTAGCGGCGGAGATGGGGATCGGATCTCCTAAAGCCAGCTGGTAGAACTCTCCCAAGCTTTCGCGCTTTATTTTAGTATCCGCTTTATTGGCTACCAGCAGAATCGGCGCTCGTTTCCCGACTAGCCGCTTAAGCAGAATTGACATTTGCCTGTCCTGGCCGGTCAGTCCCTCCCGACTGTCAACTAAAAAGAGAATCAAGCCGGCTTGCCTGATCCGCTCTTTTACCTGAAGCTGTACCAGGCTGTCTATTTCTTCTTTGTTAAATTTCATTTTTTTCAGCTTGCTTTTCCCCTGCAGGAATTTAGCGTCTATAATTCCGCCGGAGTCAATCAGCCGGAACCGGAAGCCCTGCCAGTCGGCCACGCCCGCGTTGCTGTCGCGGGTGGTGCCCCCAATCTTGGAAACTATTGCCTGCTGTCTTCCGATAAGCTTGTTGAATAAAGTGGATTTGCCGACATTAACCCGCCCGAAAAGGAGCACGGTCGGAAGGCTTGATGGTACAGATTCAATTTTTGAGTTCTTAGCGTCCATAAGAGTTATTCTTCAACATTTTCCGCTCCGCTTTTAGTTTTATCAAGGTCCTGTCCCAGAATTAAAATGAAATCCGGCTGGACCAGATTTTTCTGTCCGGCGTTTTTTTCCTCCAATTCGGCGATCAGCCAGTCCGGCAGGCCGTAGTTGATGCGGGCGCCTATCTTTTCCTTTAAAATCATCAGCGATTCCATTTTTTCCCCGTAGCTCAAGTCAAAGATTATTGAATATTCATAATTCTGTTTGCTGGCGTTGCCTAAATTTATAATTTCAAAGCCGTATTTTTCCAGATCGGTGGCCACCCGGCTGCCCAGGCCGTTAACCCAGGTGCCGTTTTGAATCTCCAGCTTGGGGTATTCTTTAATTACGGCAAGTTTTTGTTTCGGCGGGGCGTTGCTGAAGATATTTTTAGCCAAATACTGGATTTCATCAAAATCTCCGCTTCTAGGCTGCAGCACATAAGCTCCTTCCGCGGTTATAAAATCAACCAGCAGGCCGCTTTCGCTGTTGTCCAGCACTTTATTGGTAATTTGATCGCGCTCAATGCCTTTGGTCATATCCCACAGCTTTACCATTTCCCATACTTTAAGGTTAGTGGATACATGTTCCTCCAGTGAATTAAAAATCCTGGAGATCATGCTCGGCTTAAAAAGAATGCGCAAGTTAGTTACTTTTTCTTTGATTGCTTCCAGTATTTTTTGCTGCCGCCGGCTGCGCGCGAAGTCTGATCCTTCCGCTCCCTGGGCGTGCCGCGAGCGCGCGTATTTTAAAGCTAAATCGCCGTCCATTTTTTGCCGCCCTTTGGCAATATACAGATGTTCGAAACGGCTGTCGTAGTCTTCCGCTTCTTCCCGGCCGGAAACAGGATATTGGAAATCTTCCAGGGTATTTTCCACTTCCACTTCAACGCCGCCCAGTTCGTCGATAATCTCCGCAAAACCGGCAAAATCCACCCGGACATAATAGTCAATCGGCAGGTCTATCACCCGGCTAAGCGCCTGGCTGGTCGCCAGCCCGCCGCTTCCTTTTTTCTCCACTTCCGCGAAAGCGTTAATGTTGTTGACTTTTCTCCAGCCGTAGCCTTCAATCGGAATGGTCAGATCCCTGGGGATGGAGAGCAGAGCAACGTCGCCCGTTGAGGGAACGATGCTGGCGAATATAATAGTGTCCGTGAGGAGGCCGCCTTCATGGCCTTCTCCGCCAACCCCCAGCAACAGGACATTGATGCGGTCGTTTTCCTCTCCTTTAAGCATATTGTCTGAGGTTCTAGCCAGGTGCTTAAACTGGCTTAAAAAAGAAAAGGTGCTGACAATGCTGTTATCCTCCGACATTAAAACCCGGCTGGTAAAGACAAACAAGACAATAATGGATATAGCGGTGATATAAGTGAGGAATTTTAGCATTTTTCTGGATCCCCTTCGCTGGCGCGAGCTGGTTATGGATTGTTTTTCTAAATCAAGCAGATCGATATCATGGACCATATAATGGTATTATTAACATAAAATAAAAGACGCAAGTCTTTAATAATAGTATACTATATAAATTAAATTATAAAAAGTCATTTAGTTGATATTAAAGTGTAATTAAAGAAAAGGCAACCAAGCAGCTAATTAGAATTTGCATTTTTTAGCTTTATTATGTTATAATAAATCCAGCACCATTTAGTATGTTGATAAAAATTTTGTTTGTAAAATTTGCAAAAATTTTTATAATAATATAGTTCTTTATAATAATATAGTTCAATTTAAAGATTAAAAAATGGTGCTTGGATAAATTTAACTTATATCTATCAAGTAGTGGATAATTGTATTTTTTAAAGCATGAAATTAAGTAAGGCATGAAAAATTTTTTCATTTTCATTTTTGAGGTAATCAAAGTGGTGGTAATCTCACTGGCTATTATTATTCCAGTGCGTTATTTTTTAATCCAGCCTTTTTACGTCAACGGCGCCTCCATGGAGCCGAGTTTTCACGATCATGAATATTTGATTATTGATGAAATTACCTACAGGCTGCGCGAACCGCAGCGCGGGGAGATAGTGGTATTTAAGTACCCCCGCGACCCCAGCCAATATTTTATTAAGCGGATAATCGGGCTTCCCGGAGAAAAGGTGGAGGTTAAGGACGGAGGCATTTATGTTTATACCGGGGAAACTAACCGGCGGGTTAAGCTGGACGAAAGCTATCTGCCGGAAGGATTGGAAACATACAGCGCCAGCGAGGGTATTTTTGAATTAAGCGGCGACGAATATTATGTTATGGGAGACAACCGTGGCTATAGCAAGGACTCGCGCAGTTTCGGAGCGGTTAAAAAAAGTTTCATCGTCGGCCGGGTGCTGCTGCGCGGCTGGCCCTTCAGCCGGTTCGGGACTTTTGCGGTGCCGGAATACCAATTATTTTGATTTTAGATTTTAGATTTCCGGCGTAAAGGCGTAGATCAGAAATCTAAAATCTAAAATCATAAATTTATATTATGGGAAGAAAACCAAAAAATCAAACAAAAAGGAACAGCAAAGAAATTCCGAAAAAGAATGACAATAAAGTTATCGCCCGGCTGCGGGGAATGCGGGACATGCTGCCGGAAGAGCACCAATATTACCGGTTAGTGGTTAATAAGTCCGAAGAGATAATTAAGTATTACGGTTTCAGCCAGACGGATATTCCGGCGCTGGAAAATTTATCATTGTATGAGCGTTCCACGGGAAAACAGACCGACGTTGTTTCCAAAGAGATGTACACTTTTATCGATAAGGACGGCGACCGCGTCGGCATCCGGCCGGAAGCGACGCCGGGGCTGGTGCGCTCTTATATTGAGCACGGAATGTTCAACCAGCCGATCCAGCCGGTTAAGCTTTATTGGATCGGAAATTTAATGCGGCGGGAAAAGCCGCAGTCGGGGCGCTACCGCCAATTCAGCCAGATTGACTTGGAAATATTCGGCGAAGCCGGTCCGGTGGCTGATGCCCAGATTATTTTAATCGCCAACCGGATATTTAAAGATTTGCAGATTGACGTGCAGGTGCAGATTAACAGCATCGGCTGCAAGGAATGCCGGCCGGCTTATGTTGATAAATTAGCGGAATATTACAAGCAACGCCAGGTGCGCAATAAATTATGCCAAGACTGCAAAAAGAGGATGCTAAAAAATCCTTTGCGCCTGCTGGACTGCAAGGAAGAATCGTGCCGGGAGGCGCGCGCCGAAGCTCCGCAGATAGTCGATCATCTCTGTGAAGAGTGCCGCGACCATTTTGTTAAAGTGCTGGAGTATTTGGATGAACTGGACGTGATTTACAATCTCAATCCTTTTCTGGTGCGGGGGCTTGATTATTATAACCGGACTGTTTTTGAATTTTGGCCGGAAGAGAATGAGAACGCCCGCCAGAACGCCCTCGGGGGAGGCGGCCGCTATGATGATTTAGTTGAGTATATGGGCGGGCGGCCGACGCCGGCGCTGGGCTGGGGGCTGGGAGTAGAGCGCATTATTTTAAAGATAAAAGAAAATAATATTCCGCTGGCGGACGACGGCAAACCGGACATTTTTCTGGCCCAGCTGGGAGAAGCTTCCAAGCGGAAAGCCATGATTTTTTTTGAGGAGTTAAGGAAAAAGAAATACAAGGCCGCCCAGAATTTTGTCAAAGATAATTTAAAGTCCCAGCTGGAGCTGGCGGATAAATTAGGGGTTAAACTGACTTTGATTATCGGGCAGAAGGAGATGATGGACGAAACAGTTATTATCCGCGACATGGAGTCCGGCATGCAGGAAGTGTTTGATTTTAAAAAGGTTTATGAGGAGCTGGATAAAAGACTAAAATAATTTATGATTTTAGATTTTAGATTTCAGAATTAAAGCGATACGGCAGTTAAATCATAAATCTGAAATCATAAATCTAAAATTGTATTAAGATCGGAGGTGTTTATATGATAGAGATAAAACGAAAAAAGGGGGAATCCTTCGACGGCATGTACCGGCGGTTTGTTAAGCGCGTCCAGCAGTCCGGGAAAATAATTGAAGCGAAGGAAAACCAGTACTTTAAGCGGGAGAAAAACAAAAACGCGAAAAAGAAAAGCGCTTTAGTCGGTCTTAGCCTGCGCAAGCAGAAAGAATATTTAAGGAAAATCGGAAAATTGGAAGAAGAGCCAAAACGCCGCTGGTAAGCGGCAAGCACCAAATTCCAAGCACCAAATTCCAAATAAATTTTAAATATAAAATTATAAGTTCTAAAAACCACCTTTATTAATTATTTATAATTTAGAGTTTGAGATTTTTTTGGAATTTGGCACTTGGAATTTGGAATTTAAATAAGTTTCCCATGCAGAGAAAATTTACCCAGCACCAAAAAAAGCTGTTGATCAAATTAGCGGCTGTAAGTAGACATATTGGTGCTGGGTTTAACAAGGAGAATAAAAAAGTAGCCAAGAGATACTTATTGTTGGTATTATTGTTGGTTGCTTTTTTTGTCGCGCCAGCGCTTGCTTCCGCCGACGTTACTTATCCGGAAACGCCGACCGCTTTTGATAATACGGCCGGGCTGGAAGACGTTAAGGAGGATGTGTATTTGGAAAGCGGCACTGACATCCGGCTGATTATTGTCCGCTTAATAAATGTTTTTATTGGCCTGCTGGGGCTTATTTTATTAGGGCTTATTATCTACGGCGGCTGGCTGTATATGACTTCCGAGGGCGATTCGGAGAAAACCAATAAAGCCAAGGAGATTTTAAAGAACGCCGCTATCGGCCTTCTAATAATTTTATCCGCTTTCGCGATCGTTAATTTTATTTTGCGCGCTCTTTGGGGCGGCGGAGGAGGATTGGGCCGGGGCGGAGAGCCGACAGAGGATTGGAACGGAGTGGTGGCTTTGGGCGACGGAATTTTAGAAAGCCATTATCCGGAGCGGGATCAGACTGACGTCCCGATTAATACCATGATTTTTATTACTTTTAAAGAGGAAATTCAGCCGGGAACAATCTGCAATGATGCAACCGCCGATGGCGGCAATGGAAACGGACAGTGCGATAACGAAATTTTGATTTCCAAAAATATCCATATTTATCCGACTGACGCGGAGGGCAGCGACGCGCAGGATACGAACGCTTTGCGCCGGGCGGATGGACGGGTGCTAGTAAAATCCAATGACAACAAAACTTTTATTTTTCAGCCGCTGGATTTTTTGGGCACGCAGGGCGCGCCGGCTTGGTTCGCGGTTAAATTAATGGGCGATGGCGAGGGCGGAACGATCAAAAAGGTTGCCGGCGACAAGCCGGTTGAGTTCAGCAGTTTTGGTGATGATTATTATAAATGGAAATTTCAGACTAACGGCAAGCTGGATTTAACCCCGCCGCAGGTTTCTTCCGTTTTTCCTCCCGCGGATAATGACGCGGATATAATAAGCGCGGGCGGAGACGCGGCCGCGGCTACGGGAAGCATAACCGTAAACGCAGTGCCGAGAGTTTATCAGGCGGCCAGCAAGGGGAACGCAGCTCCCGGAACCGGCGCGGAAAATGCCGCTGTTTTAGGGGAATACAGCTGTGACTGGGCGGGAGAAATTGAAGTGTCTATTAATGGCGGCGCGGCCATTGTCGGCGGTCCGACAGGCGCGACAGGGTTAATAACCGGTGACAGCGTAGCAGACCAGACAGCGACCCTAGGTTGCGGTTTAACTTTACAGCCGGCTGACGGAAGTTTTGCGGAGGGAAATTTCTGGACAATCGCGGTTAAGCCGGAGATTCAGGCGGATACTTTAACTATCGGCGATAAACAGTTTGTTTTTGTGGATGGGACAGCGGGAAATGGCGAGATAAACAGGGGCGTAAACACTACTTCCGCGGCTACAAATATAAAAGAAGCTATAAAAAAAGCTGGATCATTGGCGCCGGATTGCAAAGATAGCGGAGGATTTAGTTGTTCTGTTTCTATTATTTCTTTAACAGCTAAAACAGCCGGGCTTAGCGGCAATAACATCAGAGTGGAGTCTAATAATGCCGGAATTTTCACTATTACCACGATGCACGGCGGCGCGCCGGCGACGGAAAGAGTGCGGACCGCCGGCCTGCCGGACCAGCCGAGGAACGCGGTTATCCAGATTAATTTTAATGAAGCGGTCAATCCGATTTACGTTAATGGCACGGCGGAACAGGTAAAGGATTATGTAAAAGTGCAGAATAGGAGAGGATTGAAAGATGAAGTATGTGATAGCGACTCTGACTGTTTTGGAATTTGCGAACCAGGCAACCCTAACTATAAATGCGGTGCAGGAGGCGTTGCCGGATCAAACTGTACGGACAATAGCGACTGCCTTTCTTATAACTGCCAAAGCAATAAATGTGTCGGCGAATTCATCAGCGGCAGTTTTACCATCAGCAATATCTATAAAACAGTGGAATTTACCACTGATAACCAGTGCGGAGTAAATGCCTGCGGAGAAGCTGTTTACTGCCTACCGCCGTTATCCGACATAAAAGTTTCTCTTAAGGCGGCCAGTTTAATCCGGTGCGAAAATAATGACGAATGCCTGCCGTCGGCGGGAATTTTAGGGGATTATAACAGCTGTTCCGGCTCTGCCGGCAGTTCGGGATTCTGCCAGAAAACAGGCGGCGACAGCGCGGTAGTAAATTATCCGCAGGCGGATTTAACGGTTGCCATCGGCGAATTGGGCGTTATGGACGCGGCCAATAATTCGCTTGACGGCAATAAAAACGGGAATGCCGAAGGGCCGCAGGCGCAGAGCGGGAAGCCGGCGTTTAATGAAAATAATAAAACAGCCGGCAACGGAGACGACTATACCTGGTCATTTTGGACTTCTAATATTCTTGATTTAAACAGCCCGATTATTCAGTCGGTAAAGTCCAAAAAGCGGACTGACGGTAGCGCGCTGGATTTAGTAAAAGTTACCGGCAATACGGGCAAGCAGGTTTTGGGAGCCGATAATGAAAAGCCGGTCAGTATTTTATTTAATAAATTAATAATGTCTTCATCTGTTAAGCCGGGACGCAATTATGGCGATGATGATGTTTACGTTGATACTAATCCGCCGGTGCAAAAGGAGTATTTAATAATGATGAATTATTCCGGACGTCCCTTAGGATACTGGTGCAGTAAGGAAGATTCGGAAGACCCGGCGAAACGGGACGGCTACGCGGACTGGACAACCGCGGTTATATCCCACACGCAGTTCCGCGACGACAGCTCTTATGGCTCGTTAGCCGGTTCCGGCATCAAAGATATTTATCAGAACTGTTATAATCCGGCGAAAGACCAGGCGCAGGGCGGAAGCCAGTGCAATGGCGCTTTAAATTCCGGCGATTCCTGCTGCAAGGGCGTAATAATACCGAGTGAAACTGATGGCAACAGCAATAATATATTAGATAAATGCAGGGAGTTTGAGTAACTGCGGGAGTTTAACCAGATTAAGCCTATCGGCAGTTTATATCATCTAAAAAAGCGTCAGTTAAGGGATTCAATCCCTCCCGCGGGAGGAATTGAATCCCTAGACAAGAAAAAGTTGGTAGATATTATCTGTTATTGTTTAAATCCAAACCATTATCATTTGTTGGTTTTACAAAAGACGGAAGGTGGAATACCTAAATTTATGCATAAACTAGGTTTGGGCTATACCTGTTATTTTAACGAGAAATATAAACATTCCGGCTCTTTATTTCAGGGGAAATATAAATTTAAACCCATAAGTTCGACTATAGATTTATTAAAAGTATCAGTCTATATAAACTGCAACGCAAAAATTCATGGAATTGCAAAAGCAGAGAACTGGTCGTGGTCTAGTCATCTAGATTATATTGGGAACAGGAAGGGAACATTGTGTAATAAAGAAGATATATATGAAGAATTTAGAAATATAAAAGAAATAGAAAAACCAAAAGAATATAAAGAATTTTGCAAAGAGTGGATTATGGATATAAAAAAGATTAAGTATTTAAAGAAGTTTGATATAGAATAAAAAAGGCAAGTTTAGGAATCCAATTCCCTTCAGGGGGATTGGATTCCAAGGCAAATGATTAAATAATGAGAAAAGTTTTCAAAAAAGCAATAATATTTTTTTGCATAGCTGCAGCTTTATTGTTGGCAGTCCAGGTTGTTTATGCCCAAACTCCGCTTACCTCCGACTACGCTTTTGGCGGAGACACGGGGCAAAACGCGGAGAGCCTGGCGGCGCAGGCGGGGCTGGGGACGAGCGATCCGCGGGAAGTTATCGCCCGGGTGATTAATATCACTTTGGGATTTTTGGGAATTATCGCGGTCATCATCATCATCTACGCCGGTTTTCTTTGGATGACAGCGGCGGGAAACACGGATCGGATTGATAAAGCCAAAAAGATTATGACCGGCGGGGTCATCGGCCTGATAATTATTTTAGCTTCTTTCGGCATCGCCACTTTTATTTTGCGCGTTTTATTGGGCGCGACCGGCGGCGGGGGAGGTCCGACCTGCAATAATAACAACACGCGAGAGGCGGGAGAACAGTGCGACGGAATTGATAAGTCCGCCTGTACCGGTGGGACTCCATATTGCGTCGCCTGCCGCTGTTCCGCGACTCCGTTCGCCATGCCCCAATATTTCCAGGTTGTAAATATCAAACCGCCGGAAGGCGTGCCGAGCCCGGACAGCATGCCGCGCAATACGCGTATTGCCATTTACTTTAATCTGCCGGTTAATCCCGCATCCGTTACTGATGCTGACATAGGAAATAGCGGAATTAAAATTAAACAAGGTGGAAAAATTTTAATCAGCTCTGATGTAAATTATGAAGTTAAAGGGAGTTTAATTATTTTAACTTCAACCGGTTCCTGTCCGGCTAATTCCTGCGGCGCGGATAAATGCTTTGATCCGGCCGATTACACAGTGGAGGTTAAAGCCGGCAGTGTGGAAACCAGCGCTAATATAGACAGCAAGGGCGTGCAGGGATATACGCCTTCTCCGCCCGGTTTCACTATTATTGACACGATTGACTGTCAAGATCCGGCTATTAATTTAACCTCTGGCACCCAGGTTTGTTTAGATACTGATAATGAAATTAATCCCCATGCTTCCGATGATTCCGCGGTGTCCGACGTGGCCTATAGCGATAATCATGACAGCAGCGCTTTTGTTCCGCCCAATCCTAACTCCAGCGATCCTTACGGCGCGGTTTGGCATCCCAGCGAGAGTTTAGGTTATTTGGCGCAGACGCCTTATACTATTACCGGGTTAGTTAATGATGTCGTCGGCAATATTAACAGCAGCGGCATTACTAAAACTTTGCGCGCGGCGCACTGCTGCAATACGGCGCAAGACGAAGATGAAATAGGGACCGACTGCGGCGGGGCGGATTGCGCGGCCTGCGTTAATACCGCCTGCGGGCTGGAAACGAATCCGGGGCAGTGCAGTAATAATATTTGCGCCTCTGATTTTTGTTCTGCCGCCGGATCTGCGCCAGCAGATTGTGAAGCGGCCGGATATCCGGCAGGAACAACTAATTGCTGCCTTTGCAAAAACGCGCCGGTAATTGATTGGATTACGCCCGCCGGAGGTTTCTGCGATGGAAAACAAGACAGATTTTGTTTAGATGACTCTGATTGTGATGATCAGACCCCAAAAACTTGCAATATTGCTACTCCCAATGGCGCGGCCGGAAATTTAATTACTATCGGCGGGCGCTGGTTCGGCGCGCCGCAATTAAATGATCCCAATAAACCAACCTCTGGCATTAATCCTAATTCAATCGGTAAAGTTTACTTCGGTTGCGGCGGTTCAGCCGATCCTCGCTGTGTTGAAATTGGCGGGCAATGGATGGTAGAGGCGGAAATGGCCAGCGCCGCCAATTCGCAATGCGATGACACTTGGACTGATGAAAGAATTATCGTGGCAGTGCCGGAGGCGGCGGTAAACGGGCCGATTAAAGTCGTTAATGGTTCGGCTTACGGCGGTTTTTCCGATATGAGCAATGACGGCCGCGGGACCTATAATCAGGAGTTTTTAATAAACAACATTGGCCGGCCGGGAATTTGCGCGATTAATCCGCCTAAGGGACAGTACGAAAGCTTAGTAACTTTGCAAGGAATAAAATTTGGCGCTAACCGGGGAGCTGGCGATAATATTTTATTCGGCGGAACAATCAGTCCGAGCATTGCCACCTGGAATAATAAAACTATCTCCGGAATCGCCGTGCCGAATATTGCTCCGGGCAAAACTACGGTTGCGGCGGCTAATAACGGAATTTTGAGCAATGTAATAGATTTTGAAGCAGAGCGCAGCGACCGGGCGCCTTTTATAACTAAGATTGAGCCGGCCGTCGGGCATCCGGGAGATTATGTTACTATCTACGGCGGAAATTTTGGCGCGGCAAAACTCCCCAGCACCCATGTTTATTTCGGCAACAATACTAATGAAGCAAATTATAATTTTCCCGCCGAGTGTTCGGCCAGCGTCTGGCAGGACACGCAGATTGTCGTTAAAGTGCCGGAGATTGCCGACAATGATTATAAGATAAATATCAAAGTTGACGCTGCCGGCGCTGTTTTAGAAGTTGATGATACTGCCCGGCCTGCCTTTAGGGCAAGGAATTATTGTGAAAATAATATAAGCGTTAAGTGCGAATTTGACGAGTATGACAGTAGCCAGCCCACGAAGGTCGTTTGTAAAAGGACTTGCGGCGCCAACAAACCCGGATGTGTTTCATACGATTACGGCCGGTGCGTTACCGCGGCTGTCCCGGGCTTATGTAAAATAGATCCGGATAACGGCCCGGCAAATACAGAAGTCAATTTTTACGGGGAAAGATTCGGCGATACAACCGGCAGTGTTAATTTTTATAATAACAAAACAGCCGCTATACCGGCGGACACCGCTGCTAAACAATATTGGTTAATAAATGCTGATCCGGATTCAAATGCCGCTGATCTGGCGGCTGCCAATGTGCCGGTTGACGCGCAAAGCGGACCGGTTAAAGTTTTAAATTCCGCCCGTTTTACGAGCAACGGAATGTTATTTTCCGTCGGTTCCTGCTTAAACGATTACCGAATGCCGATTGAAGGATTTTGCGGGGCTAATATTTGCTGTCCGGCCACTACCATGAAAGCCGGCAGTTGTTTGGGAAGTTTTGACCAGTGCGGAGCTATTTTAGGCAGCCAGTACGCGCAGTATTATGTTGAATTCAGCACGGCCTCCAGCGGAGAAATCGCCTGCGACGGCAATATTCTTACTCCCGCCTGCGATGCCAGCGATAATTTATGCCCGGCGGCAACTCCTTGGTGCAACACAGATACCTGCGTCTGCGAAGCGCCGCGGCGGCCGGAGGTAGTTGTAGAGTGTAACCGGCAGGAGAACCAGTGCGCCGAGGAAAATTTGCCCAGCCCGTCGCCCCTAACGGAAAAATGGGATATAGAAAGAAGCAAGCCGCTCGCCTGCACCAACGCTGTTATAACGGCTCGTTTTACGCAGGTGATGGATTTAAATACTTTAACAGCTGCTAATATAAATATTTATTCCTGCTCCGGAAACAGCAGCACTACCTGCCCGAGCATACCGGCGGCCAATTCTCCGGCTATTGCCGGAACCGTGGGCAAAGGATACGCCGATAATAACCATACCTACTTTAGCTTTACTCCCAATTCCGGTCAGTTAGAGCCTGATAAATGGTATGAAGTCGCCTTAAAAGCTAACAGTGGCATTAAAGCAAGCTCAACCCAGCTGGACTTATTAGGCGGCGATGCTTATAGCGGACATAACGAAATTGACGATTATTATATCTGGCATTTTAAGACACGGGACAACAGCAATCCCTGCAATATCGGCTGCGTTACAACCGTGCCTAAGGATTTTATCGCCCGCAGACAGAATCAACAGATAAATTATCAGGCCCTGCCTGATTCCGAAGATAACGCCTGCGTGATGATTAACGCGGCGGATTATAATTGGCGATGGACCAGCGATAAAACAGATCAAGCCACGATTTTTTATAATACTGCTAATCCTTATACTTCCACCTCTACCGCCGCTGCTTTAGAGGAAACAGCGGTAAATAATCCGGTTATTATCAGCGCGCAGGAAACGACCCGCTTAAAAACGGGAACATCCACTCTAAATATCAGTTTTAATTTCAACGTGGAAGAGGTCTGGCCGGTTAGCGGTTGTGAAAACGTTTGCCGGAACGCCGCTGTCGGAGCGCGGTTCAGCAATGCGGTAGCTGGTAATTCTTTATTAACTTCCGGCAGCAGTAATTTTAAACTTTACGAATGCGGGGGGGCACTAACATCTCCTTCGGGCTGTACAGAAGTTTCCGGAGTAACTTTGAGCCCGGCGGTTGTTCCCAATACTCAAGACAGGGAAGTCAGTTTAAATATTACGAAAACCGGAGGAGTTTATCTTTTTGAACCAAAAAAAGTTTATCGGGTTGCATTATTCGGCGGGTACAGTGGAATTAGGAGTGCGGAAGGAAGCCGGATTGATAATGGCAACACAAATAACGGGAATTATGAATGGCAGTTTGCCACCGGCGAAAGCATCTGCCAAATAACCCGCATAGACGTTCAGCCGAACCCGGGCGTAGTTACTTTAGTCGGCGATTATGCCGGCTACAGGGCTATTCCTTACAGCGCGGACCAGTTATGCCTGCAAGACAGGGAACAGCGGCTGACAGATAAAAATTATAACTGGACCTGGGCGCCGCTTGAATCTGCCAATAACCCGGTAGCATTTATTCCGCCGACAGATAAAAGCATAGTTACGCATAATGTTTTTAATTTAGCGGGATATATTGAAACTTACCAATCTGCTGGACAAGAGTCCGAGGCGCGTGGAGAAGGCGATGTAATTACTCACGATAAGTATGGCCAGTCGCAGGTTACTGATGTTACGGCCAAAGTGGAGGCCGGCCAGAGTATCTTTGACCAGACCGCAACTATAGAAGGCAAGGCTGGATTTATCCTCCAGTGCGGTTATACGAACGATAACCAATGCCATACCATATCGGGCACAACTGTTAATGATAAATATGGAGTAGGAGAAAATTCCTGCTGTTATCCGCGGCCGTGGGTAGAATCTTCTTTGCCGGTGGACAATAGTAGCAACGTCTGCCGCAACTCTCTGCTGTCGGTTCAGTTTAACGAAGAAATGGATATTACTAGTTTTAACAGCAATATAATCGTGGCCGCTAAGTACGATGCGGGCGCGGCCTGTCCGGAGGGGACCGAGTATCTTTTAGTCTATAATAACAGCCAGTTTGCCAATAAATTTACTAAAATTGTCCGCACGGTTTATAACGGGTTAACCGAATGGTCAAATAACGCCGTTTTCACTCCTCTGCGCTGGGCGGTTAATAAGCTGGCGGCATTGCCAAAGTTAAGCTGGGTTTTAAAACCCAGCTTAACTCCTATCGCCTGGGCGGAAAATCTAGGCGAGAAATGGTGCGTGGTAAACGGCAGAATCGGCGGCTATAATCAGTTTGAGAATGGTATTAGAAAAGGAGTAGCTACTTTCGCGCCAACCGAACTTTTGCCCAGCAGTTCCGCCGGACGCGAGCATATTATTTTAATCAAGGGCGATGAAGATATAACCGACAGCGACCATCGCGAGAGCGTGCGCAACAGTTACGGCGTGAGTTTGGTTTTGCCGGAAGGGACGGCAGCCGGAACAGTCTGCCGGGGGAATCCTAATGGGACAGCAAATAATGAGGATAATGAATGTATTATAAATACCCAGCCATTTTACGGCCATATTATTAAATTTAAAACCTGGGCCGACCATGGGAAAAATAATAATTACGGCGTCTGCTTGGGCGACCATATTATGATGGAGCCGCCGATGTGGATGTTTAATACTAGAGATAACGATACGCGGGATGATGTTACCGGACCGATGTATGATTCTTTATGGGACAGCGATAAGGAGTTTGCCGCTACGATGATGTCAACTGACGGGCAGGAGTTAACTTCTGTTGCCGGTTATGGCTGGGAGTGGAGCTGGCAGTCTAACGATAATACGATAATTGATCTGCGCGGAGGATCTACCGCTACTGCCAATAATACTGATCCGAGCAAAGATACGGCAATGGTTGATCCGGAAACAGCCACCCGGGCGCGGACATCTATAGACGCTATCGCCACTATTAATGAAAATAGTCTGGTTGGCGCTTCAGCTCCAAAGGGAAACACGGTAGCTGGTACAGCGGAAATCAGGGTATTTTTATGCGATAATCCCTGGCCGCCTTATGTTTCCGGCGAACCTTGGCCGTTTGTAGACCAGAGCGTTCCCTGTCCGGCTGGAGGCAGCGGTTGCTATGACACTAATTTTGAATTTTTTTACTGCCGCGATTCCGGCGTTCAGGGGACGGCTGAAGACTTGCCGGCGATTTCCGACAACGGCGCGATCCGGGGATATTCAGAAGATATCATTAAAGAATTTTTATTTACCCGGGCGGACAGGCCGACCGCGCCGACCGCGCAGTTTTCTGGATTACATGATCGGATACAGGTTAACTCCACCAGTGCTGATTTAAAATACCGCCTATATTACGGAACATCCCCGGGAAATTATTCAGAGACTAGAAATATGAGCAGCGGTAACGGCGGTACCATAGAGTTTTTATTAGACACTTTGGATTTAGTGGATGGAGCGACTTATTATTTCGCAGCGAAAGCTATAAACAGCGACGGCGCGGAAAGCGATTTTTCCAATGAAGTAAATCATGAAGTTGCTCCGGTTTTAAACCCGCCAACCAGCCTGCGCGCTAATTTATTTTCCGGCGCTAAGTCCATTGTTTTAAAATGGAATAAGAGCGTGAAAAGAAATAATAGCACAAATAAGGACGAGGTTGATCCGGAAGTGAGCGGTTATAAAATTTATATGGAGTCAGTAGCACAAGGAGGCACTTTTGATGGAATAGTCAATCAAGAGCAAAGGGACGCAGGCGATGTTGATATTTATAACTGGACAGTCAGCGATATAAACCGCGCTTATTATTTTAAAGTGGCGGCAATGCGCGACGGCGAAGAAGCAAAGAGCGATTATATCAGGATTGATTTTAATACGATTGGCTGGTGGGAGATAAAAAATGGGGGAGGTTCAGGAATGACGATTGCTGATAAAAGCCATTTTGCAATAACTGGTTCCGTGAGTGATCCGGCTGGCTGGGACGTTAACGCTGAAGTATTTAATTTTAATGGCGCAAGGTATATGTCCATCCCTCAAAGCGGAACTGCTACTCATCTGAATTTGCATAATTCCGGCGGGTTTACGGAGAGCGTCTGGATAAACCCGGATTTGACGCAAATAGTTGATAGTAATTCTTACGCGATTATGGGTTTTCAAGAAGACAAACCAGGAGCGCAAAATCGCTATCCCAGTTTATATATAATGAATAAAAATGAAATACACGCGGGTTTCGGCACCGGCGTGAAGTGGTGTTATTTCACCACCGATTCCAACTTGATAACTAATGATGATTATTGGTATTTTATAGCAGTTGTTTATGATAAACAGGAATATAAGCTTTATGTTAATGGCGAGCTGAAAGGCAGTTTTATTCCGCATGACACGGGGGCGCCGGCCGTTGATTGTGTCAATGAAATTCCTGAGTCTTTAAGCCGGTTTGACATCGGCAAAGTAGACACTTTTCCATTTTTCGGAAATATCGCGGACGTGAAAATTTATAACCACATCCGGACGGCCGAACAAATCGCCGATGATTATAATAACAGCCGTTCGCGGTATGTAAATATCAGCCTAAGCAGTTTCAGCGTCAGCGATGCCGGCCTCGGCAAGGTAAGAGTTGAGTGGAGTATTACCGGGGCGGATAAGGGGCAGATTGAGAGCATTGATGTTTTGCGCCAGAAAGATATTGAGGCGTTCGCGGTTATTAGCAGCAGCTTGCCTAATTATTATTTTTACCATATTGATGGCGGCATATCCGCGAATGGGACCTATGAATATAAAGTGCAAGTGAATTTATACAACGGGCAAAGCAAAGCTTTAAATATTCCGGCCGGAATAAAAAATAAAGCAACAGCCAGCGGTTGCGGCGGCGCACCTGGAATGTGTACAATAGCTGTTCCGTAAACAGTTGTGTTTATGTTATTATTATAGCAGTGGATGTCCAAGAGAATAATCATCAACGACCAATATTATTATCATATTTACAATCGCGGCGTGGACAAGCGGAAGGTATTTTTAGATAAGTGGGATTATGTTAGGTTCTTGGAGAGTATGAGAGAATTTAACAGGGAGAATACCATCGGCAGTTTGTATCATTTAAAAAAGCATCGGTTAAGCGCTCCAAGCGCTCCGGCCGGAGCGCTTGGAGCGCTAAGACAGCCTCTGATAGATATTTTGGCTTATTGTTTAAACCCAAATCATTATCATTTATTAATCAGGCAAGCAGATGAAGATGGCATTTCAAGATTTATGCAAAAATTGGGAGCGGGTTACACTTGTTATTTTAACGAAAAATACAGCCGCACCGGCGCTTTGTTCCAGGGCAAATATAAATTCAAACCAATAGCTTCAACCATAGATTTAATGAAAGTATCGGTTTATGTAAACTGCAACGCGGAAATTCACGGCATTGCACGGGCGGAAAATTGGCCCTGGTCAAGTTATTTGGATTATATTGGCGTAAGACGGGGAACATTATGCGGAAAAGAGGAAGTGTTGAGCGAATTTACAAATACAGAATCACAATATCGGCTGGAGAAATATAAAAAGTATTGCCGAGAATGGATAAAAGATATAAGAAAGATTAAATATTTACAAAAATTTGATATAGAATAAAAAACGCTGGTTGAGTGCTCCAAGCGCTCCGGCCGGAGCGCTTGGAGCACTATGTCAAAACAATGAAAAATTTCAAAAATATCATAATATTTTTTTCTTTAACTGCGATTACGGTTGTGGCAGGAGAGTTTTTGATATTAAATATAACTAGTATCCCAGTACAGGCGCAGGGAGGGGAATCGGACGCCCTTGCTGTCCGCGTTGTCCCTAATCCGGATTATTTAAGCCCGACGAGGTGGTATCAGGAGAACGTAAAGCAACAGGGTTCTCCATCCCAGTTATTCGTCGACGGCTATCAGGCGGTTAGGGACGGGCGGACAGTGTACGTCAGCGCGGCTAATATTCAAAGCGGCGTTCCCGGGGTTAACGAGGACGCTCTTTACGTTAATATCTATATCATTTCCTACACCCAGGAGGCGATTAACGAAACCATTGATATTTTTGGGCAGCTGTTAAATAATTGGACATTCAATGTTAATTTATTGCCGCCGGACAATTCGGCCGGAACCGGTGATTGCCGGGAAATAACCACTGCTAATAAGCCAGCGGCAGAAGAAGACCAAAAAAAATGTTACACCGATTTGGACTGCGATACCGGACAATACTGCGACAGCGCCAAGGCTAAGGTAACCCGCGATGTCCGCCGGCTGTCCGACATTAAAGACATGGAAACCGCGCTAAATAATTATTATCAGGCGAATCGGAAATATCCAAAATTAGCGGCCGGCACTTACATTTCCAGCACTACTATCTCCGTTTGGCCCAGCTGGCAGGAAACTTTAGCCAAAGGGCTGGGTTCTGCTCTGCCGATTGACCCCCTTAATAAATTAATTGGCTGCAACAGTCCTTTTAATCAGGATACCTGCTGGGATGATATTAATAAAAAATTTAACGGTTTTATCCCTAATGATTTGCCGGACAATAGCCATGCTTATCAATATATTGCCTTAAATGAAGGGCTGAATTATAAGCTTTGCGCCGTAATGGAATCCGGCTATACCTCTGGATTTGACAGCAATTGCGCTGCTGGCGGAGGATCGGGACCAACGGCGGGATTAAATCCGGCGCCGGCCGGTAACCGGCTGCCGATTATCAACACCCGGGAGGAGATTATTTTAAATAACGGAGAATCTTTGTCTGAACATATCTACGCTTACGACCCGGACGGGATGATAACGCAGTGGAGCGTAACCGGAGACGGTTTTACTCTGCAAACCACCGGCCATTATACCCAGCGCATTTTAAAGCATGAAGCATTTATTTTTGGAACGCATACCGCCACTATTACTGTAACCGATAATCGCGGCGGAATAACAACTATTACCATAACCATTACTGTGCCGCAGTGCGGCAACCGCACAGTGGAACGGGGAGAGGGGTGCGATCCGCCGAATGACACCACCTGCGATTTGCAGTGCCAATTAGTTTCCCAGCAGACTACTTTCTGCGGGGACGGCAAAGTGCAAACGCCTAATAGCTTGAAAAAGAATGAACAATGCGACGGTAAGGACGGTTTAGTTTCTTTTTCGGCCGACAGCAGTTCAACAAAACAGTATGCCTGCACCGGCGATTGCGATTTTACCGGCGAATACTGCGGGAATGGAAGCATTGAAAATATATATGGAGAAACTTGTGATTTTAATGTAAGCACAAGCGAAACTACTAATCTTGATGGTACAATTAGTGAAATAAAAATTAGCAGTCCAATCGGTGTGGCCGCTAGTCCGGGTGTCAGTAGCTCAACTAATTTGTATGAATGTGTTGATTCCAAATTACCTAATGCCTGTACTCAAACCGGCGGATATTGCGGAGACGGTATTATACATGACGGTGGTACTGCTGTCGGTCACGGTCTAGATCACGGAGAAGTATGCGATAAAAATAGCACGAGTTGCACAACTATTGACGGTTATTTAGGAACAAAAACTTGTAAAAGCAATTGCTCTGATTGGGACGTATGCACATCTTCTTTAAGTTGCGGCGATGGGTATAAAAACGGAAATGAAAAATGCGATAATACTGATGGCGTCGGCGCGCATCAGACTTGTGGCAATCCAGGCGCATCTGATGCTTGTAAAATAATCAATCTTACTTATTGCGGCGACGGGCATAAAGACGAAAATGAAGAATGTGACGACGACGAAAATAATGAAAATGTCTGCACGAACGCGTGCCAGTGGCGCCGCGACGCTTTTGATGTTCCTTTAGCCAAGACCGTGGATTTTGAGATTACGGGCGTAAATAAAAATACACCAATACCTGTACCTGCCATAGGACCATTGACACTTAATGTTAGCGTGCTTAAGAGCGACAGTATTATTTTTACTGATGATCAAACAGTGGCCGCGCCAACTCAATTTACTAACCCGCTTCAGTACAGCCCATTAACAGACGATAGCCAAGAAGTGGCGATTAAAGTCGGTCGCGCCCTGCAGACTCCTTATATTTGGGTGGTGCATTCATTCATTTATGATAATACAAAATATAATCCTTACAGTAGTGTCGCGCGCATTGATATGCGGACGCAAGCGGTGACGGTTTTTAATCTTGAGAAAGGCGGTCTAAAAGTGATGAACCCGTCGCGCACCGCCGTAAATGTTGAAAACGGCGAGGCCTGGATTGTGGGCAGAGACGCGAATTTTGCGCTGGTTAGCCAAGATGGGGCTATGATAAAGGTATGTCCGTTTGCCGGCGGCCGCGGCGTCGTAATTGACCGCGACGGCAACGGCTGGATCGGCGATAATAATGGGAAATTATTTCAGTATGATCGTACGCCGAACGGTTGTAGTCCCATCAACGCATACAGTCTGCCGTCTTCAACAAGCGCAGGCGCAATATACGGTCTCGCGATTGACAGCAAAAATAATATTTGGATTTCCAATCGAGCGGCTAATAAAATCCAGCGATTCAATACAGGAACAAAAGCATTTGATATAAATATTGCGCTTGTAACAATACTGTGGTCGGCGCAAAGCAACCCGGAAGGATATATCACTCGGTGTAATCCCTATGGCATCGCGATTGACAGTGAAGATAATATTTGGGTGGCCGATACTTGCAAAGGCGTTTGGCGCGTGGACCATACCGCTCCATCCACAGCCGTACACCAAGATTTAGGTGGTTACGGTCGGACACGCGGCGTAGCAGTTGATATTAACGGAAATATTTGGGTGAGCGTTGACTTTAACAGTGCGGTGTATAAAATTGAAAAGAATAACAGCGGAAACAAAAATTTTGGTACCTCATCAAAACCTGAAAATTACAATGTTACCGCGATTAGCGCCAATCTTTCATACCCCATCGGATTAGCAGGCGATACCAATGATAAAATGTGGGTGGTTAACTATACCGTAGACTCAAACTACATCATGGGAAATAATAGCCGTCCTATACAAAGCGGTTACACGACTATTCTTGATATTGTAAATAATTCTGTTTTTAAGCCAGATGTTTCCATTGTTAGTGATAGTACTCAGGTGGTAAAGCCATACACTTATAGCGATATGAGCGGCCTTAATCGCGCGCTTTTGCTCCGCTCCGGCATTTGGATTCGCCGTTTGGACAGCGGACTGGATAATTATCATTGGGGTAAGATTAGTTGGGAGCAGATATTGCCGTCGTCTGGGGACGCTGATGTTGTTTTGACAGCGCGGGCGGGTGACGCCGCCGCCGCGCTTGACGCCGCCGAGTGGGGACCTTCATTGGCGAATAAGAGTTCAACGAATTTAAACGGCCGGTATCTTGATGTTAAAATATTTATTCGTTCGCAGACGCGCAATCAGACGCCAGCCGTTTGGAATTTGCAAATATTGCAGGCGGATTAATTATTTCATTAAAACCAAAAGCGTATGAGTATTGCAAAATTAAAAATCATAGCGGGCGTGGCCGTGGCAGTTATAATTATCGGAGCGGCGTATGTCGGCGTGCGGTGGTGGCGGAGCGCCGCGCCGTCCAGCCAGCCGGAAGTCTACACTCCCGTATTGAAAAAAACTCAAGCGGCGGTGTTAGCCGGAGAGAGCGAGAGTTGCGACGCAATGGACGGCGAAGCGGGCGACATCTGCCGGTACGAGGTGGCGGTATCGCAGCGGAGCAGTGAACTCTGCGCGCGCGTGACGGACGGCGGCCGCCGGCAGGATTGTTTGGATTTAGTGGCGCAGACGCAGGCCATAGCCGCGGGCGACGCCCAAGCGTGCGCGCCGATAGTGAATCAAGAGTTTCACCGCGACTGTTTGCGCAACATCTGGCAAGGCGCGGCTGACCTGAGCGTTTGCGCCGGATTCGTTGCTGACGAGGCGCAGCTCTGCCGCGATGTTGTTTTAGGAAACATTGCCCGCGATGAAGGGCGGAGCGAGCGTTGCCGCGACATTACGGACGCGGCCGAGCGCGAATCGTGCGCGCGGGCGATAGCGCAGCAGCCCAAAGACACCGACGGCGACGGACTCTCCGATAGCGCCGAACTCGCCATTGGCGCCAATCCGTTCAATCCCGACACCGACGGCGACGGCTTTTCGGACGGAGACGAGGTAAAAAACGGGTATAATCCGAAGGGAGAGGGGAAGTTATTAAGTAACAAGTAACAAGCATGCCGATAAAATATTTTATGAAAATTTTAAGTTTAAAAATTATAGTTTTTGTTTGCTTATTATCGTTTATTATTTTTTTGCCTTCGCGGGCTGTTTTAGCGGCGGAGCTTAGCACTGATTATCTTTTTGGCGGCGGTAAATTAACCGCCGAAGAATTGGCCGGCCATACCGGTTTAGGCATATCTGACCCGCGAGAGGTGGCCGCTAATATAATTAATATAATTTTGGGATTTTTAGGCATAATCGCGGTGATATTGATTTTGTTTGGCGGCTTTATGTGGATGACGGCCGCGGGTAATGACGATAAAATAGGCACGGCCAAAAAATTAATGAGTGCGGGCGTTATCGGCTTAGTCATTGTTTTAGCCGCCTTCGGCATCGCGAAATTTGTTATCAGTTCAATGTTAAGCGCGACCGGCGGTGATTCTGTCGTACAGGAAGAACCAACGGCGTCGGGCGAGTCAGAAGCTCCTGTTCCCCCAGCAATTACGCCCTTATCCAATTACGCGCGGCCAGCCAGTTTGCCGCAAGGCGGTGGGACGCAGGATCCAACCATTACCAATTTGGATATTACAATTATACCTTAATTATTTATTTTTTAATATTTTTTTATGTTTAATTTTTCTCCCCGCTCCAAAATAATTTTTATCAGCGTCATTTGTTTGTTGTTAATCGGCTGGTGGCCGGTTCAACCGGCTTCGGCCGCCGCTAAATTAAGAATAGGCTGGGATGTTATTAAAGCGAAAAAGGTCAGCGTTGATTATTTCCGTTTGATGAAACGCCCCAAAAGCGATGCGTCAGCGCCGTGGGAATGGGTAAAAGATAACATAGATACGGTACCAAATAACGGGCAGATCCCAAGCAATTACGATTATATTACATTTACAGAAGTGGAGGGTAGTTGGCTGTATACTATTGATGCGGTAAGAATAAACGAACCGCCGGCAGATATTTTTGCTCCTAATTACAATCCTCTGGCAGTCGGCGCTACAGTAATAAAAAGAGGTGGAGATGGAGTGTTAATAGTATCATCAACCACTAGCTCAAGCAATTCTTCTAATGATACAACGCCAAACGCAGGCACTCCGATTTCTGACAATGTCACTCCCCCCAGCCTGGACAAATTTTATCTGGGCGGCGGGGCGGAAAAAGTCGCGGGCGGCAATTTTTTTATGGCGGATGCCGGCCAAGATTTTTCCGTCAACTGGAAGATAGAAAACGCTTTGCCCGCGGATAAGCCGGACGGTCCGGCTGATATAACAATATATTATACTACTTATGACGGGGCAAAAGCCGCCAGTTGCTTAACAAATAATGTGCCCCGCTCGTCTTGTATTAAGACAGTAAAAAAAATTTTTAGTTCTTCAGCGGAATCTCCTTTGGAAGTGGAGTCGTCTTATGACATTAATTTCTCCTCCGCCGGAATTTATTTTATCAGCTTAGCGGTTAATTATAATAATACTAATTATGATTTTAACAGCCAAAACCAGAGTAAAGGGCCGTTAAAAATAGTAATCAATCCGCCGAAATTAACCAATTTTTCTAATAATAATGGTGTAACAGATGGGGGGCAAATACTGCTCCAATGGTTGAATAGCGCTAACAGATTGCCGGTTGACCATTTTGAAATTTGGCGCGCGCCGGTCATTTCTGGAAAAACTGGAACATGGGAACAAATTAAACAGGGAGGCGACACAAACGCTCCAGCCCAAGCTGCTGCCAATGATACTCATCTTTATGACTATAATCTGCCCGTATCCGGCACATATAATTACGGCATGCATCTTGTTTTAGCCGACGGCAGTTATTTAACCGAAGGGGACGCAGGGCAAAATTTGATTTCGATCATATTTACTCCGCCTTCCACACCCCCATCAGCCCCTAATCCAGTTCCATATAACGGTCCAAGAGTCAACGCCATCTATCTCCAGCAACCTATAATAGAAGGTCGGCCGATTATAAGCTGGACGATACATGAATCTGTTTTGCCAAAAGTGCAGCATTTCCAGCTTTGGCGGCAAAAAGAAGGCGCGCCAGGACATGAAATAATAGTAGATAATATTAACTTAAATAGTTTTGACAATAAAGATAATAATATATATTCTTACCAGCCAATTATTGACGCTTCAGCCTTTGAGGCGAATATCAAGTATTTTTATATAGTGCATGCGGTGCCGAAAGATAATATAAAGCCAATCCCCAGTTTTGAAGATTTGAAGCAATTGGACAATAATATAGTCGCTGAAGCTACAATCACACAAGACTTAAGCCCGTTGCCGGTGATAAAGTCACTTAATGCATGGTGGGAAGGAAATGATGTAAACAAACAATTTTATATTCAATGGACAGTTAACCCCGCAGACTTGGCTTTAGTGAAGCAGTATGAAATTTGGCGCGCGCCTTGCATTTTAGATCAAAAAATTACTGACTGGGAAAGAATAGGCAGCCAGGCAGGCGATGCAAATAAAAGTGATTATTTTTTTGCGGATAGCAATCCAATTAAAAAAAAAGGAGGCTATTGTTATGGCATACATGTGACCTCAGAGAGTGGAGAATCAACCACCGAAAGAAATAGCAGTATCTCGCCGGCATATTTTAATTTTGACGCTGTGGAAGAAAAATGCGCACCAAAAAATTGCTATCTACTAATGAATGAAAGAAAAAAAATTTGCGGCAGTAAAAGTCTAAGCGACGGTTGCGGAGGAAATATAACTTGCGACGGAACTTTAGTATGTTCGGATGGCTGTAATAATAATTTATGTAAAGTTAATGGCGGCTGGTCGGCTTGGAGCGCGTGGGGTTCTTGCTCCAAAACCTGCGGCACTGGCACACAAACAAGAACGCGCACTTGCAATAATCCGGCGCCGGCCAATGAAGGGTCTGATTGCAGCGGACCAGCCAGCGAAACGCAAGATTGCAATATTGCTCCCTGTCCGAGCAATACTGGAGGTACTACTCAAGCTCCATATAACGGTCCAAGAGTCAACGCCGTTTTTAGCCAGCAAACCAAGGTAACCCACCGGCCGATTATAACCTGGACGATACATCAAGATATTTTTTCAAAAGTGCAATACTTCCAGCTTTGGCGGCAAAAAGAAGGTGAACAGACATATACAGTAATAGCAGATAATATTAACGTAAATAGTTATGAATTAAAAAAGGGCGATATATATTCTTACCAGCCAATTATTGACGCTTCAGCGATTATGGCCGGGTTCAACTACTGGTATATAGTGCATGCGGTGCCGAAAACTGACATCACAACCAATCGACCCTCCGGCCCCAGTTTTGCCGATTTAATGCGGCTTACAGGAATATATGTCGGCCCCCTAACGACAATAAGCCAAAATTCAAACCAATACCAAACTTTACCCCCGTTGCCAAAATTAACCAGTTTATGGGCGGCGGGATGGGATAACAACAAAGCTCATTTTTATATCCAATGGGCAGTTGATTATAAAGAATTGGTTAATTCGTATGAAATTTACCGCGCGCCTTGCGAATCAAATACGAGCGTTATTGATCAAAACAAATGGGTTTTAATAGGCACGCAAACAGATAAAAGTAATTCTTTTATAGAGGACGCACCGGTACCCGCATTCGGAGGTTATTGCTACGGCGTGCATGTGGTTTCAGAGATTATTCCTGGAGAAAGATTATTTACCACTGAAAGAAATAGCAGTATCCCGCCAGCATATTTTAACTTTGGTAATTCACCTGCGCAGAAAACTCCGGAAGATGACACCACTCCACCAACCATAACTGATTTTAGCGTTAATGGCGAAGGGGGCAACAATTTTCATAAAGGAGGCGATGTCTCCACTACAGATAGACAAGTTCATATTTATTGGGAGGCGCAAGACAAACCTGGCGGTTCGGGGGTTGCCGCATCGGGACTTGATAGAATTGAAATTCTGCTTGGTAATGGCGAATATCCAAAAAGTAAGGTAGATACTATTATTCCAGGCGCCAAAATCAGCGGGAATTATAATTATACTATGCCAAACGCCGGCACTTATGGATTAGCAATTCAAGCAGTTGATAGGAAGGAAAATAAAACGAAGAGTTATTCTATTAGAGTGAATGTAAACGATCCGCCCGTCATAACTAGTTTTAGCGTAACGCCAATCTATCTAATCATTGCGTCAGATGATATAAAGCGTGGCGCTTCAATTACTGTTTCTTGGCAGGCAAAACCGGGAACTAACGCTTTATCTAAAGTAGAAATCTATCAAGCGGCGGCCAGTGCTGATTGCGACGGCACTAAAAATGACCGTTGTGCTTGGGGAAATCCAGTAAAGACATTAACTCCCGCAGAAACTGGATGGCCAATAGAAAATTTAGCTGTCGGCGTTTATTATTTTGGCATTCATGTTACTGACAGTGCAAGCCCAGCAAATATGGTGACTGAAAGCACTGATGGCAAGTTTTTTCCAGTCAAGGTAACGGTAGAAGCAGGCCAATCAGCCGCCGGCTGGAGCGGTGTTTCGCCTGCGATAAATAAATATCTAATTGATCCCATGTCGACTGGCGGCGGCTATGTTTACAGCGCCGCCCGCTCCACATATCCTTATATGAACCAAAAGCCTGGTTTTTCGCTGTATTGGGAAGCGCTTAACAGCGATTCGGCTGTGAAGTTTGTTAAAGAATTTGTGATTTACCGCGCGCCTAAAGGTACTGAAGGTTGGACAGAAATAAGGCGCGAGCCAAAAGTTGCGTTGGGTAAATATTCGTATCGGGACGAAAGTTTGCCGTACGAAAGTTTGCCGTACTTGGATTCAATAAAAAAGCAATATAACGTTGATTATCGCATTAGTGTTATGATGAAAGGCGAAAATACGCCGCGAGTATTGCAGATAGTTCCCGGACCGCTTGATTCCGACAACGACGGGCTGTCAGACGCGGAAGAGACAAAACTTGGCACTGACCCGAATAAAGCGGATTCCGACGATGATAATTTGTCTGATTGGCAAGAGGTTAAAGTTTTTTTAACTGATCCGAATAATAATGATACTGACGGAGACACTTATTGGGATTTTAACGAGATAAAGAGCTGTTATTCTCCTTTTGAAGAAAAAGTGAAGAATATGCCTTTTGACAATTCCGGACAGCAGCTGCCCTGTAGCCTTAAGCCGTAATTTTTGTTTAAGCAATAGCTAAATGATTTATATGTACCAAAACTATTTTTTTTACGCGCCGAAAATTATATTTGATTTTATAGTTGATATTTTGTATTTTATCCCCTGGTGGTACAGCCGGGGCCTGGTTGCGATGGTCAAAAATTCTTGGCGATTTTTGAAGAAAAGGGAGGAAAAACTGGCGGTCTTTACCTGGATTGCCAATATCCACCGGCCGTTGTATGAAAATTACAGTTGGCAGGGCATGGTTAAAAGTGTTATAATGCGGATAGGGCAGATAATCCTTCGCACGGCTATTTTGACCTGCTGGAGTTTTGTTATAGCATTTAAGGTTTTACTGTATTTTATATTGCCGGCGCTGATTGTTTGGCAGGTGATATATCAATTAATTTAATTTTGATTTAATTTCTATATAACCCTACCCCAAACCCTCTCCCTACCAATAACACCCCACCCCAACCCTCCCCTTAGTAAGGGGAGGGTTGGGGTGGCGAGGGGGAGGTAGGCGATAAATATGTTCGACAATCCCAATCCACAACAGAATAACAGCCAAGGAGGCGTGCCGAATCAAAACACCGGCGGTAATAATGCCGCCCCGGCTTATTTAAGGCAGCCGTCTACTCCTATAACCAGGGAGGGTGTGCTGGATAAGAATTATGCTCCCCACGCGCCCGCTTACGCCAAGGATTCAGCTGGCGAGCCGGAAGATATTTTTGCCGGCACGGACAGGGAGCCGGTCCGCCAATATCCAAAACCGCCGCAGTTCCAGCCCCGGCCCGCGGGCGGAGAGCCAAAACAAAGCGCCAGCATTGCCCCGATTCCAGCGCCAAACAACGCGCCGGCGGTTAAAATAAAGACGGATAAAAAATATATAATAACAGGGGTGGTTGTGATTGTGGTTTTAGCCGCGATTTTAGCAAGTATGATCGCTTTAGCTTATTATAAGACTAAGGGGCGGAGTAGTATACCGGAAATACCGACTTTGCCAAGCCAGCAGCAGAATATCTCAGCTAACCAGCCTGTTTCACCAGCCGGCGGCTCGGTTTCCAATCCGACCGCTGTAGAGCCAGCGCCAGCTGATTCTACAGCGGCTAGCCAGCAAGACAGCCAAGAAGAAGATAAAAATCAGCCAGGACAATATATTTTAGATGAAATTACCGACAGCGACAATGACGGCTTGACAGACGGAGAGGAAAAGCGGCTGGGAACTAATCCGGAAGCAGGCGATACCGACGGCGATGGCCTGTTTGATCGGGAAGAAGTAAGGGTTTATAAGACCGATCCGTTAGGAATTGATACTGACGGCGACGGTTATTCAGACGGAGAAGAGGTGGAGAACGGCTATAATCCCAAGGGAGAGGGGAAGTTGTATGAATTGCCATAACATAATATAGATTTATCATTCCCGCGAAAGTCTTGCCTACCAGCAGGCAGGCGGGAATGACACTAAAGATGTTTAAAATATTTAAAAAAAAGGAAAAAGAGATTAAAGAAGAAAAAGCGGAAGATAAATCAGTCGGAAACGTGGAAATTCACAGCATGCCGAAAAAATTCCGGAACGTTTCCGGAGGCCAGCAGAACAAAAAATTGGGCTTGTTGATTGTGGCCGGCGGCTTTGTTGTTTTGGCAGCGGCCGCTTCGGCTTTGGCTTGGTATGTCTATCAGTCCGGCGGAACAAAAACTTCCCCGCGGCAGCCGGCCGCGAACACGGCGCCGGCCGCGGAAATCAAGAAAGAAGCCGAGGAGCCTTCCGCCGCCGGGACCGGTGAGGCCAAAGAAGAAAATCCCGAAGATCTGGCGGAAAAGGACTGCGGCATTAGTTTAAGTTATTTAAGCGATGAATTCAGTGAAGAAAATAAAACAAGCTACGAGTCTGACGGCGTGCTTAGGTGTTTGGGGGAAAGCATAATTGACGACTGCAAAAAGGCGGTCGCCGCCGTAAAAACTAATAATGCCGGCGGACTTAGTTTCCGTATTTTAGGCAAGCGGAATAATGATTGTCTGACACAAATTACTTATCCCGACATTGCTTCTATTACCGCTGAAGAATTTAAAATATACGCCGATAAATATATTAATTGTTTTTATGATTTAACGGAGCTGGAAAGTCTGGGTTATGGAGCCGGGCAGTTAGCCGACTATGTATACCGCCAAAGCGGCCTGGTTAATTTAAGCGGAGACAGCCAGTGCAGCGGCACGGCGGTGGAATTATGGCGGGATGAGCTGGCGCGGTCGCAAACGCCGGAAGAAGAATTACCCAAGCTGAAATTGGGCATTGACAGCGACGGCGACGGGCTGACTGACGTTGAAGAAAATACGGTTTTTGTAACCAACGTCAACAAAAAAGACACTGACGGCGACAGTTATGAAGACAAGCAGGAAATTTTTAATTTTTATAATCCGGCCGGGGACGGTAAATTAACAGACAGCGGCCTGGTAGTGTCTTACGCTAATAGCAATTACGGATATAGCGTGTTATACCCCAAGGACTGGCAAATTGAAGACCGGCTGGGGGGAGACAGCGTCTTTTTCCAGTCCGGGATAGATGGATCAACCCAGGTTTTAGTCCAGGATAATATTGATAAGAAAGGGATAAAAGCCTGGTATGCCGACCTGACTGGAAATCCGATAGAATCCGTCGCGCAAAAAGTGGAGATTATCGCCGGAGAATTCGAGGTTATTTACAGCATTGACGGGCTGACGGCATACCTTACCGCCGTTGGAGGAGGAACAAGAGTCTTTGTCATAACTTACAGCCCGGAAGAGAGCGGCGTTATAGAATTTGCCGCGGTTTTTAACATGATGGTAAAGAGTTTTAAACTAGAATAAGACTTATATAGGCTTGAACATGAAATTAGAAATAAATAATACAACTAAAACAAAAATAAATAACAAATTATTGCAGCAAGCGGCCGACGTTTTCGGCAGAAAAATGAAGCTTAAAGAAAAAGAGGTTTCTTTGGCCTTGGTAAGCGCCGGCAGAATTAAAGAGTTTAATAGAAAATACCGCGGCCTTGATAAAGTTACGGATGTCCTGTCATTCGCCGGAGACGGGCCGGGCGATTTTTTGGGTGAAATTTTAATATACTATCCGCAGATTAAGCGGCAGGCAAAAGCATCGGGGATAAAAATTGAAGACGAATTGGTTTTTATTTTTGTTCACGGCTTATTGCATCTCGTGGGATATGACGACCAGAGTGAATCAGGACGGGAGAAAATGTTAAAAATAGGAAGAGAACTATGCCGGCAGTTGCGAGGATGAGCTAATTAACTAATTAACTGATTAACTAAATGCGAAATGATTTAATAGTCGGTTTAGATATCGGCTCGACATATATTCGGCTGGTGGCCGGACAGCGCAAAGAAGACGAATTGCAGATAATCGGCGCCGTTGAGTCGCCGTCCGAAGGGATAAATAAGGGAATCGTCAACAGTATTGAAGACGCTACGAGTTCAATTTCCCGCTGTCTGGAAAAGGCCGAGCGGCTGATTGGCCTGCCAGTCGTCAGCGGCTGGGTCGGTATTTCCGGTTCGCACATAAAATCGGAAAAGAGCCGGGGAGTAGTGGCTGTCTCCCGCAGCGACGGAGAGGTGACGGACGATGATGTAGAACGGACTATTGAAGCGGCGCGGGCGCTTTCCGTGCCGCCCAATTATGAAATTTTGCACGTCATCCCCACTAAATACAGCGTTGACAACCAAACCGACATTAAAGATCCAATCGGCATGATCGGAGTGCGGCTGGAGGCGGAGACATTAATAATCCAGGGCTTGACGGCGCAGGTTAAAAATTTTACCAAGGCGATTTATCGCACGGAATTTAATATTGAGGATTTAGTGCTTTCCAGCTTGGCCGCGGCGGAAGCGGTTTTAACCAGCAAACAAAAAGATTTAGGCGTGATGCTGCTCAATATCGGCAGCAGCACCACGAGTTTAGCGGTATTTGAAGAAGGTGAATTGCTGCATACGGCTGTTTTACCGATTGGATCAGAGCATATTACGGCCGATATAGCGATTGGATTGCGCTGCCCCATAAATTTAGCCGAGCGGATTAAAATCCAATATGGCACGGCGCAAACCAAGGAATTAAATAAAAAAGACGAGATTGACATTTCCGATCTGTTAAAAGAGGAAGAGCTGGGCGATGATGAAGAGGTTATTTCCAAGAAGTACGTGGCGGAAATTATCGAGGCCCGGGTAGAAGAAATCATGGAAAAAGTTGACAGCGAGCTTAAAAGAATTGATCGGAGCGGAATGCTTCCGGCCGGGGCGGTTATTGTCGGCGGCGGAGCCAAGCTGCCGGGGATAGTAGAGGTGGCCAAGAGGAAGCTGCGCCTTCCGGCGGCTCTGGGTTCAAACCGCAGCATGGCCAGTACAATTGATAAAGTTAACGATCCCAGTTTTTTAACCGCTTTGGGGCTGGTCATCTGGGGCGATCAGATGTCAGTCAGGCAAAGGCGTTCCTGGAGCGTAAAATTACCCTCCGGCAAAACTTTAAGCAGCGCCGCCGGGAAGATAAGCGGGTGGTTTAAGAAACTTAAGCCATAGTAATTCAAAATGCAAAAGTCAAAATGCCTGCCCGAACTGCTGACACATAGAATTCATAAATTCATTTTGCATTTTTATATTTTAATTTTGCATTAGTTACGCAGGTCTTGCGTAAAAATTTGTTTTGCTATAAGATACAAATAACTTCACGCATAATAATATTTAAAATATGGCCCAAGTTAAACCAGAAATTGAGACTTTTGCCAAAATTAAAGTGGTCGGTATCGGCGGCGGCGGCGGGGCGGCGGTCAACCGGATGATTGAAGCCGGCATCAGAGATGTGGAATTTATCGCCGTTAACACTGATATGCAGGCTTTGCAGCACAACAAAGCGCAAATCAAAATACATATCGGCCGAACCATTACTAAAGGCTTAGGGGCCGGCATGGATCCGGAACTGGGAAAAATGTCGGCGGAGGAATCGCAAAATGAACTGCGGGACGCCCTAAAAGGTTCTGATATGGTTTTTATAACTTGCGGACTGGGAGGCGGAACCGGCAGCGGCGCTTCGCCGGTAGTAGCCGAACTCGCCCACGACAGCGGCGCTTTAACCATCGCTATTGTCACCAAGCCGTTTTCGTTTGAAGGCGCCCAGCGCCGAAATATCGCCGAGCGGGCCCACGCGGAATTAACAGATAAAGTTGACGCTGTTATTACTATTCCTAATGATAAGCTGCTGCAGGTGGTTGAAAAAAAGACCTCTTTGTTAGACGCGTTTAAGATAGCCGATGAAATTCTGCGCCAGGGAGTGCAGGGTATCGCCGAAGTTATTACAATTCCCGGCTTAATTAATGTTGACTTCGCCGATGTTAAAAGCATTATGAGCAACGCCGGTTCGGCTTTAATGGGCATTGGGCAGGCAACCGGCGAGAATAAAGCCATTGAAGCCGCTAAAATGGCGATTAACAGCCCGCTGTTGGAAATGTCGGTAGAAGGGGCGAGGGGAGTGCTGTTCACAATCGTCGGCGGCAAAGATTTATCCATGCACGAAGTGAATGAAGCCGCTAAGGTCATTACTTCCTCAACCGACGAGGACGCGCGCATAATATTCGGAGCGGTTATTGATGAACGGCTGAAGGATGACATAAAAATTACCGTAATTGCCACTGGTTTTGACGGCGGCAGCAAGCATTCGTCCGAGATGAGCATGCCGAAAGAAAAGAGTCCTTATTCGCCCAGCAGCTTTTTAAAAAGCAAAACAAGCGCGGAAGAGAAAATTGATGATCGGAAGAGAGGCAAAGTATCGCCTCTCAAGGCCGCTCAAGCAGAGCCGGCTAAAAGTAAAGAGGGTAACAGCGAAGATGATGATGAGTTAGGCATACCTGCTTTTATTCGGAAGAAGATGATGTAGTGTTATCGCTTTGCGAGCCGCACTACAAATGCGGCACATGCGAATTAAAAGTAATTAAAATTGCGGCTTAGATAGCCGCAATTTTTTATTGGAAATGAACTGTTAATAAAATACGCGCCTGTTTTTTAAAAAATTAGCTAAATAGTTATTTTTCGCCTATAATTTAAACAGCCGTACGCGGGTGCGCGCGGCTATCGCCAAGGAAAAAAGTATAAAATAAATTTATGGCAAATAAATCCTCAAATAAAAACTTACACCAGGCAAGCAAAGCCAAAAAAGATGAATTTTATATCCAGCTTTCCGATATTGAAAAAGAATTAGGGCATTATAAAAAACATTTCAAAAACAAGGTTGTTTTTTGTAATTGCGACGACCCGAGAGTAAGCAATTTTTTTCATTATTTTTCCTATAATTTTGAGAATTTGGGCTTAAAAAAATTAATCGCCACTTGCTACAAAAATCAAAATGCTGATTTGTTCAGCCAAAACAAAGTTGAAAAAGCCGTTTATTTGGAATATACCGGCGACAAAAATGGCGATAAAATTCCCGAACTTAATGAAATCGGCATTAAAGAATTAAAAGGCGATGGCGATTTACCAAGAGTTGTTTATTTAATCTTGGATGATATTTTTGCAAAATTTAAAACCGTAAAAACGGCAATTTTTGGAAAATGGATCACTATAAATAATACGAATGACGGGATAGTTTATAATGGGTATTCTGGGTTATGTAATAAATATGAAGAAGACAATAAATTAAGAGATAATTTAATAAGTGCCGTGATTTGTTATAAAAAAACTTTAAATTCATACGAAATTTACATAATTCAAAATAGCGATTCAATTAAATTGCCGCCAGTTTTAAGAGACAAAAAACATTTAAAAGAATTATGGAGCTATAATTCTAAAAGACTTAAACAAATTTTTCCTAAACCAAACATATAACACTACACACATTTTAATTTTCAAAAATTAATTTTTCATGCCAAAAAATATTCAAAATCAAATCATCATCTACAACACCGCAGACGGCGAGACCAAGATTGAAGTGCGGATGAAAGACGAGACTGTTTGGCTTTCGCAAAAGCAAATGGCCGAGCTTTTTGATTGCAGCGTTGATAATGTTGGTTTACATCTAAAAAATGTATATTTAGAAGGAGAATTAGCGGAAATTTCAACTTCCGAGGATTCCTCGGTAGTTCAAATAGAAGGCAGAAGACAAGTAAATAGGCCAATTAAGTTGTATAATTTAGATGTAATCATCTCTGCGGGGTATCGCGTAAATTCCTTACGCGGCACGCAATTTCGCATTTGGGCCACACAGAAATTAAAAGAGTATATTATTAAGGGTTTTGTTATGGATGACGAACGACTGGCGGAAGGCAGAGTAAAAAAGACATATTTTGAAGAATGGGAAGAAAGAATCAGAAAAATCAGAACATCGGAGGCCAATTTTTATCAAAAAGTCCGGGATGTTTTTGCCACCAGCGCCGATTACAATCCCAAAACAGATTACGCAAAATTGTTTTACGCCACGGTGCAAAACAAATTTCATTTTGCCATTACCGGTTTGACCGCGGCGGAAATTGTTTCTGCCCGCGCGGACAGTCAAAAAGAAAATATGGGGCTGACAAACTGGAAAGGAGAAATTATAACAAGAGAACAGGCGCAAATTGCTAAAAATTATTTAGAAGAGTTGGAATTAAAACGGCTCAATTTATTGGTGGAACAATTTTTGTCTTTTGCCGAACTGCAAAGCGTGGAACAAAGAGTAATGTACATGAAAGATTGGATTCAAAAATTAGACGGTTTTTTAATTTTAAACGATAAAGAAATTTTGCAAGATGCCGGCAATGTTTCGCGCTTGGAAATGGAGAAAAAAGTAAGGAATGAATTAGAAAAATATAATCAGAAAAAACTAAAAGATAAAAATTAAGAAAGTAAAATATAAATTTATGAAAATTCAACTCAAAGAAATCGCCATTAAAGAAGTCACGAACGGATATAAAAACAGCGACGAAGAAGGCGTGGTTGGTTATGGCGGAAAATTAAATATTCGCCCAAAATATCAGCGTGAATTTGTCTATAAAGACGACAAAAGAAACGCCGTGATTGACACCGTTAAAAAGAATTTTCCGCTTAATGTAATGTATTAGGTAAAAAATGAAGACGGTTCGTTTGAAGTGATGGACGGACAGCAAAGAACCATCAGTTTTTGCGAATATGTGGAAGGAAAATTCTCGCTAAACAATTTATATTTTCACAACCTCACCGACACGGAACAAAATCAAATCCTTGATTATAAACTGATGATATGTTTTAACTCGCAATGAAAAATTCCTGAATATTCGCGCTTTTACCGATAAACAAAAAAGAGAAGCGTATGAAAGACAAAAAGGCATCTGTAAAAAATGCAAGAAACATTTTGAAATTGAAGAAATGGAAGCTGATCATATAAAACCTTGGCATGAAGGCGGAAAAACAATTTCCAAAAATTGTCAGATGTTGTGCAAACAATGCAATAGGACTAAGGCTGGGAAATAGATTGGCGCGATGGAAACTCCCTCCGCTTGCGGTAGGGTTATTCATTTATGTTTAAGCAATAAATAGTAAATAATTTATGCTCCCGCAATTTGATTTAAACAAAATAAAATTCGCCACCGATTCGCCGACTTTTGCCAAGGCGGCGGTTTTATACGAGGGCGGAAAGGTGAAGAATTTTAAAGAAATAATATGACCCAATCTCAAGCTCTGGATATTCTAAAACTAGGCTATAATGTGTATTTAACCGGCGCGGCCGGCAGCGGCAAGACGTTTTTATTAAACGGCTATATTGAGCATTTAAAAAAACACGAGGTAGCGGTGGGTATTACCGCCTCAACCGGCATTGCCGCCACACATCTGAACGGCATGACTATCCATTCATGGAGCGGCATCGGCGTTAATGATAAGTTGAACAGCAAACAATTAGGGAAAATCGCTCAAAAATCAAATGTTAAAAAAAGATTTAAAGATGCTAAAGTATTAATAATAGATGAAATTTCCATGTTGCATCATTATCGCCTAGACTTGGTTAATGAAGTTTGTCAATATCTGAAAAAAAGTCCCCTGCCGTTTGGCGGCCTGCAGGTAATTTTGTGCGGCGATTTTTTTCAGCTTCCTCCTGTAAGCCGTCTGGGCGAAAAAGAAGCAAAATTCGCTTATCATTCAAATATTTGGCGGAATATGGGTCTAAAAATATGCTATTTGCAGGAACAGCATCGCCAAAGCGACGGCAAACTGTCGGTTATATTAAATTCCATCCGCAATAACGAGGTAAACGATGAAACCTTAAATTATTTGCGCGATTGCTATAGGCAAATAATGGCAAGTCAAATCACTCCGACTAAACTATATACTCATAACTATGACGTTGACGCTATCAATAATCAGGAATTAAATAAGATAAAAGGCGCGACTAAAGTTTATCGTATGCAGGGCAGAGGAAGCAGCCATTTGGTTGAAAATTTGCAAAAAAGTTGTTTAGCGCCCGAAGAACTGCGGTTAAAAAAAGACGCGATAGTTATGTTTGTAAAAAATAATTATGAAAAAAGATATATCAACGGCACTTTGGGGCAGGTAATAGATTTTGACGAAGAAAAATTTCCAATCGTAAAAACCGTCAGCGGCGAAATAATCCACGCAACGCCCGAAAACTGGAACATGGAAGAAGACGGGTTTATAAAAGCCACCATAAAACAAATTCCTTTGCGTTTGGCTTGGGCGATAACCGTGCATAAAAGCCAGGGCATGAGTCTGGACGCGGCGGAAATTGATTTAAGCAAGTCGTTTGAACCGGGAATGGGATATGTGGCGTTATCACGCGTCAGGACTTTAAGCGGTTTAAAATTGATAGGTTTTAATGATATGGCGATGCAAGTCAATAATGAAGTATTAGATAAAGACAAAGAGTTATTGCAAGAATCGCAAATAGCCGTAATAGAGCTGCAGAAATTGGAAATAGCAGAAAAAATAAAGAAACAGCAAGATTATTTGCGGACAATTATGCCGACTCAAGAAGAAAAAATTGAGAAAAAAGAGAAGAAAATCAGAAAAAAGAAAGGAGCGACTTACGAAATCACCAAGCAGTTGATTGAAGAAAAAAAGGATTTTAATAAAATAGCCAAAGAACGGGGCGTAACTTGCGGCACAATTATCGGTCATGTTGAAAAATTACTCGCGCGCGGCGATAAGCTGGATTTAACTTATATTGAATTTTCCGCGCATAAACTGGCAAAAATCAAAGCCGCTTTTTTGCAAAGTGAAGTTTTCAGTTTAACGCCGGTATTTGAGCGGTTAGCGGGCGAGTTTTCTTATGATGAATTAAAATTAGCTAGAGTTTTACTGCGGGGAAGAGGAGAAATTTAAAAATTTTTTGTTTTTTCCACATATCCACAGCAAAAAGTTAGGCAATTCAGCCGCCTGATTTTTTTCTTTTATGCACAGCCAAGCCGGCTCGCTACAGTTAGCGCAATAACTATATATTGACTGTCATTATCATCGTGATATACTATATGTAGTATTATTAGTTGCATAGTTACTTAGTTAATCAGTTGATTAGTTATCTTAATTTTAAGACAAATGCGTTGTCCCGCCTGTAATTTTAATGATACCAAAGTCGTTGATTCCCGCGTCGCGACAGACGGTTTTTCAATCAGACGCCGCCGCGAGTGCTTAAAATGCGGTTTTCGCTTCTCTACTTACGAAGAAGTGGAAATATTGGATTTGACTATAGTTAAGCGAGATGGCCGGAAAGAATCATATAGCCGCGAAAAAATAATCAATGGCTTGAAAAAATCGCTGGAAAAGCGCCCGATTACGGAAGATAATTTTAAAAAGTTAATAAACCGGATTGAGCGAGATTTGCAATTACTGCGCAAAAGCGAAATAACCAGCCAGCAGATAGGGCAGGCGATAATGAAGGAATTGCGCAAAACCGACCAAGTGGCTTATATCCGTTATGCTTCGGTTTATGAATCATTTAAAGACGCCCAGACTTTTCATCGGGAATTGAATAAGCTTTTAAAAGAAAATAAATCCAGAAAAACAATTAGAGTAAAAAAATAAAGAAATTTTTCCCTATGCAACCAAAAACTCAAATTTCTCAAATTCTCAAGCGCTCCGGCGAAATTGTTGAATTTGATAAAAATAAAATTTTTGAAGCTATCACTAAAGCGGCGCAAGCAGTTGATTGTTACGATGAATTATTAGCTAAAAAAATGGCGGATGAGGCAGTGGAATTAGTAAGTAAAAAATTTCACGAGCGCTCCATTCCGGCGGTGGAAGAAATACAGGATATCGTGGAAGAAGCATTAATCCGCAATCGGCAGATTAAAACCGCCAAGGCCTATATTTTGTACCGCGACCAGCACGCCCGCCTGCGCGAAATAAATGAAATGGTGAATTCCAGCGAACTGATGGAAAATTATATTAAGCAGGTTGATTGGCGGGTAAAGGAAAATTCCAACATGAGTTATTCCTTGCAGGGCTTGAATAACCACATCGCGTCTAACATTTCTTCCCGCTATTGGCTGAACAAAGTATACAGCGCGCCGATTCGAGAAGCTTAC
>Ga0210057_1000796_pt1 | contig 51324 bp, 57 predicted proteins | sample CryGeyCG2114_010_2_FD_183968 | JGI IMG/M metagenome (GOLD analysis project Ga0210057, IMG submission 183968) | Groundwater microbial communities from aquifer - Crystal Geyser CG10_big_fil_rev_8/21/14_0.10 (SPAdes) (version 2) | ecosystem: Environmental > Aquatic > Deep subsurface > Groundwater ...
AGATAAGAAAATGTTTGGTTGGAATGTTAGGCAGAAGAGAGCAGATAGAATAGACACTGCTCTCTTTGTCAGAGCAATTTGGCATAACTTATTTAGATTATAATTTAGTTAATCCTGTCCCAATCCCTTCCTCGTAGATAGATTTATATATTATTTTCTTATTCCAATAATGTAGACGAACCAGCACGCTAGCCCTGTGCACTTCACAAATGGGCTTTATGGTGGGTTTAAAGGAGTGCGTAAGGCCAAAGCGTATAAGTCTTTTTCCAGACGTTGACGTTTTGTCCTGTTCGATCGTGCTCCTGTGAACTGGGTCAGGCCTTGATCGGAGCAGCCCTAATCAGGAAACATGGTGCTTGCAGGGTAGCAGAACCGAGGAAGGATGAAGGTATCTTCTGCGCGGAATCCAAGCAATCTCCCCGTCTACACTAATAGAGCAAGATATAAAAACTCCAATTCTCTTTTCTTTAGATGATAAAAAAAAGGAGAGGTAATAATTTTTTGGAAATGGGCTGTTCAGTTTTTGGAAATGGCAATGACCTTTTTTTAAAAAGGTTTTCACAATGAATAAAACAGGGCAATTTTTTTTAATAGCTGCATTAATCATTTCAGGAATTATAATTGGCTTCGGAACAATTTATAATACTTCTCAAGTTGAGCAGAGTGATGCACAAGTTTTAGAATTTACAGAAGAACTTCATTCAGAGCTTCAGCAAGTTCAAGATACTGGAACTTTTAAGGGAAAATCTGATGAAGAAATACAGCAAGAAATGGATACTCTTTTAGAATATTATCAAAAACAAAATCCAGATAGTGAATTTGTAATCATCTTTGGAAATGAAATTGATGGTTTAACTTCGATATATCATACTGGAGAAGATTTAAGTGTAACAGAAGATCCTACTATTATTTCCAGAGGAATTACAAGCAATAATGATGAACATAATAAACAATTTATTGAAGAAGAAGAAATTAACTTAAACGAGAATAGAAAAAAAGTAAGAGTTAAATTAAAATTTAAGCAACAAATTGCAGATAATATAGATGAGTCATCTCAAGACCCATTAGAATCTCAAGAAGATACGCCTAATTCTCAAAATCAGATAACTCGTACTACTGAAACAACTCTAAATAAAGATTTTGACTTAAAACCCGGAGATAATTTATATGTAGTTGTCAGAAAGAAGGTAAAGAATGAAGAAGTTTTCGCTTATTCATAAAAAAGGCATCAGCATATCTTTAAGTTATGTTTTATTAATAATTTTAATGATCAGTATTGCATCAATAGTTTTCAGTTTTCTAGGAGTTCTAACTCCTAAAGATAATGTGGAATGTACAAAAGATTTAGAATTAAACTTGTTAGATTCGGTATGTAAAATAAATGGCCAAAATATAGAGCTAAGTTTAACTATAGAGAATGAAGGTAAATTTTCAGTAGATGGAGCATATATTCGTTTAGGTCCCGAAAGTAAAAAAATTAAATATCCTATAAATGAAAAAGATCCTTATTTAGAAGTATTATCCAAAGTAGGAGGATTACCTCCTGGTGAGAAATTCTTTAAAACATACACCGTTTCAAAAAATGACGTAAAAGTCATTGAAAGTTCTGAAAAAAAGAATATTCTAGAAATCGAACCTGCTTTTCAATCAGATAAAGGATTAGCTTTATGTAGTAAAGATATTTCATCATATCGGATAGCTTGTAATTAAAATGAAATTTAGATTAAATAAAAAAGGAGTAAGTGAAATAGTTACATATGTCTTAATTATAATCATAGTTATGGGGATTAGTGCAATGGTTTATGTTTACTTGGAAGTATTAGTTCCAAAAAAACAAGCAGTGTGTGATCAAGACGTAAGCTTAGTATTAAGAAGTGTTTCTTGCACATATTATCCTTTAGATTCTAATAAACTAGTAATAGAAACAACTTTAGAAAACAAAGGATTTCACAATATAGATGCTGCTTATTTAAGATTTGGAGAAAAAGGTCGGAAAGTAAAAGAATCTCTCTCAGGTTTAGAACCTTATATTAAAGATGGAGGGTTAAAACCACGAACTACAAAAACTATAAAGTATCAACTTTCAGATTTTAAGTTTGATGCTCTTAAAAAATATGAAATAGATTTAGAACCTGCAATCACAACTGATAAAGGATTAGCCGTTTGTGAAGATTCTCGATTAATAAAAGAAGTCACTTGTGAATTGTTTAACACCGCACCAAACTTAATTAGTATCTCTTCTACTACTTCAGGCCCAATAGAAATTTTCGGATTAGAAACTTCATTAAATCCTGTAAATCTAAAAGCAGAAGTTAACGATCCAGATAATGAATATTTAAATGTTAATTCAATTTCCAAGGTAGAATTTTATTTATCTATTGATGGAGGTCCAAACTTAAATCTTGGCGAAGGTGTTCTAGATGAAGAAATATCCAATCTAGACACTGCTTATTACAATTTTGAATATACTCCTGAAAGGGTTCCTAAAACGTTATTTGGCAATTTATTATATACTTATAGTGCAAAAGTTACAGATGATAAATTGTTTGAAGCAATTTCAAGTAATCCTTATACGATCAGTTATCTCTTTTTAAGACCTCCATTAATCTCTCTTTCTTCACCATCATTATCCGTATTTGGAGAAGGAAGCAAAATAATTTTTAAAACTATAAAAATAGAAGGAATACCCGCCCTTAAGGAAACAGAATATTATTATATTGAACAAGGGCTAACAGAACCAACTCTCATCGGAAAGGGCGATTCAACAAATGCGGAATTTTTATTTGTTAGTCAACTTCCTCTAGGAACCTATGAGTTATATTCACAAACAAAAGATGAATATGATCAAATTTCAAAATCTGAAAAACTTGAAGATTTTCTAATAGTGCCTGCTTCAGAATTTCCCTCCGAGGATATATCAATTTCATTAACATTTTCAAAAGAATTAGAGTCTACAGATTCAATAGAAATAAATTCACTAGATGATTCAGGCGGACTTAAAGAAACTTTAACTACTTGCACAGATCCCTCTGATTTATGTCAGGCAATAATAAAACCTGGAGACCATATAGTTCTAAAAGTTATTCCTGAAGGTACATCTCCTTCCGAAGAGACAATCGAGTTATGCGATTTAATTAATAACGAATGTGACTTAGGTAGATTATACTACTCCGAATCAAATTTAGGAACTATAACTTTTCCTAAATCCTAAATAAAAAGATTTATTATCTATATTTATCATACTCAATAGTTAAATGAATAAATTATTAAATAAAAAAGGGATAAGTGAAGTAATAAGTTATGTTCTCTTAATAGTGATTGCTCTAGGAATAAGCAGTATAGTCTATGTTTATATTACCGTTTATCTTCCAAAAGATCAAGCACAATGTTCTGATGAAGTAGGGTTAACTTTAGAAAATGTTTTATGTATCTATGAGCCTGCAATGGAAGGAGTCCACGATGGACGATTAAATATCACTATGACTCTAGAAAATAAAGGTCTAAAGTCAGTAGATGGAGCATATTTACGTTTAGGAAAATCAGATCGAAAAGTTAAATCTATAACTCTAAATAAAGAATCACCTTATTTTGAAGGAGCATTAAAGCCAGGAATTAAAAAAACATTAAGTTATACTCTAAATCAAGATAAATTAAATTCATTAATTAATGAAGGATCTAGTTCTCCAATTGGAGGTTCTTCTGCAGATTATTCTTTAGAATTCGAGCCAGCAATCACAACTGATAAAGGATTAGCATTATGCACTGATAAAATAATAACTAGACAAATATATTGCGGAGTATTTAATGTGCCAACAACAATTTCAATTAGTGCACCTACAAATGGTCAAGCCCTTTCAGACTCTAATCCTATAGATATAGTTGCATTAGTTAATGACAATGATGCACTAGATTTAGGAGCTATCCAAAAAGTAGAAGTTTATGAACAAAAAGAAAATGAAAATGAAATACTCATTGCAACTACAGAGGCAAATAGTGCAAACATATTCACAATTTCAGAATATGAAGAAGGGATAGGTAAAACTTATTCTATAAAAGATTACCAACCAGAACAACCTTCTGATTTAGGAGATTCAATCAATTACAAATTCATAGCCAAAGTTACAGATCTTCAAAATAGAATAAGAACAGCAGAAGTATTAATGACTTATGTTAAGGTAATTCCTCCAATAGTCGCTCTTACAAGTCCAACTCCAAATTCAGAATATCAGGCATCTACACCAGTTACACTCTCAACACAAATAACTGAGTTAAGAGATGGAAATGTAATAGATGTAGAATATTATCTAAACGGAAATACTGAAATATTTCTAGGAAAGAGCAACACAGAACCCTATTCGATATCTACTAATTTAAATTCATTAGGAATTTTGGCAGGATTAAATGAAGTTTATTCTAAAGTGCACTCTCAAACTAAAGAAGGTATAGATGTATATACCTCCACCCTCCCAATCACGTTCATAGTTACTCCAAATAAAGGGTCTGCTCTAAATTTTGCCGTAGAGTTAAAGTTCCGTGATCCAGATTCTTCAGGTTCAATAACTATTTCAAGCGCAGGAAAATCCAAAACTTGCAATCAAGAAGGAATTTGCAATTTACTCTTCAAAGCAGGAGATGATGTTACTCTAACTTCTCAGCCAGCAACGATGTATGATCAAGCATCAGCTAATGGTATTCTAGCACACCTTTCTAGCAAAGGATGTGGACAAACTCCTTGCACAATTAATAGTCTTTATGAAAATATAAATGGAATTTTAAGCTTTTCAATTCCATGCGATGAATCTGACTCTGGAAATTATCCTGAAAGTGCAGGGCTTGCCTCTAGAAAGGGAGTTCTAAGAATGGACTCTTGTCCTATAATCGATGGACAAACCTATTTGAGAGAAAGCTGGTGCGATACAAATTATCCTACTAGGCTCACTTATATAGATCATTATTGTAATTCCCAATGCGAGTACTCCAAGACTCTTCCTTTCACTTCTAATGGCAATAGTTATGGGGCATTCGATGCAGGAGAATGTAAAAATACTATTTCATTTGGAAGATACACTTGTTCAGATTCAGAATCAGGACCTTACACTCCAAATGTAGCTGGAACAGTCACATATACTTCTGAAATAGGGCAGAACATAGTCCATATTCAAGACGAATGTATAAATGGACTGTATTGGTATGATCATACTTGTTCGAGTGAGAATCCCACTTCTAAATTACGCCCTAAAACCATACAGTACGATTGTACTTCCTGTAGTTCAAGTGGTTGTACAAATCCTTCAAATCCCAGAGAATTATATGATGGCATAAGTTAATAAGAATAAATCACAACAATCTATATATAACTATTTTTAACCTAAATTATTATGAAATTCGCTCATTTAGGTGATTGTCATTTAGGGGGTTGGAGACAGCCAGAACTAAATACCTTAAATTTACAATCCTTTCAAAAAGCAATAGATACTTGCATCTCTGAAAAAGTAGAATTTGTACTCATAGCCGGAGATTTATTTGATTCAGCTTATCCACCAATAGAAACTTTAAAGGACACTTTTAATGAATTTAGAAAATTATCTGACTCAAAAATTCCAGTCTTTTTAATTGCAGGAAGTCATGATTATTCAGCTTCAGGTAAGACCTTTTTGGAAGTTATTGAAAAAGCAGGATTCTGTAAAAATGTTTCAATATTTCAAGAAAGAAATGATAAACTATTTTTAGAGCCCACGGTGTATAAAAATTTCGCAATTTATGGTTATCCTGGAAAGAAATCTGGATTGGAAGTTGATGATATAGAAAAAATTGTTTTACAAGATGCTCCAGGATTATTTAAAATATTAATGCTCCATACTGCAATTAGAGATGCAGTGGGCACTCTTCCAATAAAGGCAGTAGACGAAAAAAAACTTCCCAAAGTAGATTATTTAGCTTTAGCACATTTACATATTAATTACAATAAAGATGGAAGAGTTTACTGTGGTCCTACATTCCCTAATAATTTACCAGAATTAGAGGAATTAAAAGGAGGCTCATTCTATATAGTCCATAATGGTAAAATACAAAAAAAACAAATTAATTTAAAAAAAATAGTATCAATAACTTTAGAAATATCTAATTCTCTAAAAGCCACAGAGGACATATTAAAATTATTAGAAAATGAAGATATTTTGGATAAAATTATTATCTTAAAACTCCAAGGATTTTTGGAAATTGGAAAAACTTCAGATATAGATTTCACAAAAATAGAAAACTATACTAAACAAAAAGGAGCTTACGTTTTATTAAAAAGCACATCTAAATTACAAATGACAGAAAAAGAAGTGATTATCGATTTTAATGATTCCTCAGAGATAGAGGTCCAAATAGCTAAAAAGTTTGAAGATAGTAATCCTCATAAACTAAATTTTTTAATTTCTCCATTAATGAAATCGTTACAAATAGAAAAAACTGAAGATGAGAAATCTGCAGTTTTTGAAGAAAGGTTAGTTTCAGAAACAAGGAAGGTACTCAACATATGATTATAAAAAGATTATATCTAAAAAATATTAGAAGTTATGAAGAACAAACTATCGAATTTCCAGAAGGATCTGTTTTATTATCAGGAGATGTCGGCTCAGGCAAAACAACTATATTACTCGCATTAGAATATGCCCTATTTGGTTTTCAGCCAGGACAAAAAGGCTCAGCTTTATTGAGAAATAGCTCTTCACAGGGAGAGGTAATAGCTGAGTTAGAAGTAGAAGGTAAATCCTTAATAATACATCGATGCCTAAAAAGAGAAGGAAATTCAATAACTAATGAATATTCTGCTATCACCTATGATAATCAAAAAGAAGAATGCTCAGTCACAGAATTAAAAAGCAAGATCTTACAAATTTTAGGTTATCCTTCAGAATTTTTAAGAAAAAATAATCTCTTGTATAGATACACAATATATACTCCTCAAGAAAGTATGAAACAAATTATTTTAGAAGATGCAGATACTAGATTAAACATTCTAAGACACGTTTTCGGAATAGAAAAGTATAAAAGAATAAGAGAAAACCTAACTCTTTTAATTTCACATCTAAAAGATGATTCTAAAACATTTCAGGCAGAAACGAAGTATTTAGAGGAAGATAATGCTCATGTAAAAGAAGTAAATTCATTAATTCAAGGCTTATCTAATAGCCTTACTGAACAATCTCTTAAATTGGAAGAAGAAGTAAAGAAAAGAGAAAAAATAGAGACTGAAAGTATAGCTTTAGAAAAAAAGATACGTGAAAAAGAAGTTTTTGAAAAAGAAATCGAAAAAACAAATTTACTAATTGACACCAAGCGAGAAACTAAAAGAATCCTAAATATTGAATTAGAAGAACTATCAAGATCAATTATCCATTTAGGAAAACCCTTCGAAGAATCTGAATATAATTTATGTTTAGCTAAACTAAAAAGTCTAAATGAAAGCTTAGATTTTCTAAACAAACAAAATATCTCTCTTTTAGGACAATATAGATTAGTAGAACAAAATCAAATGGACAATCTAAATAAAAAAGAGAGAATTTTCAAAATAGATATTTGTCCAACTTGCTTACAAGATGTTTCCGATAATCATAAACATAATATCTTAAATGAAACTGAAAATAAATTATCGGATTTAAAAAGACAAAAAGGTCAGTTGGACGAACAAAAGTTAAGACTAGTAAGTGAAATAAATCAAAAGCGTCAGGAAATACAGGATTTAGAAAAAGAAAAACTTTCTTTAGAAATATTAAAATCAAGAACGGAGTTTATTGAGAATGCCTATAAAAAGAAACAGACCATAATTAAACAACAGGAAGCAATTTCTCAAGATTTAGACTTATTAGAAAAACATACAACTCATCTAAAAGAAGGAATCTTAAAATTTTCAAAGTTTGACAATATCTACAAAAAGACAAAAGAAGACCTAAGAACAGCATTACTTATAGAAAGAAAAAGTGAAATTTCTTTAGCCGAATCAAGAAAAGAAAAATCATTATTAGAAAAATCATTATTAGAGTTACAAGAAAAAATAATTCAAAAAGAATCAATTAAAATAAAATTGAATAATTCATTATCAATAATAGATTGGTTATCTAACTATTTCTTAAAATTGGTTAATTTTACAGAGATTCAGATAATGTTGAGATTGAGAAGAGAATTTGCCCTATTTTTCAGCAATTGGTTTCAAATGATAGCAGGAGATACTTTTACAATTAGATTAGATGAAAATTTCACACCAATTATCAATCAAGGAGAAATAGAAATGGAATATTCATTTCTATCAGGGGGAGAAAGAACAGCAATAGCTCTAGCTTATAGATTAGCTCTAAATCAAACCATAAATTCGATTATGAGTGACATAAAGACAAAAGACCTAGTAATACTAGATGAGCCAACAGAAGGCTTTTCAGAGGCACAGATAGACAAAATAAGGGATGTCTTGGAAGAGCTAAATACCAAACAGTTAATCATGGTCAGCCACGAAACTAAAATAGGGAGTTTTGTAGATAATATCATAAAAGTAAAAAAAATAGCCGATTCTACCCAAATCGAAGACTCAAATCAAGATGAAATAACTCAAATACCAGAAGACCAAAAAACTTAAATACCTTATATGGGTAATATTTCAGTAACGAGGTTCTGTATCTTTTACAATGCAAGAAGAAATAAGTAAAAATATATTAAAATCTAACACTAGTATAGTCGGTATAGTCTGTAAAGACGGAGTAGTCTTAGCGGCAGATAGAAGATCGACTGCTGGAACAATAGTGATGAGTAAAACTAAGCAAAAGATAAGAAAAATAACTGATTATGTCGTCGCAGCATATACTGGAGGAGTAGCAGATATAGAGCTATCAAACAAAGTAATCGCTGCAGAATTAAGACTAAAGGAATTAAGATCTAAATCTAGACCTACAATCAAAGAAGCGGCAAATTTCTTAGGCATGATGACTTACAGAAGTATAAGAACTCCTAGCATGATTCCAAGCATTGTAGGAACTCTAATAGCTGGAGTAGACGAAGATGGAAAGGCATCACTCTATACAATTGAACCTGCAGGCGCAGCAATGCATGTAGAAGATTATGATGCTAATTTTTCATCTGGAATGCCTTATATTTTAGGGTTGCTTGAAAGAACTTATAAAAAAGATTTATCTGTAAAGGAAGCAATCGAACTTGCAAAAGAATGTATAAAATCTTCTATGCAAAGAGATGTTGGTTCAGGAAATGGTATAGATGTATTTTCTATAACTAAAGAAGGCATTAAGCATGTAATTTCTGAAGAACTGGTACCGGAATATAAATAATTTATAAATCATGACTGACATTTTAAAAAGTATTAAAGAAGAATTACCTAAAGTAATCACGGATTTTGCATTTGAAGGTGCAAACATAGTTTTATATACGGATGATAAACCTTTTTTTAAGACTGGCGAAGATAAAGTAAAAGAAATAGTAAATAAAATCAAAAAAAGAATTGAACTTCGTGCAGAAAAACAAATTTTAGCTCCAGAAGGCGAAACTGAAAAAACAATTAGGGCAATTGTTCCTGAAGAAGCAGAAATTTCCAACATCATTTTCGATGTTCAAAGAAGTTCTGTAATTATTGAAGCTAAAAAACCAGGATTAGTAATTGGTAAACAAGGTTCAATTTTAAGTGATATTAAACACACTACCTTCTGGACACCAACTGTAAGACGAAGTTCAGCAATACCGAGCAAAATCACTGAAAAAATAAGGTCAGTTCTATATGCAAACAATACATATCGTAGAAAATTCTTAAACGATATTGGTAAAAAGATTTACAATGATTGGACTTCAGAAAAAATGGATATGTGGGTTAGATTAACATATCTAGGAAGTGGAAGACAAGTTGGAAGATCCTGTTTATTACTTCATACTCCTAAATCTAAAATTCTTCTAGATTGTGGAATAAATCCTGCTGCTCCTGATGGGCAAGAAAGATTTCCTTATCTAGATGTTTGCGAAATAGGCGATATAAATACTATCGATGCAATTATTTTATCTCATGCACATACAGATCATGGAGGTCTGATTCCATATATTTACAAAATGGGTTACAAAGGTCCAATTTACATGACTGAACCCACAAGAGATATTTCCGCACTTTTAGCACTAGATTTTATTGGCGTAGCATATAAACAAGCTAATGCTCCAATTTATCGTGCTGAAGATATAAAAGAAATGGTTAGACATTCAATTTGTTTAGACTATGGTGAAGTTACAGACATAACTCCAGATATTAGAATTACATTATACAACGCAGGACATGTATTAGGTTCTGCACAAGTCCATGTAAATATAGGAAATGGATTACATAATTTTGTATATGGTGCAGATACTAAATATGCAAAAACAAGATTATTAGATGCGGCAGTAAATAGATTTCCAAGAGTAGAAACCTTAACCCTAGAATCTACTTATGGTGGACGAGATAATGTTTTACCTTCCATGAAAGAAACTGAATCTAAATTTATAGATTTAGTAAAAACAACTATTGAAAGAAATGGTAAGATCTTACTTCCAGAATTAGGATTGGGTCACGCACAAGAAACCGTTTTAAGAGTGGAGGAAGCAGTTCGTACAGGAATACTACCAAATGTTCCAGTATATGTTGATGGCATAGTTTGGGATATTACTGCTATTCACACCGCATATCCTGATTTTCTAAGCGCATCTGTAAGAAACCAAATCTTCCAAGACAATAATCCATTTACTTCCGAATTCTTAAAAAGAGTTGGAAGCCCTACTGAAAGAAAAGAATTAATGGAAGGAGGACCTTGTATAATAATTGCAACTTCGGGTATGCTTACAGGAGGTTCATCTGTAGAATATCTTAAAAATTTATCAAATAATCCTAATAACTTAATTATTTTCGCATGTTATCAGGCAATTGGTTCTTTAGGAAGACAAGTTCAAGAAGGATTTAAGGATGTAATAGTAGATGGAGAAAAAGTTAATATTAAAATGCAAGTAGAAACTCTAAATGGATTTTCAGCACATTCAGGAAGAAATGAATTGTTACAATACATAAGTAGAATGAGCCCTAGACCTAAAAAAATAATAATCAATCACGGAGAACTTTCAAGATCTTTAGATTTAGCTTCTACACTTTACAAATTAAATAGAATCGAAACAGTAGTCCCAAGGAATCTAGAAACTTTAAGATTAAAGTAATCTTTATTTAATTATAATCTAAATAATTGTTCTTCAAAGCATATATTTTAATCTAAAAAGACAAACCCTTAAAAACTTCGTTTCCTAAAAATATTCATGAATAAAAAGAGCCCTTATAAAAATATATTTTCTAAAAATTCATTAGGGGTTATAAAAACAAATCCCCTGTCGCTGGAGATGATAAATCCTTCAATGTCGCTGGAGATGATAAATCCTTCAATGTCGCTGGAGATGGTAAATCCTTCAATGTCGCTGGAGATGGTAAATCCTTCAATGTCGCTGGAGATGATAAATCCTTCAATGTCGCTGGAGATGGTAAGAACCCGCCAGAGGTTCTTACTATGAAACATTCCGTCCTAATAACTATTTTATTAATCGCTATGTTTTTCATCGCTCAATTAATTGGAATTGCAGTAGTTTCAGTTTATTCACCTCAAACTATAGAAGTAACTAATGACAACGGACAAATTGAAAATCAAACTATCTACAATTTACCTTATGGTCTAGATCCTCCTCCTGAAAACAATCCTTCCTCAAATTTAATATCTATAGTAGTCGCTTTAGCTGTTGCAATAACTTTAATTTTCTTTTTAATGAAATTCAATGCAGAAATTTTCTTGAGATTATGGTTTTTCATAGTAATTGCTCTAGCTTTAGGAATCTCTCTAAACGCAGCAGTAATCAATATACCTTATTCAACTTTAATAGTATTAATTCTAGCAATTCCATTAGCTTATTTCAAAATATTCAAACCTAATATGATTGTTCATAATATAACTGAACTATTAATCTATCCAGGAATAGCGGCAATATTTGTACCATTATTAAACGTGTTTACAATTATAATCCTATTAATTTTCATTTCATTATATGATATGTATGCAGTATGGCATTCAGGATTTATGCAGAAAATGGCAAATTATCAAATTAAAACTCTTAAGCTATTTTCAGGATTTTTCATACCTTATTTAAGAAATAAAGAAAAAGTTACTATTGTTAAGAATAAATCTAAATCTATTAAATCTAAATCTGTCAAAGTCAATGTTGCAATATTAGGCGGAGGAGATGTAGTATTTCCAATAATGGTCGCAGGAGTGGTCCTAAGACAGTTTTCTTTAATTCCAGCCCTTATAGTGGCTCTATGTGCTACTTTAGCCTTAGCAGGATTATTTTATATTTCAGAAAAAGGTAAATTCTATCCTGCAATGCCATTCATCTCAGTAGGTTGTTTTATCGCATTAGGAATTATACATTGGTTATATTAATACTAGTCGAAAATCTCAAATCTTTATTGGGGTTTCTCGTTGTAGATCAATAAATCTCTTCAAATTATCTATTCTTAACAATCTCAATCATTATTATTTAAATCTTTTTATAAGTTACCCTTACATAGTTACTACAATGCGAAAGATTTAAATACTCATTATTTGTCACTTTAACATGATACTAAAACAAGATTTAGTTAAGAGAATAAAAGATCATTTCAATCTAAATATTTATGAAACAAAAGTTTGGTTAGCTTTGCTTTCAAAAGGATTAGCTTCTGCAGGAGAAATAGCAGAAATTTCAGGAGTTCCGAGAAGTAGAACTTATGATGTTTTAGAATCTCTTGAAAAGAGAGGATTTGCAATCGTTAGAATCGGAAAGCCTGTAAAATACATTTCAGTTAAACCTACTGAAGTAATTGAAAAGATGAAAAGCGAAACACTATCTTCTGCTCAAGAAAAGGTAAAATCTTTAGGAGATTTAAAAGGAACACAAGAATATACTGAATTAGAAGAACTTCACAATACTGGAATATCTCCAATAAAAGCGCATGATATTACTGGCTCACTAAAGGGAAGATCCAACATTCTAGCTAAAATGAGAGAATTATTAGATAATTCAGAAAGAGAAGTATTAATTTGCACTTCTATTTCAGATTTTGAAGATAAGAGTAGAATTCTTTTACCTTCAATTGAAAAACTATTAAAAGACAATAAAAAAGTAAGATTAGCTCTTTCAGGAAATCAAGATAAAATAAAGAAATTGAGTTCAAAGTTCAATCTTAAGGTAAAGTCAGTAGACTCTAATGCAAGATTATTCATTTCGGATAAAACTCAAGCCTTAATGATGATAACTCCTGAACAATCCGAAGAAGAAATTGGAGTCTGGCTAAGCGCACCCTTCTTTACAGAATCTTTAAGTCATATTTTAGAAAAAACCATAAAAAATTAATCTATTTTGATAACTTTAGCACTTATAGCATCAATAACTTTTTGATATTTATTTAAAACTTTTTTAATATATTCTTTAACAGACTTTTCTTTTTCACAATAATATCCTAATCTTCCATCTTTAGTGATAATATTCTTATGTTCTTTCTTAAATTTATCAACAGATTTCTTCATATCTATCGGAGGTCCTAAAATTAAGAAAGATTCTTTTTGTTTAACTACATAATAAACTTCTGCTTCTTGATTGCCAAAATACAAAAACTCTTTTCGAATAATTTCATACTTTTCTAAAAATTTATCATTAAGATAATTAGCAAATTTCTTTAATTTAGTGCCTGCAATATCTCCTGGTTGTTTTTCCGTACTTAGGACTAATTTAACCACTTCAGCATCATGATTTTTAGCAAAATTCTCTAATTCAGATCTATCAAATTCTTTGACTATAAAATAGGATTTATCAGGCTTCTTTAAAAAACTCGAAGCTATTTTTTTAAATTTATTAAAAGTTTCATCGCTCAAAGCAGCTAAAACATTTCGTTCTTTCCAAGTCGGATCTACTAAAACTACTGGGCTCTTAACTTTACTTTCATTTAATGAAATTAAAATATCTCTTTTATTTTTATATTTCTTTTCGGGATCTAAAATAAGTTGTTTATCTAACTTAGACAACGACTTTAACATATTTAAAAAAGTCTTATAATAAATTATCAAGCATTCAACAGAATATCCTGAAAATCCTTGAACATAGCTTTCAGCTCCATAAATTTTCTGAGCTTTAAGAAATGATTTAGCTATAATTATTTCTCTTCTGATTTTAGAATTCATCTTTTTTTGAACATATTTAACATGGGCAAATGTTAAATCAGTTATATTTTCAGCTTCACTCTGTTTTTTAATATTTTTAACAGGAATAACTTCAAAAATTAGATTATCTTTTAAAAATCTAAAATAATCTCGGCTGCCATGGATTTTTTCATAATTTATTTTCATTTCTTTCGAAACAATTTTCACCACCTCTTCTAATCGTGCACTAATATTTTCAGAATCATCAAATCTTACAAAAATATCTACTTCATAGCTTTCTCCTCTAATTAAGGTGTTCTTAGCAAAACTTCCTACTAAATCCACTTTAGCAGAAAATTTTTTTATATTTATAGCTTTAACAATTAAATTAACAATTTCTTTAGCACTTTTTTTTAGATTTAAACTTACTTCTTCTTCAGGAACAACTTCCAATTTAGATAAAAAATCATACCTTCCCATACTTCCAAAAGAAGAAATCTGTTTTTAAATAGTTACCTTTATTTTTTATTCCCCATTAAATCTACAATATATTTACCATCTTCTAAATGATAAACTCTAGGCCCTTTATTATTGAACAACTTTCCTAAATCTAATAGATATTTTCCAGGTTTCATCACTTTAACACTTTCAAAATCTAAGAATACTGGGACTTCATCATCCTGAACTCCAGCTATCTCTCTAACATCTTCTTCTACTTGTTTTTTTTCTATTTCACTTAATTCAGGAACGATTTCTTCTTCAGGAACATCTTCTTTAGATTTATCTTCTTTAATATAAAAAAAGAATTTCCTCTTACATATACATCCCTTAACAAGTTCTTCAGCTCCTTCAGGATAGGTTGCAGAACAATGTACACACTTATAAGGCATATATACTAAAAAAGTCCAAGGTTAATAAATATTTATGTTTAATTAAACAATAGCTCAATCTTCTTGGGATCTCTTTTAATCTCTTTAACTATCGAGGCAGGCCCAATTACTGTTAAACAACTACTATCTCCAATCAATCTTTTAGCAATTCCATGCTTCATTTTAGTCAATACCCCTGTGTTTTTCATATTAGGTTCAATAACTGCCAACTCAATTCCTTTAAAGTCTTTAACATGATCCACTAATGCCATAGTGTCTTCGATAAGTCTAGCTTCTTCTTCAGAACGTAATCTCCCATGAAGAATAACTATTTTTTTACTTAATATTAAGCTCAATATTTTTTTCACTCTTTCAGATATGGATAAATCTTTCACCTCTGAAAAAGGTATTACTTGCAAACTCAATCCTCTTATTTTATTATTTTTCATTTTTACACTTTCTTAGCTAATTCAAAAAGACCATTATATAAGTCTTCAAGATTAGTTCCATCTTTAGCTGAGATTCCAACAACATCATATTCTGGAAATGCTGCCTTTATTTTGCTAATATCCGATTTTCGAAGGTCGATTTTATTAGCCGCAATCAATACTGGAATCTTACGTGCTACCAAATTACCCACAATAGTGATATTAACTTGAGAATAAGGATTTTCAGTAGAATCCAAAACAATTACTACTGCATCCATATCATCTAACCATTGTATGGACTCAATAATTCCTTGAGTAGCTTCTTTAGCTCTTTTTTTAGCCTCGGTTTTTCTCATCCCATGTTTAAGAAATTCCTCATAATCTATCTTAGTAGCAATGCCGGGTGTATCTATCATTTTAAATATCAAAGATTTGCCTTTATACTTAATTTCAACCTTTTCTTTAAATTGAACATTTCTAGTCTCATGAGGAACTTTACTAACCATTCCAATCTCTTCACCAGTCCAATCTTTACATATTAAATTTGCTAAAGAGGTTTTACCTGCATTGGGAGGACCATAAAATCCTATCTTTATATTCGATTTCCTCTTAAAAAGACTTTTAAATATCTTGCTCGAAAAATTTCTAATTGCTTTAAACATATGCTATATAAAATTAATACCTTTTAATAAATCTTGCGTCTAACCGATTTTCACTCCTTTTTGCTATTTCACGCTCAATTTTCTTCCTTTCAAACTTAAATAATATTGGAATCTCAAACATACCTGTTCTTTGACCATCAAGTTTCTTATAAACAAAGTTTATTTGCTCTCCATGCCAATCCATTTCTTTAAGTTTCTTTCTACTTTCACCGTCTGAAATTCCAGAATTTCTAGAATTATGTATAAAGGTAATAATATTATACAAATCATCCGGGTTACCGAATAAATATTTCTCATAATGTTTTTTATACCACTCTTGCAATATTATATATGTACTAAAGAATCCGACAACGATTAAAAATCCCCAAAATATGGCCAATCCCAAAGGTAATTTAGCAGGATTAAACATAGGATACTCAATCACAAAATTCTGCAAATCAGGAGATAGATACATTCCAAGATCATTAGGAAACACATTCCCTTTAATATTAAAAACAATCTCAGATTTACCATCAATCAATACAGCACTTCCAGAAACAGAATCAGTGCTTATTTCTTTAAATTCTCCAGAGGTATATAAATTCTCTAATGGATAATCTATAATTAAATAATTTCCAGAGTCAAGAGTTTTTTCAGGATTCAATTTTATCCTATAACTAGTTATAATCGGTTCTAATTTATTTTCCGAAGTCAAAACACTATAAACTTCAAAATAAGTTTCGGTTTTGAAGTTTTTCCGATTCCAATCAATTAAATTAAGCTCAACTTCATCTGTTTTATCAACAGGAACGTCATATTCAGATATCTTTTCCATATAACTTAAATCAATAGATGAAAATCCTACTGAAAAAGGTAATGTTCCAGAACTAGTTTTACTTAATCCCTTTGGAATATTTAAGGATATTAATTCATCAATTATTGCAACATACTCCGAGTCATTCTGAGCCTTAGAATATTTAGATTCGAGAATTTCAATTTTCTTACTTATTTCGCTAATATTTTCCAAACTATTTATATTATTTTTCAAAGAATCAGAGCTTAATTTATTAACTTCCAATTTAAATTTATCAATAGACTCCTTAGCTTCATCTAATAATCTTCTAGCTGAAGAATCAACGGCATCAATACTAATATTAAATTCCTTAGTAATGCTTACTTTTTTATTATTCATCGCCGTAACTTTAACAATATAGTCATCCAATTTAGTATATCTATGTCTAGAGGTATAATCTAAACTATCTTTCTTAATTCCATCTCCAAAATCCCATTTTGAACTCGTAATATTATCTGAACTAGTTAAGAAGAATAAAGTATCGACTCCTAAAGAAACAACATTAGGAACTAAATTAAAACTAAATCCTTTTTCAATTTCAATAGGTATTCTTTCAATAGTCTTTCCACCTAACTCCAATTTCAATTCTTTCTCTTGTGAATCGATAGGTATTTTAAAATGGGCATTAGATAAGTCTAATTTTACAGGTAATTCTGACCTAATTTTAGGTTTCAACTCACTTAAAGAATACATTTTCTTTTCAGTTATTTGTGTTCCTTCAAATGAATATTTCATACTAATATTTTTCAATTTAATATTTTGAGAATCTCCTGAAAACAAGAATGGAATAACACAAGAATCAGAACAGTCACGATCATATACTCTAGCAATATAGCTATCTGCTTCAGCAGACAAATCTTCATTATATATCTCAGAAAAAGCTTTTGAAACACTTAGATTATCTAAAGAAGAGTATCTTACAGGAACAGCTATAATTTCATAATCTCCAGTATTTGTTTTTCCAACACTTGCACCACCGCAAACATTTCCTTCATTTTCAAATCTCATTTCATAATTATCATTACTTTCTTCATTCGAGACACAAACAAAATATTTTTCTCTATTTATTATAGACTGATTTATAATGCACTCAGATTCAACTCTTCCAATTCCATCAATATTTAATTCACATTCTCCCAATTTATCCAGCTCAGAATTAAATAAATTCATATTTAATTTACTAGAATTATCTTTAACTTCAGTCACAATTCCAAATTTATAAGATGGCGCAGGATTCAAAACTATTTGATTACAATAAGAGTTTACACCTATTGTAACTGTTTTATATTTATCACTATTTAAAGAATAACTAAAACATCCGCTATCTTTTAGAGAACATTCGTATAATCTAGAATTATATTCCGTATTATACAAAGTACTATCATTATTTCCAAATGGTTCAATTTTAATCTGTTCACCACAAGAAGAACCAATATCACTTTCAACATAAAAATCTATCGAATTAATTTCAATATTAGATCCATCAATTTCAAATCCCACTACTTTTTCATCTTCAAGACCAAAATTTTCTATTGAAGCACCGTCTCTAGAATAGGCAGGCATACAATTTTGAGTTGTGCAATTGTAATCTTTATATTGATTCAAATTATTGACTTTTAATAAATCAATTAACTTAATCCCTCCTTCAAAATTACTAGTTAACAAATTATCATATAACTCATTTTCAATCAGCAAATCAATACTTCCCTCAACTTCAGAACCTCCAACATATGCTTTTTTAACATTCTCCGCTCTTAAATCAAATGAAGCAAATCCTAAAGGAATAATTAACAAAAAAATAAAAGTAATTATTATCCAATTTTTCCTCGATATCACCATTATCTAAAAAGAATTTACTTGTTTAAAAACTTTCTCAAATTTTTATTTTTAAACATAATCAAATACAAGCCCATAATTACAATCAAACCAATTATTATTTGCCAAGCTTCAAAGAAAGGAAGCTCAAAAGCAGGTCTACCACAAGGAATAATTTGAGGTCCAGAAGCACATTCATTTAAAGCAGCAGTACACAATCCAGGCGTTTCAGTTGCAGTAACTTGAACAGTCTTATATCCTTCAGTACATTCAGTCCCCTCATCATGATAATAAGAACAAGTACCTGCTATTTCAATAATTCCTCCTTCTATTTTCCTTTGTTGAACATCATATTCACATCTTTCTACACCATTATTAACAATCCATGAACACTTATTCAAATTCTCTAACTCATTACATTGAACTGAAGTTACGAAAGCAGGAACATTTCTCCATAAATTATTAGGATCTGCTTTACAATCATTTTCATTTTCATAATCTTGACATTCTTCTAGGCCTTCAGGATTAGGAACACATCCATTAGTAGTGCAATAATAATTGTTAGGACAACAATCATCTCTAGGATCATTAGCATTTAATCCTTTACAAGCTATACCTGCTTCTGCCTTTTTAGCATCATTATCTCCAAGAATTGCTGAAATTGTACTCATAGTTTCAGTCGTACCATCAACAGTCCTTCTAACGCCAGACCTATCAGAAAGACATATCCAATTAGTTACGTCTGATTCTTTAGCATATAAAATTTCACTTGTAACTTTAGTTCCATCTTCAAGAGTAGCTTCTGCAAAAAATGAATAAACATCTTCATTACCTGCATTAGAAACATCAGTGCTAGATATAGTCCATTCAAAATTAGCTTGACCACTACCCGAAATCTCTTGTTTTTCTAAAACTCTAATCCTATCATCAGGATTAAGTAAGATATCCTCTTCAATAACCTCAGTAGTAGCTTCTTGATGGGCATAGTTATTCGCTTTTAATATTAAATGAAGATTAGTAACTCCAGTAGTAAAATAATAAGGATTATCTTTATCAATCATGTATTCCGTAGCCAATTTTAGAGATGTTGTACTTCCATCCTCATACCACCATTCTAATTTAGGAGTATTATCTATTGGAACAGTTGCACAACAAAGCTTATTAGTATATCCTGAAAATCCTGGCAAACTAACATGGGCATTACTCGCGCTTGAAAAATCTAAAACATTCACAGTATCTGCTTGACAAACACTAGCCACTATTTCACACCCCATAGTTCCAAATCCTATGTTCTCATATCCATTAGTTGTCTCAAGAGGTCCTTCTGCATGGGCATTAGTAGAAGATGAAGTTCTCAAAATAGTATTTCGCCCATCTGCAGATTTAGAGTTAGCTCCAGTATATTTTAGAGGGTTTCCATTTTCGTCACTAAATACATCGCCATAACAAATGCTATATTTAGGAATAGTCGCACCATCAGTACTTGAAACATGAGCATTTGATGAATCAGAAATACTAAACAATACTTGAGAAGGATCACTACATCTATTATTAAAATAAACATCCAATACTTCTCTTCCAGTTAAGGGCCGATTATAAATTCTAACATCATCGATAAATCCATGAAAATATCTATCATTACTTTCAACACTATTAATTATTAAATTACAATCTCTACCTATGCATAATTTCTTATTTTCTTTTTTAATTGTTCCAAAAACATCTACTTCTTTTGCCAACTTTCCATTCTTGTAAATCCGAGCATACGAAACACCATCATTATCTAATCCGTATGTTGCAGTCCAATGCTCCCATTTATTTATTTCAGGAAGTATTTCTGAACGAATTTCTCTCCAAGAGCTAATACCTCCAACTGAATTTTCTAAATAAATAAATAAACTTATTTTCCCATCATCACCAGGTCCTAAAATATAAGAATCTCTCTTAGATATATAGCTTCCAGTAATTACTTTACTTCCAACACCCATACTTTTTAATTTAAACCATCCACTGATAGAAATTTCATCCGTAGGAGCAACATCCTCAGAACTAGCAATTTCTAAGTAATCTTTATCACCATCCAATTCTATCGAACTCTCCCCGATCCTTCCAAGACTTATAGTCGCGCTATCTTTGTCCACAGCATCATCTGATGCAATTCCTTGCCCAGATGGAGCAACATCTTTCAAATAATTATTACCATTACCTTCAAAATTCCAATACGCAGTTAATCCTGAAGGCACATCAATCGATTCAGCACTGACAAATGAAATTAATATAATTGAAAGAACCAAAAAAACCATCTCTTTTTTCATATTTGAAATAGAAGAAAGAACTTTATAAACATTATTAGTTTAAATCTCTGAATAGGAATACCTTTAGCTTTTTAGGTTCTATTTTATCAATAGTTCCACTAATAATTCTCTCATGCGCACAAACTTCTGCGTTATTAACCCCTGCATTCTCATAAACGCAGAAAGAATCATCAGGTGCACAAATTTGAACTTCATAAATTACTGAAGGATTACGAATTTGACTTTCTAAAAACGCATTTGTTCCACTCTTATCTCCATCTATTATCTGAAATCTTAATTCTGGATTTTTAGAGATTTCATTAAGAAGTGGTGGTAAGGAGTCACAAAATTCATCTCCTGATGGAGATCTATTCGTAGTTACGACTGTCAAAACTGCTCCAAATACAATCAAGATTGCTACAATCGCCTCAACTAACTTTAAAAATCCCCTTTTATTTACCATGTTTTAATTGTGAGGTCTCCAAATTCTCTTTTACCATCCTTTCTCAAAATTTGAGCTCTAGAAAATCTGGAACTCACTTCCTTCCTATCAGATATTGAGCTATCAGTATTTATAAAATCTTCCTCTCCAAATTTAATCGAAAATGCAAAGTTAATTTTATTAGAAATTTGTAGTTCTTTCCTAAGTAAATCATAATTCAGTTCATAGTCCAATTTCATCCTTTCAAGCTTATTTTCAGATAGAATATTATAATCTTGGGTAGATGAAATTTTATACAGATTTTCATTCAAAGGAGTATTAAAAACGCCCACATCATTCAAATTAATATCTTCACTCAATACTGCAAAAAGAAAATAATTCTCCTTAAAATCAACATATATAATAGAATTATCGGAAGAATCTCTAAGATAGTCTATATTTTCTCCACTATAATTCTCAACTCTCAAGCCTATGTTTTCATTTATCGCTTCAGGAAATTTGATTGCAATAATATTCGGCTGAGGAATAACTGAATTAATTTGATCTTCCTTTAAAACTATTGAATAAACTCTCACATCTGCAAAATTATGATTTTCAAGGGTAGAAATCACATATGGCAGTACAGATTCACTAGAAAGAGGATTTTTTTGAAAATCAAAAACGCTAATAATGAACATAATTACCGAAACAAATAAAACCATCGCCAAAACAATCTCTACATGTCCCGAACCTTTCTTTCTCATAATGATAAATATCTAGCCAAATTTATATAGCTTGTCATCTCTCTAAATTTATGTCTCAACAATTAATTCAAGAGATAATCTCTAAAGTAAAAGAAAAAAGGGAACTTCAAGGCATTTCTAATGATATAATTCAAGAAATTCTTAACAAATATCTCTCTAAATATAGAATAAACTTAACAGCGATAAATCCTTCAGGATTAAAATTACTAATTAAAGAAATTAGATCTGAATTGAGAAATTATAATGGTAGATTTCAAATAAATCTCCAAGACAGAGATAATTTAATAGGTGATGAAGATTATGATTCATTGTTAAAGACTCACACCTCTACTTCAGAAAGATTCGAAGATTATAGATCAATTAAAGAATTTATTTCATCCTGCAAAGTAAAATCTATCCTAGACTTAGGTTGTGGTTTAAATCCTCTAGCTATGGCAGACTCATCAGTAAAATACTATGCTTCGGATATAAGGGAAGATGAACTTAAAATAATTTCTAGATTTTTCAAATCAAATAAAATAGATGGTCAAACCTTCATTTATAATCTAAAAAATATAACTCAAGATTTACCTTCGGTAGACATTTGTTTCTTAATGAAAGTCTTAGATATTTTGGAAAAAAAATCTCATAAATTAGCAGAAAAGATACTATCTTCAATAGATACAAAATATTTTCTCATCAGTTTTTCAACAAAAACTCTTTCAGGCAGACCTATGAACCACATAAGAAGAGTGTGGATGGAATATTCTCTAAAAAGATTAAATTACCAATTTAAAATTCTAAAATTAAAAAATGAAATCTTTTATTTAGTCACTAAGTCAAGTCAAAACTAATCTAACTCCTAGTGAAACCATGAATGCTGAAATCATCATTATAAATGAATGTTTAATTCCCGACTTCAGAGAGCCTTCAGTCAATTTACCAATAACCAATCCTATAAAAAATCCTTGAGCCAGGAGCAATGCTAAAAATAAATTTGCATAGTTGATATCTCCATCTCCTCCAGAACTAGATGAAGTGCCATCGGCCGTTTCCTGAAGACCAATCCCGCTCAATGAGCCCACATCTGTAGCTACTGGAAGAATCTTATATTCCATAACTAACATAATGATAATAAATATAAAAAATATAATATATCCTTGAACAACCAATGATGAAATAGTTGCCTTCCTTTCATCTTTCAATTTTTGAACTTCAGCAATGGATTTAGAAACAGAATTTAAAATATAGTCTATTTCACCACCGGCTCTTTCAGCTTCGCTAATCAAACTAACTGCCCTACTAATTATAGGGCTCTCTAAATCTTTTGCAAAAGTTTGAAAAGCTCTATGCACAGGAATACCCATCTGAATTTGGTTAGCTAACTTAGTAATGCTAGGACTTAAAGCACCATAATTTTTTCTACTCATATTGACAATACTTTTACTAATTGGAGTTCCAGTACTTACGCTTTCAGCTAAATTTCTAGTAAATTCTAAAAATCTAGTACTAATTTCTTGTTCTCTTTTATTAGCAAAAACTAAATCTGCGATAAATGGCAAGGCTATAACTGCGATACCTAATCCCAAAACAAACAAAGATAGATTACTTGCCTTTCCTCCAACAAAGAATAAAGCTATTGCTCCAATTACTGAGGCAGTTCCAAAGCCAATTCCAAGCCAGTGCATTTTTTTCAATTTCATTTTAGTACGCCGGTTGCTTCAGATGAAGCATAGTTAGGAAGAAGACATTCAATATTGCCACTGCAGCGATAACTGCAAAAGTCAATAAAGGTCCACTTAATCCAATATCGAAATCACTCAAAGATAACATAACTAACATTAAAAGCATAATCATTGGAGCAGCAATAGCAATAGTGATATAAATATCCATAAAAGTTTCGGCAGTTTTAGTAAATTTTTGTCTTTCAAGTCTATAAGAAACTAATAAAGTTTCAGCTCTTTTTTCAAAAAACTCAGATAATTGACCTCCAGAATTAATAGTTGTAGACAAACCAATTAATAATTCTGAAAGTTTAGTGCTGGGAGTAATTCTAGCCACATTATTTAACGCAGTGACTAAATCATAACCATATAGGTTCAATTGATTAAGCAACTTTCTTATTTCATTCCTTAAATTAGGGTATTCTCTACTTAATGCAATTATTTTGAAGATATTAGTTGGTTCAATTCCAGCTCCTGAAATCGCACTCATATGAATTACTGCAAAAGGCAATTCTTGGTCAATTCTTTTCTCAATAGATGCCCTTTCGGTAGAGGGATAACTATATGCGAAGAAAAATGTAGCAATGGGAACGACAAACAAAATCCAAAAGAATCTTGCAAATTCAGATAAGATGTCTCCATCGCCTAAACTAATCATCGGAGCAGTGAATGAAAATTCAAAAAATAATATTGCAAATAAAATAATCACTCCTACAAAGAAAGAAATTACTGTCGATAACAACATTACAGATATATAACTTCCTAACAACATATTAAAATTACCTCTTTGAATATCTAACCCCAAATCCTTAAAATTTCCCGTTTGAATCAATTTTTCTGATCTCTCCATAAAAAATTTATTTGCTATTTTAACAAAACCTCTGGACTTCTGCAAATCGTGAAATAATTCCAATTTACTATCTACTTTCTGACTTCTTATTTTTCTAACTGCATCAGAATTAATTTTCAATTCTTGAAAGAATCTTTCTTTATCTTTTTCATTTAAAACAACATCTATCTGCTTATCATCAGTTTTAAATTCAACTCTATTCAGGGAAGTAACTACTGGCTTAGAAGGTAACTTCTGAGTTAAAGAAATAGAATTTAACAATGAAGGTATGGAATTATTAATAATCTTTATACTGGCAACTAAAGACTTAATAGATGTAATAAGGATCTTTCTTTCAGAAGGGTCTGCACTTCTAAGAAGAAGTTCATATCTAGCTATCTCTTTAGACATTCCAATTTCAGTTTCCACATTTTGTCTAAGTTGTTCAATCATAATAATTCACCTATTCTTCTTTGTAACATAAGAATTTCTTTTTTAACTTCAGCTAAATGTTCAGGATCTTTATTTTTCAATGCTTCTTCTAAGATAGTAATTTTCTCATTCATCCTTGCAAGCAATTGTGCAAGAAGATCGGCTCTCTTTCCTTCCATTACTCTAGAAACAAGATATTCTTTAAATATCTTTCATGTTAACAAAATCTAAGTTATATTATACTTAACTAACACATCTAATGGATTTTTATAATAATCATTAACTATCTTACCAATTTCTTCAAACTGAAAAATTTTCCTTTTATAGAGTTCATATAACAATTTTGTTCTTGTTTGGAACTCTTTTTGCAATTCATCTATTTCAATACCATTACGTAATGCGATTTTTTCAAAAACTTTACTTTTTTTCTTAAAATAAAAGACATCCTTAGTAGCATCCCAAATCATAGGAGTATTAACTAAAGCAGTACCATCTTTATTTACGCTAATTATTTCCACAATCTCTCTTAATCTTCTAGTTTCATGCTGTTTAACCATCGCGTGCGTAGCAACAACAACACAATCCAGCGAGTTTACTAATGTGGGTGATAATTCAATAGGAGGTGTTTGAAGTCTTCTAATTAAAGTATCTACGGAATCTGCGTGCATAGTACTAATAGATGCGTGTCCAGAAGCCATACCCTGAAATAGAACGAATGCTTCCTTACCTCTAACTTCTCCAACAATAATATAATCTGGAATCTGTCTAAATGAACTTTTCAGTAAGGCGAATAAATCTACCTCTCCAACTTTTCCAATTCCTATAGAAGGTCTAGCAACTGCCGGAAGCCAGTTTTCTCTAGGCAAGGTTAATTCCCTAGTATCTTCAATACTAACTACTCTTGCTTCAGGAGGAATAAAGAACGCAAGAGCATTCAACAAAGTAGTCTTTCCACTTCCAGTTCCTCCTGCAATCAAAATATTAGACTTATATTGTAATAGAATCCAAAAATAAGCTAACATTTCAGGACTCACCGCTTTCATATTAATTAATTGAGTAGGAGTCCAAGGAATTTTAGTAAACTTACGAATTGTAAATGTTGGACCTCTAGAAGTAACATCTTTCGTATAAGAAGCGTTAACTCTTGAACCATCTGGCAATGAGCCATCCAATAAAGGTTGGGCATAGGAAATATATCTTCCAGTTCTTTGAGCAAGTTTTTCTACAAAACTACCTAATTTTTCTAGATCATTATATTGTAAGCTAGTCTTAATATTTCTATATACTCTATGAATAATGTACACTGGAAAACCTACTCCATTACATTCAATATCTTCAATAAAATAATCATGCAATAAAGGATCAACTTCATTTAGGCCAATGAAATCTCTATATAAATAATAAAAAAGACGATTATAAGATTCGGGAGCAACTTTCAAGTTAAGTTCATCGATTAATAATCTAGCCGTTTTATCTAAATACTCAGTAGTAGCTTCGACAGTTTTTTCTATTGCGACATTAACATTAATCAATTCTAATACTGCTGCCTCCAATTTATCTAAAATACTCTTCTCATAATCATTCAAAATTGGCTCTTCTATTTCATAAACTATTTCATGAATTTTTTCATCCCAGTATATATGTGCAGAAGTATAAGGGGCAATGAGCATATACCTAACATCTATTTTCTTTTTATCATCTACTCTTGTCAATGCAGGAATAGAAGGAGTCGTAATTATTGGAACCACCATCTTATATGAATAACAACTTTTAGATATATAAAACTATCTTGACGATTAAGACAATCCTTGATCTATACTAATTATCATCTTAGATTCTCCACCATCATTCAATTCAAGAGTTCTAACAAAAAAAGTATAGGGAGTAGGCGCTTGATTAAATTCATATAAATCATTTTGTTGTTCATATCTTATATCTGTTCCAGATAATCTATAATCCAATGTTAAAGTCACACTATTAGAATTAGCTCCTACTTCAGTAAGTAATTTCACTCTTCCTTCTTCAATAGGAGTATTAGGTTCAGAGTATTCAGAATCAAGCCCTTCAAGAATTAGTTTTATTTCATTATTATTACTATCGATAACCAATCTACCCCTTTTTATTGTAAAAGTGTAAGATTTAACATTACCAATTCCCCTATCTTGAACTTGAGTAATAACCTGATCTAATTTATTCATTATTTCAATACTTTGCTCAACTAGCACTTTCTCTTGAGCAGATTTTATTCGAGGCGTTGCAAAAGCTAAAACCAATCCAATTACTGCTAATCCAATTAAAGTATACAACACAGTTTCAATCCAGATTTGCCCAATTTTGTTTTTCATTTTTATCCTCCTATTTTATTTTTATCCAAAGTTTTTCGTAAACTTTCACAACTAATTAAATTTAATCTATCCGTCCTTTTACCACATACTCTTCCACTATCTAGAGCAGGAAATATATCTATTATGCTATATTTAGGAGTTGTTGCCAAATCTTCATGATAAACATATGTAGATGTGCTTCCAGCACCCGGAATTTCCAAAATTTGATTTTGTCCATACATAATAAATTCTTCAATTTGAGAATCATCTCTAATTTGATATACTTTTGAACTTCCTTCTCCAGCACCAAACATCTCAAGATCATATCCTACAACATGTCCTCCTGCCTCAGCGTCATTTTTCGCCTTTACAGAAAAAATAATACGATTATCATTTTCAGTAGAATAACAATTAAAACCTAATGAATCTTCAAAAGTAAAATAATCCTCATATGCCAAACATTCACTGCCCTTATTCAAGTTATTTTTAACAAATGGAATAAGATAAAATAATAATGTGCTAATCACAACTACAGTTATTAAAATAATCATTGTTGTAGCAACTATTGTAGATAACCCTTTTTTATTATTCATCATAGTGCCCTCACAACAGTTTCCACACCATATTTTTCACTACAAGTATAATCTATTCTTTCAGTCTTTTTCTCTCCAAGAATAATCGGTACAACTATTAATTGTTCATCTTCCTTTAATTGTCTAGCTAAAGGATTAGTCTCATATGGGTGAACAGTTACGCTTCTAGTTTCTCCTTTCAATATCATATTGCCAATATCCACTTCAGAAAGTTCGCCTCCCTCAAAATCTAAATTCAAATCAGCAACTCCAAATCTTCCAAGATTTTCAATTTTCCCTTTTGCCTCATTTCTCAATTCAACTTCAATTCCAAACAAAGCGATATTTCCAGTGTTAACAATATCAATTGTGCTCTTTCCTTGTTCGGAAATTGCTTCAACTTCAAAACTAATTGCCTCACAAGAATTTTCTATTGGCTCTCCTCTTTTCTGATTTTGTTCTCCCAAAAATCCTTTTACCCAAAAGAAAAATATCGCAGATAATACTAATGCAATAGATATTAACAACACAGTAGCAATCACTGGAGATAACCCTTTTTTATTCATACATTTTCTAGGGAAGATTTGTTTAAAAACTTAATCTATAACCTAGATAGAGGATTATAAAAAAATAATCATAATTAGATTCTATTTTCCAGTTTTCTTAGAATCTCTTCTATTGCTTTTAATTTATCAAAAATCTCAGCATGAGTGGGCTCTCTTATATGATTGTCAATTCTCTCATGTGGAAGCAAATATTCTTCTTTATGTGGTGGCATCTACAAATATAAACCTCCCTTATAATCATAATGCTCTCTAGTAGTTATATGAATTTCATCCCAAATCTCGAGTTTTCTTTTTATTTGTTCAGGAGTGCCTTCAAAGCAAGACACATACCTTCTTTCATATTCTTTGTTAATTTGATTATTATTTTCTTCATGTTTTCTTATATAATCTCTAGCAAAATTCCACAATTTTACAACAAGTTCCAATTTCATAGAAAAGTAGAATCCTTTAACTATTTAAATCTTTCCATTTATCTATGAAAGTCGAAACATAAGATATTTATAGTAAAATAGAATAACTAATGTATGCCTCCTATTTTTGATGAAATACTTCATAAAGCCCTATCAAGTGATGTTCGCAGAGAAATACTTCTATCCTTATCAGGCAAAGAAAAATATCTTAGCGAAATAGCAGAAGAAATAAATAAGAAGCCTCAAACAATTGATTTTCATCTTAATGTTCTATCTGAAATAGGTTTAGTTGTTTCAGAATGGAGCGAAGGAAAGAAATACTATAAATTAAAAGATAAAAAAATAATTAATTTTCTCAAGGAGAGAAGGGCAATCCCTGCAGAATTCAGACCAAAACCTCCTCATGAAATTGTTTTGGATATGTGGGATGACATGAAAACAAGGTTAGACAGAATGGAAAAAAAGCTGGACTCTTTAATTAAAAATCTAGACTAATCTATCAAGAACCTTCAATTCTGTTCTTCGTTATATACTCATAAGCAGAGTAAGCAGCAGTGCATCCTTCAGCAACACCTGTAATTAATTGTTTAAATGGCTTATCTGCAACATCTCCTGCAGCAAATACGCCTGAAATATTTGTCTCAGAAGTTCTATGATCAATGACTATTTCTCCTTTATTGTTTAATTTAACTCCTAAATTTTTAGCTAAATCAGATAAAACAATATGACCTATAGCTACAAAAACTCCTTGTAAAATAATTTCTTTATTACAATTATATTCTCTATCTAAAATTACTTTTTCAACAAATTTTTTACCAACAACTTCAATTATATTGGCATTATTTACAACTTCTATTTTACTATTAGACTCAATTCGTTTCAAATTAATAGGTTCTGCTCTGACTTTTTCACCTCTATAAATGATGTAAACTTTCTTAGTATGTTCTGCCAGAACTAAAGCATCTTTAATTGCAGAATCAGAACCTCCAACAACACAAACTATCTTATTTTTAAATAATGGTGCATCACATAAAGCACAATAAGCCACTCCTTTATTCTCAAACTCCTGTCCTCCTTTAACAGTTTCAGGCAATTTTCTCCATTTAGTTCCCGTGGCAAACAATAATGCTTTAGCCTCATATTCTAAATTTTCACCTTTTACGAAAAATAAGTCCTCTCTCTTTTCTACACTTACAACCTTCTCTTCTTTTATAGTGACTAAATCATAAGATTGAGCATGTTTTCTTAATTCTTCAGCAATTTCAGGACCACTTAATTTAATAAATCCCGGATAATTTTCAACAATATTAGTAGTAGTAATAACTCCTCCAATTGGAAGTTCACTACCATGTGAGGCGCCCAAAATTAAAGTCTTCATTCCTAATCTAGCACCATACATGCCTGCCGCAAGCCCTGCACCTCCAGCACCTATAATTAAAAAGTCGTATTTCTCTTTCACCATAAATTGGAGTGTAAATACTTTTTTATAAACATTCCCCTTAAATTAGTTAACAATGTCAACTCAAAAAATTAAAGATTTAAAGTTAGAAGATTATCTCAACAAGCACAAAATATCTTATACCTTATATAATCATCCAGCAGTATTCACTGTAGCCGAATCAGACAAAATAACTAAGCACATTCCAGGTTTAAGAATAAAAAACCTTTTTCTTAAATCCGATTCTGGGAAGTATTATTTAGTATGCTTAAATGGACATAAGCGCCTAGATTTAAAATTGCTTAAATCAAAATTAAATGAAAAAAAAATACATTTTGCTTCTCCAGAAGAACTAAAAGAAGAACTAAATCTAACTCCTGGAAGCGTTTCCATGTTAGGAATGATTAATTCAATAAAGACTCATCTAATTGTAGATGAAGAAGTATGGTCTTCAAAGTTAATAGGCCTACATCCAAACATTAATACTGCAACATTAACTTTAGAAAATTCCCAACTTAAAAAGTTCTGTAAATCTTTAGATAAATCTTTTGAGGTAATAAACCTTGAATAAAAAAACTTCTTTTATCATTTCATTATTACTAACATTAAGCGTATATTTTTCCAGCTCATATTTTGATAATTCTACAGATAGAGAAACAATATTAGTTTCAAGAGTTATTGATGGAGATACTATTAAATCTCAAGATGGTCGCTCTTTAAGATTACTTAATATAAATTCTCCTGAAAAGAATACTCCTGGATCAGAAAAATCTACCAAATTTTTAAAACTTTTAGAAAATCAAACTATTGAAATAGAAGTTTTAGGAATTGATAAATATCAAAGAGAATTGGTAAAAATTTATACTCCTGAATATCTCAATTTAAAAATTGTAGAACTTGGATTTGCTTCTAAATATCTAGTTCAAGAATCAGAATTAACTAATTTTGCAAAAGCGGAAGAATCAGCCATTCAAAATTCTCAAGGAATCTGGATAAAATCTCCATTTTTTGATTGCATAACTTCAGAGATAAATGAAAAAGAAGAATTCGTTCAGTTACATAACTCTTGTGAAGGCATAAATTTTAAGGATTGGTTTTTGAAAGATGAGAGTAGAAAAGTTTACAAATTTAAGAATACTTGGAATAAAGAGGTAATAATTTATTCCATTAAAGGTGAAGATGCAGAAAAAGAAATATATTGGAATTCAGAAACGAATATTTGGAACAATGATAGAGACACATTATATTTATTCGACAACGAAGGCAAAATCGTCCATTATCACATTTATGGTTATTAGTCTCTTATTAATTTCAATTCTCCCCCTAGTTTCTTCCAAGTTAGAGTTTGATTTTAAATTCACTCCGGAAAAACCAGAGTTTGGAAAAGAAATAGTCATCACTTTAACTTCAAATACTACTGAAAATTATGATGTTAAAGCATTTATAGAAAAAGAAGATAAAATCCTCTCAGAAATATTATCTCAAGGTGAATGGAAAAATCCTTTTTATTACCTTCAATCAGCATTTCCGAAAGAGAAGTCTTTTACTATAAAACAAACTATTGAGTCAGAAAATGGATATCTATGTGTTAGATTAAGAAAAACTGGCTCAACACCTTATGATGAAGTTTGCAAAGAGATTATATTAATTCCTGATCAGAAATCTGATGACTCTTCCCAAGCAAAAGCAGAAACTACTCCTCCTTCAGAAACAATCATTCAAGATGAATCTTCTGATTCAGAATCAACAACCCTTCATTCTCAAGACAATAAAACCTCAGAAAAAAGTAAAATTATCGAGCCCATCCTTATTTCTCAAAATCTCTCTGAAAATAATACTCCAATTTTACCAATTGCCTTAAAAAACGAACCCATAATTCTTAAAAACCCTTCAAAAGAATCACCTCCCCTGCAAAATCAAGAAATAATTACTCCTTCAGAGAAATTTAGAAACCGTTTACTCTATTTTACCAATTTTCTATTCTTAATCATTATCCTCCTATTATTGCTAAGAAAGTTATAAGAAGTTTTAAAAACAATCTTTCTTAACATACATTATGGATGAATTACAAGTAAATATGGTCTTAGAAATAATGGGGCGCCCAAAGGAACATCTAATCGAAGCACTCAATAATCTAGTGGCTAAATTAGAAGGTGAAAAAAATGTAAAAGTGCTTGAAAAGATAACTCATGAGCCAACACTCATAAAAGATACAACTGACCTATACACAACATTTACAGAAGTTACTCTAGAAATATCTTCACTAGATCAATATTTTTTCTTATTATTTGCATATATGCCCTCTCATGTAGAATTAGTTTATCCTGAAAAAATAAAAATAACTAATGAACAATTAAATCAATTTGCTAATCAATTAATTCAAAGGCTACATAATTATGACGCGATCGTTAAAAAAGTATTAGTTGATAGAGATGAACTAGTAAAAATAATTAAGGCCAATGCCCCTCCAACTATCACTTTCAATCAACCTACTACTCCTTCCAAAGATTCTAAAACTGAATCAAAAAAATCTTCTAAAACATCCAAGAAAAAAAGACTTTAAGGAGTTTCTTTTTTAGCAGGCTTTAATTTCTTCTCTAATTTATCTACAGGTTTAATTTTTTTGTACTTTAACCAAATTATTGCTACAGCCAGTAAAATTATTCCAGCAATCAAATATCCTATCCAAGCCAAACTCATAGGTTCTGGAGCTTTACAAATACCTATACAACAAATTCCTTCTTTACTCTCAACACTTTCTCCAGAACATACATCTGCTTTACTACACAATACTCCGGATAAATCTGAACAATATTTAAGATTATTTTTAGCAATTTCTATTTCTTTTACCGCTTCTTCCTCAGAAACAACTTTCAAATTAAACTTGAATGAATTGGTTTCATTGTCTGATATAATTCTAATAACCTCATCTAATGTGGAATTAACTCCTAAATTCTTATTTTTATTTTCTTTAATTTTCAAATCAAATTCCAAATTTTCTCCTCTTTTTAAAACATCGAATGATTCAGGTTCAACAACGAAAATATCTTTATTATATTTAATTGTTAAATTTTTCAAATCAGTATTACCTAAATTACTGACTGAAATTCTATATGGTTCAATACTCTGACCATAGGTAATTATCTTAGAAATTTTTTCAGGTGTAAATTTCAAGATTTTAACATTAACTTGACCATTTTCTTCAGCAAGTCTATAAATTGGAACAATATATTTACCAACATTAATTAATACTAATTCATTAGGTGGAAAATCAAATATAGAAAATTTAATTATATTTTCTCCTGGATAAATATCAACTTCTAGCTCTTTCAAGGCATCAACAGAGATTTTCAAATTACTATCTTTAAATGAATTAATTTTTAATTCAAAATCTTCACTTTCAGATACTAATCCAGGATTAACATTATATTCAGTATTATTAACTCTAACAGAAAAGTTTCTCATATAATCTATTTTCTCACTCTTTCCAGAAACTTTACTAGCAATATTTTTAACAACTAAAGTATAATTATTTTCTTTTTCAGGAGCAATAAACCATAAAAAAGTTTCGCCATCTAATTGTTTAACCCCATATTCAAAAGGAACTTCAACATGCCCTCTTAAAAGAGAAACGTCTTCATCGACAATAGGCTCCAATATAATTCCTTCAATTTTGACAATTGCAGTTTCTTTAGAACCATAAATATCACTCATATCACTAGTTAATGCAGAAGCATTAGCAATTGACAAAATAATTCCTATTAAGCCTAAAACAATAAATAACTCTCTTTTAACCATGTTTAAATAACATAAAAGAGTTATATAAACTTTAATGTCAATGAACTTGACTAAATTTCCTTCCTTAAGGAAGGATTGGTTCTTTGAGCACGGAGAATTACTTTATTTTGTAATTCTCGGGTTAGAAAACTTTTAAGAATATAAAATATTTCTGCATCCAAATCGCCCCTCTCGAAAACAAAGTTTTAAGGCAGTAATACCTCGTTTTTTTAATTCTTAATTCATGCAGATATAATTACACTAAATTTCAGAGTTCAGGAACCCACAACTTCATCGCCAACAGCTACACATTCAATCTCAACTAACGCTCCCAAAGGCAATTCTTTTACAGCCAAGGCAATTCTAGTCGGCAATTTTTCAGTAAAGTATTTCATGTAAATATTGTTAACGACACTATAATCTTTCATATCTGCCAGAAATATTCTTACTTTTACAATATTTTTAAAATCCCATCCGACTTCAGATAACAGAGCACCAATATTTTTCAACGTCTGCTTTGTTTCTGTTTCAATCCCTCCATCGACAAGTTTTCCTTCTCGTGGATTGATGCCGATTTGCCCAGACAATTCCAGAGTATATTTTGAGTCGTAAAGAATTGCCTGAGATAACAATCCCTGGGCTTTGGGAGTGTTTTCGGAAGTAATTGTTTTTTTCATAGACCTAGTCAAGATTATATCATTTAAATTGTTTGTGGGTTCCTGAATCGAAACTAATAAATGTTAAACTAAATTACTAAAAGAATGAATGATCTAAAAGTCTATCTTCCAGCAACTACAACTCACAATCTTTCTAAATCTACTTACTCATGTCTCTAAGCTTTCTCATGGTGTCTTCCATTTCATTATCTTTATGACTAACTGGATCTCTTCCGCTTGGTGCTCTAGAGAATCCTCTTGGCGGAATTCCACTTTGAGAAGGTCTAAAACTTCTAGGACCTCCATAACTTGGAGGCGTTCCAGGTTTTACTATAGGCGCACTACGTGCTTTTCCTTTCATCTTAAACAGCCATAATCTTAGTTTATCTCTATAAAATATTCCTATTCCAACTAATACAATTAAGATTATCCAGAAAATAATCCATCCCCAACTAAGCCCTACACTAACTTTCTCAATACAACAGACTTCTCCACTAACCGAACAACTTTCATCAATTTCGCTTTCTCCACTACCACATTCAAACTGGCATGAACCAAAATTATTTTCACAAGAATTTGATTCTACAACATTAGTGCTACATGTACCTAAACAGCAAGAACCATCACTAGACTCAAATGATGCACTATCACATTGTTGATTTAATGAACATAATTTACCCCCTTCTTCAGCACAAGTTTTCTTCTCAACTTTTACAGAGCAACATACACTAACTCCTGAACTACATAATAACTCACTTTTTTCAACTCCTCCAGCTTCACTACAATCTCTAGCTCTTTCACAGCTAAGCCCAAAATCTTCACAATAACTACTTCCACTACCTCCTCCACTTCCAACTACTGCTTTTGACCAAGCAGAATATAGTATAAATGCAGTATCGCCTACATTATCATTATTCCAACATCCCTTAGGTGTTTGAATATTCAATAAATATGCTTGAGATTTAGCAAGTTCAGAATCTCCGACAGAACTGCTTCCTAAAGAAAGCATTCCTAAACTTGTATCGTAAAATCGAGTATGTTTATTACCTAAAAATTCCCAAAATTGATTCTGCTTTCTACTATCCATCATTTTTGAATAGTATTCATCATCTCCAGTTAAAATATACAAGAAGGATTCAGGAAAATAAGAAGGATTATCATCTGCCAAAGCTACTAAATAAGGAATTACTTTAGAGTTATCAACTTTTAATTTCTCTAAAGCTAATGCAGTCCACAAACTACCTTCATAATCGCAAACATTTTCATCTTCATAACAAACTACAGAAACGCTTTCATTAGTAGTTCCCAAAGATAATGCTGAATGAGTATTTGGTGAAACATAAATTGTCTCTCCAGAATTTCTCTTATAAATCAATGAAGTTGCAAAATCTTGATCACAAGAAACCTCAAAACTTTTATCTAAACAAGTATTACTTATCCTGAACCAATATTTAGAAGTAGAAATAGGTAAACAACTTCCAGCATTTCCACTTAAAGTCATATCTTCATTTATATTAAAATCATATTCTTTACCATCATACTTAACACTACATTGAGAAGCTAATTGTTGAATACTATCAATTTGAAGATGCCAAATTAAATCGCTTGGTAAATCTTCTCTAGTTTTTATCCAAGTCAAGATATCATCACTAGACTTACCTAACCTTTCATAAGCTAATGCCACCTGTGCAGTAGTTTTTAAATCACAATTTCCCTTAGGCCAACAAGCAGAATTACCTTCTTTTGCATCTTCTATAACCTTAACAGCTTTACTATTAGAACCTAAAGCCAAAACACTAAACACTGCTTCTTCTAAAGATAAACTACTCTTATTAGCAATTTCATTCCCTAAACATTGATATGCTTTATCCACAGAGATAGTCTCACTCTCTTCTCCTAATACAAATGGAATAATGGTAATAACCAAAAAAACCAAAAGTACCAAACTCACTCCTTTTCTCATTACTAAGTCAGGTATGAATTATTTAAAAATGTTCTCTATGAAGAATTATTCTTAGACTTGTATAAGTTCCTCATTACTTCTACTAAAGGATTCTTCGCTTTAGGTTTATCCTTTATCAATCCTAGATCCTTGTAAAAATTTTCATTATCATAATTTGGAGGAAGTATCTTTCTTTTTTGTTTAAAATGCCAATCTACTTGACTTTTAATATATCCTTCTTTTAGAGGATGTTCATTTCTTTTATTCCATTCTCTAACTTCAAGATTTACATATTCATATGAATAATTTAAAGATTTCAAAAAAGTAATCAACACAAACAATCCTCTTTTTTTGCCATCTTGAAGACCTTTTAATAAAATTTTTATAGATTGTGGAAACATATTTTCATTTATTCCCTCTAAATTAACATCGAAATCTTTTTTCACATATTTCTTTTTTTCAAAAACTTCTTCTTCTGATTGATGTTTCTTTTTCCAACTTAAAGCAGAATCTAATAATCTTGTTCCCTCTCCAGATTTATTATCTGGTAAAAATTTTCTAATTGGAGATGAAAGAGGATCTGCCATCTTAGGTGAAAAATTTTCTAATTCTTCTTTAAAAAGAACTCTGCTACATAATGCAGTTTTTTCATGTAATGAATAAGGCATTCTAAAAAGATGCCTTGGTGAAACTAAAACAGTATCTAAACCTGCAAGTTTATTTCCTGCAATTCCAACCATAAAAGAATCTCCCTGATTATCTGCCTGCTTAAAATCTTTCGCATAAACAATAGTTTTAGATTCATCTCTTTGTGAAGGATTCATATTTGAAATTTTACAATATTCACAATAATAATAAGGTTCGCTCTTGGAAACTTCCAACAAACCAAAACAACCTTCATTTACGCATCTAAGTTTTCTTTTCGTAACAACCATATTTTTTCTTTGTATGAAATTTTTACAATCTGGACATTTTAAAGTGATTATCTGACCCTGATTAGAAGGGCGATTACATTGAGGACAAATAACTTCAGTTATATCTTTTTTAGAAAGTTTAGTTCTTTCTTCTAACGCCTTAAAATCAATTTCTTGTTTACCTACGAGTTCATTATATTTAGGTCTAATAAATGCAATAATATATTCAGAAATTGCTCTAGGCCATTCTGGAAACATTTCTTTCATCTTATTTCCTTCATATTCATCAGGAAATGCTTTTCCAGAAACAATTATATGAAATCCTCTAGATCCGGAAAATTTTATCCCATAGTTTTTAATTCCATGAACTTCTAGAGCTTCTAAAATTAATTTAGTAGCCATTTTAGAATAATCTAAATATTTAGAGTCTATATCTATAAGCAAGTCCCAAGATTTTCTTAAATTATTGACTTCATCTTGACTGAGCTCAGAACTCAATTTTAGAGGGTCTTCCCATATTTCTTCAGAACCGTGAAATGAAGTGGCACCTTTCATAACCAATCCCGTAATATCGCTAGGATATTGTATAATATCTGGTCTTTTTCCAAAGCTTTGCATAAGATAAGATGGAACTACTTCTCTGTTAGCCGAAAATTCAAGCAACACTTGCTGTATTTTAGGATTAGAATAATACAATCTAGTAATTGCCTTTATTCGCTTCTCCCTCTCAGTTAAATCAGAATTATTGCTCTCACCCATATTTCCTCAAGTTTTCATGGCTATTTATGATTTATTATCCTAATAATTTACATTTTCATATCACAATAAAACTTAAAAGCTTGATATCTTCTTTAAAATAATGTTATTAAAATTAGAGAATACTAAACTACTTACCGATCTTGTGAGTATAATCTTAGAACTAGTAACAGAAGTCAGATTAAAGGTAACTTCTGAAGGATTAAGCTTAACTGCAGTAGATCCAGCAAATGTTGCAATGGTTTATTTTAGAATGCCTTCTGATTTATTTTCAGAATATCAAATTGATAAAGAAGAAGATTTAGGGATAAATCTAGACAGCTTAAAATCCGTTTTAAGAAGATGTAAACCTGGAAGTTCATTAACAATAGAACGAGAAGGAGTATTATTAAAATTGGGAATAAATGATAAAATTAAAAGAGACTTTACATTAGCGCTATTAGATATAGAGGCGGAAGATAAAAATTTACCTCAATGGGAAATTAAATCGGTAATAAAAATGGATTCAGATGCATTCTTAGAAGTTGTAGAAGATTGTTCAATTGTTTCAGATGCTTGTAATTTTTTCGCGGAACCGAATAAATTTATTATTGAAGCACATGGTCTAAACTCAGCAAGGGCAGAATTTTCAACTGAGAAAGCAGAAATCTATTCAGATAATAGCAAAGCAAGATATTCTTTAGAATATCTTACAAAATTTACCAAAGGAGTTAAAATTTCAAATAGAACTAATCTAAGCTTTTCAGACAATAGTCCTGTAAGAGTAGATTTTCCAACTGGAAATGTAATGTTATCCTTTGTTCTAGCACCTAGGAAAATTGAAGAAGATTAACTAAGTGCCCATAATCATTAATTCTCATAAGCATCCATTTTTATCCATTATAATTTAGTTGAGTAATCGAGGTATTTTGAATATTAAATCTCCAAGTCATTTGTCTATCAAAGTCTAGACTTCTAGCAAGAAGACATTAAATGCTTACACCATGTCCGAATACGCCTATTTTCAAATCTTTTTTATTTCTAAGTATTATTTTTTCACTTACAAAATCACTCATTCTATCCGAAACTTCTTCTTGTGATTCTCCATTGGGGGCTTTAAATCTCCAATTATCTTTATTCATAGCTCTCTTAATCTTATGACTATAAACTTCAGACCTATATTTTTCAGTCCAATCTCCTTGATCTAATTCTAATAATCTCTGATCCAATATTAGTTTATCAAATTCTTCTGGAATAGCTAATCTCGCCGTTTTTATCAATATAACTGCTGGAGAACTATAAATTTCATCAAATTTAATAGGTTCACAATCTAACTTTTTTTAAGTTTCAAACCCTAAGTAACTCCTCTTTCAGTCAAAGAGGAGTAATTAGATCTCCCCCAATACGCTCAGGATGTAAATTTACTTCACATTCGGCATGTCTTATAAGATACAATTCAATCATTAGTTTCTCCATTTATTCAGCATTTTTTCTAAATCTTCGACTTGATTTTCTCTTCTCCCTAGTAATTGTCGAGTACCGCCTGCTCCATGAAAATCAGAACCATAAGTCATCATCAATCCATTTTCTAAAGCATAGTCCCTAATTAAATTATTCTTTTCACCATAATTAGGTTGAATTTCTACCCCATCAATATTTCTCTCCTTGAGCTTGCCCAATACAAAATAAACACTTTCTCGATCATCCCATCTTTTAATTTGCTTAAAAGCATGAGCGACTATTGCAATTCCTCCAGCATTATGAATCTGAGCTATTGATTCTCTAGAGCTAAAATCTCTATTTTTACTAATTTTTCCAGCTATTCCTTTAGTCCCAACAAAATATCTCAAAATTGTTTCAGGAGTAGGATTTCCAGCAGGATCAATTTTATATTTTTCTTTTGATAAATAAGAGGCACATTCAGGATCTTGGATCATAGTGTTTATTACATTCCATTTTCCTAGCCTAGACAAAGGATATGCTTTTTCAAGTTTTTCAACTGTAATTGGCACACCATAATTATTCAAAATTCCAATTCTCTCCACACAAACTTCTTTTTGTCTTCTTTGTACTTCATCTAGAAATTTTCGAAACTCTTGATTTTCTGGATCAACATTTAAACCCAAAATATGATAATGATGGGTACTTACTTCAACTCCTGGAATAAGTTCTAAATTCCATTTTTTAGCTTCTTTCAATGCTTCGTCATATCCTGCCATAGTATCATGATCAGTTAAGGCCATAGCTTCAACACCACTAACAATCATAGCCCTAACTAAACTTTCAGGAGAATCAGTTCCATCCGAATATATTGTGTGGGTATGTAAGTCTACGTGTTTCATAATTTATTGAATTCATAAAAACATTTATATATTTTGTATATTATTAATATAAATAATATAAATGAAAAGAAAAATAATAAAACAGGCAAATCAGGCATATACTATCACTCTCCCCATAAATTGGATTAGAGAGAATAATCTTTCTCAAAATTCCGAATTGGATATTACTCAAAATGGAAAATCTTTAATTGTCAATACTGACGAGAAACATTTTGGAGGTTCAGCAAAAATAGACATATCCAATTTACCTTCTAGCACTGGTGCAATATATATCCGAATAGCTGCACTCTACGCAAAAGGAGTCGATGAAATAACAATAACCTCAAACAAAGATCGTACAAAAGAGATAATTGAGATAGTTTCTTCATTATTAGGATTAGCATTAGTTTCTCAAGATAAAGACAAAAACTACATTATCAAAGATGTCAGTGGGACAAATTATCATAATTTAGATGAAATATTCAAAAGAACATTTCAAATATTACTTTCCTTTTACGAATCTGCAATTGAAGATATATTTGGAGCATCAAGTGAAAAACTCGAAGATTTGAAAGCAAGAGACATAGAAGTAAACAAATTTTGCTTATATTTACAAAGGACTATAAATAAAAATTCTTATTCAGGAGAAATTAACGGGAGAATTGTATTTACATACTCATTTGAACTAGAAAAAATAGGTGATGAAATATCTAAACTTTGGAAAACTAATATAGAATCAAAAACTAAAAAGCCAGAAAAATTAAAGGAGATTGCTGAAATTACAAAGAAATTATTAGAATATTCTTTTGATTTATATCATCAAAATACTTATAATTCAAAATTAGTTGATGAGATTTTTAAATTAAAATTTAAACTGAGGGATTTAGCTCAAAAGTTATTCAAAACTAATAAAGAATCTTTAAATTTCTCAAGACATTTAATAAAAATTGCAGAAGATTCAACTGATTTAATCCATCTTACTCTAATGAGAAACATTTCGCTCTAAAAACCTCTTCTAAAAGATTATATACTTGATATCTACAATTAGAGTATGTTCAAAAGAAAATATCTTCCTCAATTTGTTTATGGCAGTATTGATGGAACGATAACTACTTTCGCAGTTGTTGCCGGAGCAATAGGGGCATCTTTTAGTTCAACAATAATTTTAATTTTAGGTTTTGCAAATTTATTTGCAGATGGATTTTCAATGGCTATTTCAAGCTATTTATCTTCAAAATCAGATAATGATCTACATTTAAATCATAAACCTCCTAAAATTGATTCTCAAAAAAGTTATTCTCCAAGTAAAAAGGCAATAGTAACATTCATTTCATTTTTAGCTATAGGAATTATCCCATTATTATCTTTCTTATTAGCATTAGTATTACCTCAAATAGTTAATATCCAATTTCAATTATCATTTATATTAACGGCAGTAGCCTTAATAATAATTGGTTACATTAAAGGAATTGTAGTTAACAATCATCCAATAAAATCCTCATTAGAAACATTAGGAATTGGAAGTGTAGCTGCATTATTAGCGTTTTTAGCCGGATTTTTACTAAAAAATTTAATTGGATAATATTTTTAAAAATTTGCAAAACATTTATATATGATTAGTTGTTAAACATTAAATGCAAAAAAGAGATTCAAAAATAATTTTTTCTATTTTTTTGATAATTTTAATAACTTCAATATTATCTTTTAATTTAGTTTTAGCAGAAGAGGATACAAATTCGAATAATTCTTCAGCAGATGCTCAAGTTTCATTAGAAAATAATTCTAATTCAGATGACGAAAACGAAGTCGATGCAGAATTTTCAGACGCTACTTTATCTACTGAGGCAGGAATAACTCCCGATAGTGGATTATACTTTTGGGAAGATAAAGTTTTAACAAAATTCAGAAGTGATATTGAAAATAGAGAAAAAAAGATTGCAGAAATAAAACAAATGATTGAAGAAGGAAATTATGATGACGCTAGAAAAGCTCTTATAAAGTATAAAGAATTTGCAGATAAGTTAGAAAATGAAGTAGATCCTTCTAAAAAAGAAGAAGCAAGAAGAACGGCAGCAGCAATTAGGAAAACTCTTAGAGAATTAAAAGATCAAATTCCAGAGGATAAAAGGACAGAATTTGTAGATAATATCATAGATCAAGAAGGAAGAATTGCAACTGCTGCAGAAATAGCTTCTAAAATTAAAGATCTTTGTGAAACTCTAGCTAAAGTAGATCCTGTTCAATATTCAAGAACTTGCAAATTAGAGAATGATGCACCTAAATGGCAAAAAGATTTAGATAAAAAATTAACTAAAGAACAAAAAGCTGAAGCTGAAAATTTCTTTGAAGTTATGTCTCAATGTTTTGAAGATGCTTCGCAATGTAAATGTGATGAAATTTCAGTCACTGCATTTGCAGATAGATGTAGTGTTATTGCGCCTTTAGCTGCCGAGTGTGATTCTGGAAATGAAGAATCATGTACTAAAATGGATGATCTTGAACAAGAACAACCTATTGAAGATTTATTACCTCCACATTTACAACAAGTAATGGCAAAATTACAAAATAGATACGACAATTCAAAATATGACAATCATATGCCTATGGAATGTGAAGAAGCAGGAGTTACAGATAAAAAAGGATGTATTGAAGTAATGTTTAAATTGAATGCACCTGAAGAATGTGTTCAAGCTCTAGAAGATGGAAAATTAGATATTTCAAATGAAAGAGAAGCAAGGGCTAAATGTGAAGAAATAATGTTTAATGCAAACGCACCTCAAGAATGTATTGATGCTGGATTAAAAGATCATAAAGAATGTGGTAAATTCATGTTTAAACAAAATGCACCTCAAGAATGTATTGATGCCGGAATAACTGGAGAATCTTCAAAAGATGGCAAAGAATGTCAGAAATTAATGGAACAATTTAGGGATAATGATGGTCCAGATAATAGAGGTAGAGGAAATGCATTTGCATTCGGAGCAGATTGTGCTAAAATATCTGATAAAGATAAAAAACTAGAATGTTTTGAAAATGCATTCACTAACGCTCAAAATAGAGGTCCTGAAAATTTTGAAGATAGGCAATTCCAACCTCGAGATAATTTTGAAGATCAAAGGGGATTTGATAACAGAAGAGAACAGGGGCAAGGATTTACTAGAGAACAAGAACAACAATTCATAAGAGAATGCACTGCTAAAGGAGGCAGATGGGATTGCGGATTTGCAAGAGAGAATCCAAATAATCCTTGTAAGTGTTTCCCAGGAGAAGATAGACCAGAATTTAGACCTGATAATCAGCCAAAAGAAGATGACTTCAGACAACAACCTCCTCAAGGAGAATTTAAAGACCCTGATAATTTCAACAACTTCCAGGAAGAAAGAGGTGATAACTTTCAAGAAGGAAGTGATGAAAACCATGATGGAGGAGAGGTTTCTAATTCGGAATCAGATTCCTCTAGTTCAGGTTCTTCATCTACAAATACTGAGCCTGTAAAGACTGAGCCAGCACCTGAGCCAGATCCAACAACTGCCCCAATAACAGGAAATGTAATAGGTGGAGATAATCCCTTCATGAATTATTATTATAAATAAATTTCATATTTTCAATTAAAATTAGATAAATTTTTGTTTTAAATAAAGGGAAAATTTTACTCCTCAGAAGCATGACTTGCACTAATACAATCATATGCATCTTTGAATGAAAGAGAAAATAAATCACCAAAGTCAACACTCTTTGAAGCATTAAAAATGACCACCTCTAAACTATCAGATTTTGGCGAAGATTTGTAACCTCTCAAAGGTCTCCAAATTCCACCCCTATCAAAAAATTCTTTTCTTTCTCTTTCCCAAAAGACGGAGTGGCATACTATTCCTTTATCATAATAGACAATAATTGCATTTTCATCCAAAGAATTCGCTCTATTAATCCTTTCTAGATAATCTTCAATTCCAGGAAATCCCTTTCCAGCATTCATTTTCCCATCTATTAAAATATCTGAAGGAATCAATCCTCCAAGGTAAAGCGAAGTTCCAAAACAGTTAGAACCATACGCTTCTCCAGTTGGAGTTACTGAGGCGATGATTAGCCTCTCCTTGAATTTTTTAACATGAAAAATATCAAATCTACTTGGAAGTGTTGAATACCAACCATTTTCTAAAGTATCAGAAACATGTTTTGGAATATCAAAATCCTGTAGCCTACTTTTGAGTTCTTTTCTAACCCAATCAGGATTATATTCTACGTATTCGCTATCATGTTTTATATCTAATATTTTTCCAATTCTAGACAATATATTATTATAGGGCATAGTTCAACATTAAAATATGGATTTATAAAAGTTACTCATTATTTCAGTAGATGATTGTTTTACTAAGAAAAGCTCTTCTACTACCATTAGGAGAAATTGTCAATAAGAACATAATTATATAAATCAAGACATTTTAATTTTATCATTGCTAAAACTTTTTCTCTATTTTTTTATTTAACAACTTCATCAATAATCTTATAATAAACCTCAGCACCATACTCTAATCTTGCTAATTCTAGTCTTTTGTTACCAATGTTTAACTCAGCATTCATGGCAAAATGGTTACTCCATTTACCTCGATTTGGACAAATACTATACATGCCTAGTACCCCTTCTTCAATAGAAGTTCTATCATGAGCTTCTAATTTGTGTGGTGTGGTATAATGTTCTACTAGTTTTTCTAAAATGGTTATCTCTTCTTTCAATTCTTTTCTTTTTATCTCGTATTCTTCCTTAGAAAGTCTTTTACCTACTATTAAACGCATTATAACCTTTACACCAAATGCGGCAATTCTACACTTAAAGGGTTTTTCGTGATTATGCATTACTGCTTCTAATTCTTCAATGAAGGGTTTTCGTTCATTCATATATATAATTTAATAGGTTATATTTTATAGCTTTTGTTGGAGATATTTACAACCAAAAGGTTTAATAATAGCTTTGAAATCTAAGATGTATGATTGAAATAACTTTACCAGACATTAAGAATGAAGACAAAAATGTTAAAGATTTGGTTTTTTCTATTTTAACTGATAGAAATTCGAGAACATTAACGCAAATCCATAAAGAGATAAAAAAAGTTTATGGAATGTCTGTCAGTTTTCAAGCAGTGATGAAAGCGACAAATTATTTAATTGATAAGAAAATTTTGCTACGAAATGAAATGACTTATACAATAAGTTCAGAATGGATTTTTAAAAGTAGAAATTTTATAGATAGATTATATAGAACTTTTTTCAATGTTCAAGAGCCAATCAAGAAGGTTGAATTGGGGAAGGAGATTACTATTTACACCGTAAGTAATTTGCTTGAGTTAGATAGACTATGGAATGATCTGCTAATGAATTGGACTAAAAATGAAAAAAGTGACAAGAGAAATGTATGGAAAGGGAAGCATTGCTGGTGGCTTATTCCAAGATTGCATGAAGAGGATTTATTACATGATTTTATGATGAGTCAGAAGATAATAACCTATAATTTATTACTAGAAAATACATTAATGGACAAAATCGCCGTCACTTATTATAAAAATAAGGGAGGAAATGCAAAATTGAAAAGTGTAGAACTAGAAAAGGATCAACATATGTCTGCTTTTGGTGAATTCCTTTTGAAATTTGAAATTCCTGAAGATATCTCAAAAAGATTAGAACGCATTTATAACAAAACTAATAAGATAGAAAACTTAAATCTCAAAGAAGTTTTGGATGTATTTAAGGAAAATAGAAATATTGAAGTTACAGTTATAAGAGATAAAATGATTGCAGATAAAATAAAGGAAGATATTATTTCATTCTTTTAAAGAAAAAACATAATGACTGTGGCTCACAGGAAAACAGCAACAATTTCTCCTATTGGGTGGGAAAACAAATTTCTTTTCGTATTTCTCGGCAATTTCGTTTAATCGTACATTGTAAACGAACTTTCAAACTATTATAAAAAAGAAGCGAAGAAAAATTTATAATCTAAACATATCTATTAAGCAAGTGACTATCATACTAACAGACCACGCAAAAAAGAGGATGGCTGAAAGAGCAATAAGTTTCAAGCAAGTCCAAGAAACCATCAAAATGCCAGATTATACTGTCCAAAAAGGCAAGAAAACAGAGGCAGTAAAAAAGTATGGGGAAAGAAAGATAAAAATTGTCTACGCTACTAAAGATAAATATATAAAGGTAATCAGTGTTATGTGAATATGAGAACTGAATTTGACAAAGAAGCAGATGCGGCATATTTCTATTTTAAAGAAATAGCAGATGGAGAAGTAGTGGAGACAATAACACTAAATGACTCTGTTAATGTAGATTTGGACAAAAATGGAAAAATTTTGGGCATTGAAATACTAGATGCGAGCGAACATCTGCCCTCCTCTGCGTTTAAGTCACTTGTGGCAAATTAAATTTTTCTGATATATTCAGTATATGGTGAAAATTAGGCCATATTCTGTCTTTTACGAGAAATGGGATTTAGGATAAATCAAGGAATAGGCCTTTTAGTGGAGATTAAGTGACACGTAGTGCACGAGTGAGATACTAAATCTCCTCGTGTCTTGAATATTTGTTCGTAAATCTCTCTTCGAGTGGAATTGACGGCTATTGTTATTGTTAGGGTTTATGATCTGCGGTGGTGGGAAATTCGAGGTGGCACGTTCCTATCTCTTCTTATTTCTTAACCAAAAAAATCCTGCAATTAAAGCAATTGCAAATAATACAATTCCAATTGCAGAAGAAGTTTTTACTGATAAATCAGCAATTGCATTGCCAGTGATGTTAGATGACAAAAAAAGCAAAGAACTAGCAAATCCTGCAATCACAATCGCAGAAGTTACTTTATTCTCCAAACTTTTATTTTTTTGCTCTTGTCGGATTTCTTCTCCAATTTCTTTTCCAACAACTTTTAAATCGTGCATATAATCTAAAGCTTGTCTCTTTGTTGCAGATTGTAAACCTTGATCAAATACTATTTGAGGAGTCTTAAGAATTTTTCCTCTAAATTCTAAATCTGACAAGCTTTTTATCTCGTCAGGGCGTATTTTGGATGTAAGCTTTATTCCGGAAGATAGATTTTTTTCATTGACATATCTTCCATTTGGCCATCTACCCTCGGATTTACTTTGCTGGTTCAACCAATCCCAAACACTGTGACCTTCACTATTCTCATCATATGCCCCATATTGTGTAAAAACACAAGTCCCCTTAAGATTATCTCTAATTGTATACTGAATTGCATTATTACTATACCCTTGGCTATAAGCTTCATCAAAAACAATAACTCTAGCGTCGCTTTTGCTAATTCTTTTAAATAAAAACTCTTTCCATCTTTTAAGAAAATCTAGATTATTTTTCTTTTCATCGCCTTTAGATTCACCCATGGTATAATGAGGAGTTGCCCTAGGATCGATTCTATAAAATTTTGGAAGAGATTCATTTGGATAAGCTTCTTTCCAAGCCGACTTAAATAAATAACCAAATGGAGTTGCCCTAGTTTCATTAAGAAATATGTAATCTGGTTTTATCTCGTCATGCCAAAATCTAACTGTCTTTCTTAATTCTAGAAGCTCTTTGGCTTCTTTTTCTTTCATTATCCTATATTTTTCGTTCATATCTTTTTCAGATAGAGTGTCTTTAAATTTCTTTGTCTTTCGAGCCACCTCGTTTCTTAGGGGCGGGTGGTCGGGGGAATGCAAATCATAAATCCGTTTCTTTTATTTCCGTCAATTACGTTTAAGCGAGATTAAACGTGGCGAAAAAGCGACCTCAAGAATCACCTGATTCTTGATGATATCCAAGAATTCAAACAACGACTAGAAAATTCTTGATGTTTTGGAATTATAATAATAAAGCCCTATCTTTAATTGTAGAACTTTGACGCAAATTTGGATTTCGTTTAATCGTTCAGGCTAAGTGAAATTTCAGCACAATAGTTTTATTAAGAATCAAAGCCAGAAAAAATTAATGGACAATATTTTTGAGGTCATAGACAAAACTGGAAGAAAGATTAGATTGACAAAAACACAACTTAAACACGTCATTTGTCATAAAGGAATGGAGAATTATATGGAAGAGATTAAAGATACTCTGAAAAATCCCTTAAAGATTATCTCTCACGAGGCAGGAGAATTATATGATTATTGCAATTACTACAAAAATAGGAAGCAAAAATCAAAATATCTTCAAGTCGTAGTTAAATATTTAAACGGACATGGCTTCTTACTCACAGCCTACTTTGTGAGGCATATGTAATAATATGACGAAAAACATGGAAATGCACTACGATGAAGAAGCAGACTATCTGGAGATTTTTGTAGGTGAGCCTCGTGAGGATTATGGTGAACATATCTCAAAAGATATTGTTATCTTTAAGTATGAAGACAATGGTCAATTATATGGTGTGGGTATCTTTAATTTCAAGAAAAGGGCATCTGATTTGAAAGACGTGCTCAGCAAACTTCCTGTTTCTATAAAGATAGAACCAAATTAATTTCTTCTGTTTATTAGTCTGAGATGAAACTTACAGCATCTATCGGTTCTAACTAAGAGAACATTTTAGGATAAAATGAGATGGATACCTCTTAGTAGAGATTAACCGAGTTTTCTTAAAAAACCGCTTGCTACGAACTCAGAGTCAAGAGACTTCTGCTTTGTTCTCATAATTGATTTCGAATGTAATTGATGAAACTCTTTAGAAGTAACAGTAGAAAGATTTATAACTCTATCCAGTCCAATAGAAAGATGACTACTGGATTAAATTATACACCCCAAGATTTAAGAGAAAAACAAGTATATATGTATAGGGTTTTCTTAATCTCCTAAGAAAATAGTGGAACATCCAAATCTAGAATGGAAGGAGAAGTAGGTTTTGCTAATCCTGTTTGTATAGGTGATAACCTTGAAGTTACTCTTGGTAAAAGTGAACCTTATTCTGTTGGAGGAATAGTCATAAGAATAGATCATAAAGGTTTCGCTAGGGATGTTTATATGGATGATAAGTTCAAGGTTAATTCGTCTTTATTTCTACAAACAGATTTGCCATCTAAAAAACTAGATTTACACCATGAACGTAATGATCCTCATTTCTAGAATTGAATTAAGCAATAAATCTCTCTTTTCTTTTTTATCTCTTTTAGCAATTTCGTTTAATCACTCTTAAACGAACTATTTGAACATAAATGATAGAAAGAGGGAATTAATGTAATTGTTCTTTCTTCATTTTGCCTATCTAGAATGACTACTTCTCATCTTTTTGCTGAATTAAATAAGGGAGTATAAGTTCTTAGTGTTTCGCTGACAATATTTATATGAATTTTTATATTTTCTATTTTTGTTGTTTGGTTAAACGTACTTTTAGATTATGCTGGAAGTTTTAAGCGTTGCTAGAAAAATTAATTTGGAAATTATTAGATTGAATAGAATAAGTCTAAAATATTAAGATTGTGTAACTTGTTTGAGTAAAGTGCGACCATTCATCCTTTCTTCATGGGTGGTAACTCTATCTAGAGGATCAATTGTCTTATTAAAAGCACAAGAAGCCATATAAGATACATAATCCTTCCCAAAAATACAGAATCCTTTTTCACAATCCTTTGATTGTATGTAATAAGAACAATCTCTTGAACATTCTAACGTTACATCCATATTAGTTTGTAGAAGGTAATCTTTAAAAGCTTTTCTGCTTCTTATTTTTACAAAATTAAACGAAGTTTTAGGTTATGCTGGAAGATTTAAGCGTTGATTGGAAGATTATGCTATATGTGTTTTAGTCAAAAAACATAGATTTTAACTTTGTGTTTATTTCATTGATTACTTTTGTGTCTTTAATAAATCCTATTTTTCCTTTAATTAGGGATTGATTAAGTGAGAAAATCATATCTAGGTTAATATATGAATCAAAACGAATGTCTCCGTCACAAGATGATTTTGGCAGAAATATTAAATAATCTTCTAATAGTTGTTTTTTAGTTGTAATTTGACATAATATATTGTTTCTACCCTCTAAGGATTTTAGAACTAATGCAAGTCTAACCTTCTTTTCCTTAAGATTGGAAAAAGGAAAATCTACTAATAGAATATCATTCTTTTTTATATTCATTTGTTTTGAAGATAGGCAAATGCATCTTCATCCTCTTTTGAGTTCCATGATTGTGCTAATAGGTTTTCATCTGCTAAATTTTTGACATTTTTCCAATCAAAATCGACGTCTGATAAGAGAGAGATTGCTGTTTTTTCTTTTCTTAATAGAATGTCTTCACCTTTTCTTATGAGAAGTTTGCAAAAATAGCTTAATTCTAACTTAAATTAGAGAAAAATAACTTCAATTTGTCGACGAGAAACCGAAAAATATATATACTTTGACGTCGATAAATATAGATAAAAGAGTTAAAAATG